>Ga0074045_10001439_pt1 | contig 22984 bp, 25 predicted proteins | sample BogForMeECP23OM2_FD_94442 | JGI IMG/M metagenome (GOLD analysis project Ga0074045, IMG submission 94442) | Bog forest soil microbial communities from Calvert Island, British Columbia, Canada - Bog Forest MetaG ECP23OM2 | ecosystem: Environmental > Terrestrial > Soil > Wetlands ... | reverse complement strand
TGGTAGCGGCCGAAACCGACGGGGTCGGATACCGGTACCAGCACCGGCAGTTCGGCGAGGATGCGCGCCGCGATCTCGTCGGGATGCTGCAACGCATACCCCCAACCTTGGATCGAGGCCTCGCGAAACCGCAGCACCATCGTCGGATCGGCTTTGGCGAGACGCTGCAAGGTGAACAGACTGTCGCCGTAGAACTGGGTGCGATAGCCCGCGGGGTTGAAGGATTTCAGTGCAACGCCCCACTCTCGCGCCTGCCAGGGCAGCTCCCAGGCCGAACCGACAGCAGCGTCGACCCGGTGGCTGGCGAGGTCGGCGATGGCTTGACCCGGCTCGATCGGCAGGAATCTCAGCTTGTCCGGATCGATGCCTTCGCTATAGAGCGCGGTGCGCAGCTCGAGCTCGAGGATGTTGCTCGCCGGCAACCGCCCGACCCTGCCGTTGAGCAGAGCCCCCGGGGAAGAAAAATCGCCATCGGCGCGGTAATAGACCGCGGCCCCGCTCTGTTGAAAGATTGGCGCCAGCAGCAGCAGCGAGTGCCCTTGGGCTGCCCGGATCAGCAACTGAATGGTTCCAGTCCCGAACTGGGCACGACCCTCCGTTATTTCTCGCACCGGATCGGTCGGCGGAGTTCCCTCAGGTGAACCTGGCTTGATCTCGACCTCGAGCCCCGTCTCCCGGTAAAAGCCCTGCCATAGCGCCGCATAATAGCCGGCAAACTCGAACTGCGGCTCGCGGTGGAGCTGGAGCACGAGTTTGTCCGCGGCCCCCGCTGGACCCGGCACCGCCATCAACGCGAGCGCCAGGCAGAAAGCGCGAATTGCTGATGACCCGAGCGCGTCCAGCGCCGCGGAAATGGGATTCCGTTTCGACATTCGCCCTTCCCCGATATGCTCGGCGGGCACGCCCCCACGGCCGAACTGCGACTGCCAAGCCTCTTTTCCCCAGCATATGCAGCCACCCGCCTTTGCTCAAGTTTCGTTACGGACATCAGGCGACGGATCGTCCCGACTATATTGCTCGATCCGCGCGGGTCGGCGTAGCCTGCCCCGACGCGCAAACACGGCGGTCGGTGATGAAGGTATTGGTGACGGGTGGTGCGGGCTTTATCGGGTCGGCGGTCTGTCGGTTGTTTATCGGCGAGCTGAACACCACGATTCTTAACGTTGATAAGCTGACCTATGCGGCGAACCTGGGGTCGCTGCGGCCAATCGAGTCGAGCCCTCGATACGCGTTTCGCCGGGCTGATATTTGTGATCGGCAAGCGATGTTTGCGCTGCTGCGGGAGTTCGACCCCGATGCCGTTCTCCACCTCGCGGCAGAATCCCATGTCGACCGTTCGATCGACGGCCCGGCGGAATTCATCAAGACCAATGTCGAAGGGACCTGCGTGCTGCTCGAGGCGGCGCTCGTCCATTGGCAAAAGCTCCCGCCAAAACGTGCTGCCCGATTCCTCTTTCACCATGTTTCAACCGACGAGGTTTTCGGCTCCCTCGGAAGTGGGGGCAGCTTCACTGAAACCACGCGCTACCAGCCTAATTCGCCCTACTCGGCATCGAAGGCCGCCTCCGATCATCTGGTCCGAGCGTGGCAGGCGACCTTCGGGTTGCCGACGGTGATCAGTAACTGCTCGAACAATTACGGACCTTGCCACTTCCCGGAAAAGCTGATCCCGCTCGCCATTCTGAAAGCGCTTCACGGCGAGCCGGTACCGGTTTACGGGAAGGGCGACAATATCCGCGACTGGGTTTACGTCGAGGACCACGCCCGTGCCCTGTTCGCGATCCTGAGCGAAGCGCGGGCCGGCGAAAGTTACAATGTCGGCGGAAACGCCGAGCGGACCAATCTCGATGTCGTGCAATCGATCTGCCGATTGCTCGACGAGATGCTGCCGGGTTCGCCGCATCGGCCGCATGAGCGGCTGATCAGCTTCGTCGCTGACCGGCCGGGCCACGACTGGCGTTATGCGATGGATATCGCCAAGATCCGGCGCGAATTGCGCTGGAAGCCGCGCGAGAACTTCGACAGCGGGCTGCGCAAGACGGTTTCTTGGTATCTCGCGAACCGCTGGTGGTGGGAGCCAATCTGGTCCCAAAGATATCGGGGCGAGCGACTTGGGATGGCCGGCGACCGGGTTTCCGTGTGACGGCCGCCGGCTGTGCCCTCTCCAACTTCATTGACAATTCAACATAATTGTGTTAATAACATTCACTCCGCAAGCTCGACGCCTCGAAATCTCTAAATTGGCCGAGAAGGACATGAGCTCGCGGCCTGCTGTCCACATAGATATGATGAGAATTCGCAACGATGATGAATCCCGCACCCTTTATCCCACCGGTTATGTCCGATGTCGTGATCGATATCTCCCATTACGAAACCGTTAGCCAGGATTTCGTCGCCACGGCTGCGGCCGGGATCGTCGTCGCGGTGATCCTGAAGGCTACGCAAGGATCCGGATTTATCGATCCGACGTTCCTGCCGCGCGTGACGGAAGCGCGTACCGCTGGGCTACTCGTCGGCGCTTATCATTTTCTCGACGGCAGCAATCCAGCCGAGCAGATCGCGCATTTCCTGACTGTCGCGAAATCCGAGGCCAGCGTAGACTGCCTCGCGATCGACTGGGAGCCCTACCCGCCTTCGCAGGCGACCGCAATGGCGGCAGCACAGGCGGTGGCGAGCGTCCAGGCAGCTACCGGATCTTGGCCGATCCTGTACACCAATCGGTACATAATCTCGTCGCCGAGCACCACTCTGTCGCGCTGCCCTCTCTGGCTTGCTGAGTATGGCACGAACCCGGTTTGTCCGCCGGGTTGGTCACAATGGACCCTGTGGCAGCACACCGACGGACAGGTCGGCAGCGCGCCCGTGCCGGTGCCGGGCATCGGGCCGTGTGACCGTAGCCGCTTCGCCGGCACGGTCGAACAGCTCAAGGCTTGGTGGCCTGCGCCGGCATCGTCGTGAGGTAGCGCAGCCATTTCGCGATCCGCGCCGTCCCGCGCCTTATATTTCCGGAAATGGTGCTGCCGGAAAGGATTGAACTTTCGACCTCTCCCTTACCAAGGGAGTGCTCTACCACTGAGCTACGGCAGCGTCCGGCCTCCAGATCGGGCCCCGGCGCGACGGGAGGGCAATACACGAGGCCTCGGCGGTTGGCAAGGTAGGCGGGTTGCCGGTGATCCTTGCCCGTAACGCGAAAATCCGCATCGCCGAGCATTTGGCCCCTTGACCGCGGCGCTGCGCTCTCGTTGGATAAAGCATGAGCGAGCATCCCCATCTGACACCGAGAAAGAATGCCGAGCGGGCAGCGCGCGAACAGCGGCTGGCTAAGGCATTGCGCGACAACCTGCTCCGGCGGAAGGAGCAAATGCGCGCGCGGGATCGGCCAGATGTTCCGCAATCTCAAGGTTCAGGCCGGGAGGGCGAGCCGCCGGCTTGAGCAGCGCCCGCCGCTCCGGTAAAAGCAACCGCCATGGCGGACAGGCCGCCAAACGATAGCCTGCTGTCGCTTCCGCGCCGGTAGGCGGCGCGGAAGCGAGGCGATGGACAAGATCCGCATCAAGGGTGGTGTTCCGCTGGATGGGGTAATTCCGATCAGCGGCGCCAAGAACGCCGCATTGCCGCTGATGGCGGCGAGCCTGCTGACGTCGGATACGCTGACGCTCGAGAATGTTCCCGATCTGGCGGACATCGCGACGATGGCAAACCTGCTTGTTCAGCATGGCGCCGCCATCACGATGGACGAAGGGGGCGGGAATGGTGGACATGCGCTGGAATTGTCGGCTGCACACATTACCTCGACCACGGCCCCGTACGATCTGGTCCGCAAGATGCGAGCCTCTATTCTCGTGCTAGGACCGCTTCTCGCACGTTGCGGCCGCGCGCGGGTGTCGCTGCCGGGCGGTTGCGCGATCGGGCCGCGACCGGTGGACCTCCACATCAAAGGGCTGCAACGGCTCGGCGCCGAAGTTGAGTTAAGCGGCGGCTATATCGATGCCCGCGCGCCAAAGGGTCTGAGAGGAGCCGAGATCGCATTCCCGGCGGTGTCGGTCGGTGCCACCGAGAATCTGCTGATGGCGGCTGCGCTCGCGGAAGGCGAGACTTTACTGATCAACGCCGCTCGGGAACCCGAGATCACCGACCTTGCTCTATGTCTTGAGGCGATGGGCGCTCGGATCGCCGGGATCGGCACCGATCGCTTGAGCATCCTCGGTGCCAGCCAGTTGCATGGGACGGTCCATACGATCATCCCCGATCGCATCGAAACCGGAACGTATATCATAGCGGCAGCGGCAACGGATGGCGAGGTGCGGTTGACCGGCACGCGGTTCGATCTTGTCGCGGCGGCAGCACGTGCCCTCGAGGGGGCTGGCGTTGAGGTGTCAGCTACTGCCGACGGGCTCAAAGTGCGCCGGCGCGCGGGAAGCATCGAGGGCGTCGACATCATGACCGAACCCTATCCCGGCTTTCCGACCGACCTTCAGGCGCAAATCATGTCGCTGATGACGATTGCCAAAGGCGCATCGATGATTACCGAGACGATTTTCGAGAACCGCTTCATGCACGTTCCCGAACTCGCGCGGATGGGCGCCAACATTAACATCCACGGTACCTCGGCCTTGGTGCGTGGAGTGCCGGCGCTGACGGGGGCGCCGGTGATGGCGACAGACCTGCGCGCTTCGGTATCGCTGGTCGTCGCCGGCCTTGTCGCGGCGGGTGAGACCGTGATTAACCGCGTCTATCACCTCGACCGCGGCTACGAGCGGCTTGAGGAAAAACTCGCCGCGTGCGGCGCCCGGATCGAGAGATTGCGCAATGTCGCCTGACAGGAGCGGCGGTGCCCTCAAGCTGCGCGCGGAGGATGTGGACGACCTCGCAGTGATCTCGGCGTGCCTGCAAGACGCGCTTGTTGCCGTCCGCGACCTCGCATTCGTTCCCGAGGATCGTACGTTCGTGATGGTCGCCAACCGCTTCCGCTGGGAACGAGCCCTGCGTGCGGCGCGCGGCGAGGCCGGTTATCAGCGCACTCTGTGCGGCATAACCTTCGGAGCGGTTGCCGGCGTGTCCTATCTCGGTTTCCGCCGCGCCGAGGACGATCGGATCTTGTCGCTGCTGGCTATTCGACCCGGACGCGACGGTGAAGCGGACACGATCCAGCTCGAATTTTCCGGCGGGGCAACGATCCGGCTGGACGTCACCCGCATCCTTTGTCAAGCGACGGATCTCGGCGAGCCGTGGCCGACCCAATGGCAGCCCCGACACGATGCGGATGAGCGGGTGTGACTGCCGCAGCGAATGCGAGCCGCTCCGAGAGTCCTTTGATCCTCGCGCTGCCGAACGGACGGATCCTCAGCGAGGTGATGCCGCTGTTGGGTCGTCTCGGCATCACGCCAGAGCCCGCCTTTGACGATCCCGGCTCGCGCCAGCTGCGCTTTGCCACCAGCGAGCCTAGCCTCGATCTGATTCGGGTGCGCAGCTTCGACGTCGCCACCTTTGTCGCCTTCGGCTCGGCCCAGCTCGGCATCGCCGGCAACGATGTGCTGATGGAATTCGATTATTCCGAGATCTACGCGCCGCTCGACCTCGGTGTCGGGAACTGCCATCTCGCTGTTGCGGCGACCACGGACGGCGCGGTGCGCGAGGAAGTCGGGCGCGCGAGTCACATCCGCGTGGCGACGAAGTACCCGGAGGTCACACGCCGCCATTTCGCCGCGCGCGGTATCCAGGCGGAGTGCATCAAGCTGAACGGAGCGATAGAGCTCGCCCCGCATCTCGGCCTTTGCCGTCACATCGTCGATCTGGTCCAAACCGGCGCCACGCTCAAGGCGAACGGTCTGATCGAGATCGAGCGCATCGCCGAGGTCAGCTCGCGGCTGATCGTCAACCGACCGGCGCTGAAGACCCGCCCGGAAGAGGTCGGCGGCTGGATCGAGCGCTTCCGCGACGCGATAAGTCTTCAGCGAACCCTCACCAACCCAGCCTTGCCGGCTGGGTCGCCCCTTTCCCGCGGTGAAGTCGGGTAAGGGTCACATCATAAGCGGGGTAGGGAGCTGATGCCGGTTAGGATGGCAACGCGCGATGCCGGGTTCGAAGCGGCCTTTGGGCGGCTGCTCGAGGCAAAGCGGGAAAGCGCGGCCGATGTCGATGCCGCGGCCGGTGCGATCATCGAGGATGTCGCTCGGCGCGGCGACGCTGCGTTGATCGATTACACGCGCCGCTTCGACGGCGTCGACATCACGGCCGCCGACCTGCGCCTCACAAGCCGCGAGATCGCCCAAGGAGCCGCTGCGGCACCGCCCGAAACAGTCGCAGCCTTGCGGCTCGCCGCGGAGCGGATCGAGAGCTTTCACCGCCGTCAACTGCCGCCGCCGATCGATTATGTCGATGCGCTCGGAGTGCGGCTTGCCGCCCGCTGGCGCCCGATCGACGCCGCCGGGCTTTACGTACCCGGCGGCACCGCCGCCTACCCGTCCTCGGTGCTGATGAACGCGGTTCCCGCCAAGATTGCCGGCGTCGAGCGGCTGGTGATGACCGTGCCGGCGCCCGGCGGCGTCCTCAACCCACTCGTTCTCGCTGCCGCCGAGCTGGTCGGGATCGACGAGGTATACCGGGTTGGCGGAGCGCAGGCGGTGGCAGCTCTCGCCTTTGGCACAGCGACGATTGCGCCCGTCGACAAGATCGTCGGGCCGGGGAATGCGTACGTCGCTGCGGCGAAGCGGCGCGTCTTCGGCCGGGTCGGGATCGACATGATCGCCGGTCCGTCGGAGATTCTCGTCGTCGCCGATCGACGGAACGATCCGGAGTGGATCGCCGCCGATTTGTTGTCGCAAGCGGAGCACGACAGCGCGGCGCAAGCAATCCTTGTCACCGACGATGCCGCGTTCGCGGCCGACGTCGAGACGGCGGTAGAGCGCCATCTGGTGCGATTACCGCGCGCGCAGATCGCGCGGGCGAGCTGGCAGGCGCATGGTGCGATTCTCCTCGTCGCCGACTGGGAAGAGGCGGCGGTGCTGATCGACCGGATCGCCCCCGAGCATCTCGAACTTGCGCTCGACGAGGCTGATGCCTTAGCCGATCGGGTTCGCCATGCCGGCGCGATCTTCCTCGGTCGCCACACCCCCGAGGCCATCGGCGACTATATCGCCGGGCCCAACCATGTCCTGCCGACGGCGCGCAGCGCCCGCTTCGCCTCCGGCCTCGGCGTCCTCGACTTCGTCAAGCGCAGCTCGCTCGTCCGCTGTGATGCCGCGAGCTTGGCGGCGCTCGCGCCGGCGGCGATCCGTCTCGCCGAGGCGGAAGGGCTGGAGGCCCATGCGCTGTCGCTGTCGATCCGACTCTCGCCCAGGGCATGAACCGACGGCCATGGGCGACCCCCAGGGCGAGTGGCGGATCGTCGGCATCACCCTCGACGAGCGCACGGTGGTTCGACGCAGCCCCGATATCGAGCACGAACGAGCGGTTGCGATCTTCGATCTGCTGGAGGAGAACCGTTTTGCCCCCGCCTCCGGGCTCGACGGGCCGTTTCATCTCCACTTGGCCATCGAAGAGAATCGGCTGAGCATCGAGGTTCGATCTGCGGCAAACGGTTCGAGCGAGACGATCCTGCTGCCTCTGGCCCCGTTTCGCGGTATCGTCCGCGACTACTTTATGGTTTGCGAGAGCTATTACGAGGCGATTCGGCGGTCGAGCCTGGCGCAGATCGAGGCCATCGATGTGGGAAGGCGATCGCTGCACGACGAGGGATCGACGCTGCTGATGGAGCGGCTCGCCGACAAGGTCGCCGTCGACCACGACACCGGCCGCCGCCTATTCACCCTGATCTGCGTGCTGCATCTGCGGGGATGACGCTGTGGCGACGACACCACCGCTCCTCGTGCTCGCTTCCGCCTCGCCTCGCCGGCTAGACCTGCTGCGGCAGATCGGGCTCGAGCCCGACCGAATTGATTCCCCCGATATCGACGAAATGTCGCGACCCGGCGAGCTGCCACCGGCCCATGCCATGCGCCTCGCGGAGGAGAAGGCGCGGGCGGTGATGCCGCGGCATCCCGGCGCCTATATCCTTGCTGCCGACACGGTTGTTGCTTGCGGCCGCCGCATCCTGCCGAAACCTGTAGACCCGGAAACCGCCCGATCCTGCCTCGAGCTCTTGTCCGGGCGCCGCCACCGCGTCCATGGCGGCATTGCTGTGGCAGGGCCGGACGAGCGACTGGCGCTGCGCCGGGTCGACAGTCAGGTCGCGTTCAAGCGTCTCAGCGAGGCGGAGATCGCGGCTTATCTTTGCTGTGGCGAATGGTGCGGCAAGGCCGGCGGCTACGCGATCCAGGGGCGGGCCGCTGCTCTGATCCGCTGGGTTTGCGGCTCCTATTCGAACGTGGTCGGACTGCCGCTGTTCGAGACGGCTCAGCTGCTCGCCGGCCGCGGCTATCGACCGCATTGCCCGGCGAACTGCTGATCGCCGCCGGCCCGGGCGAGTGGCGTGCCGCGCTGCTCGAGGACGGCATCCCCGTCGAGCTCTTCGTCGAGCGCGGCGATCGGAACGAGGCCGGTAGCATCCATCTCGGCCGGGCGCGCCGGCTGCTGGCGGCGCTCGGCGCGGCGCTTGTCGATATCGGCGGCGATCGGGCGGCCTTCCTGCCACTGAGCGAAGTCCTGCCACGCGGCCGGCGGCTCGACGAAGGCGAGCGCGTGGTCGTCCAAATTCGCCGCGAGGCGCAGGGAGGCAAGGCGGCACGGGTGACGACCGGTATTGCGCTGCGGGGCCAGGTCGTCGAGCTGAGGTGGGGGCGGCCGGGCATCCTCGGCAGTCAAACGCTGTCGCCGGAGGAGCGAGCTCGGTTGCTGTCCGCTGTCGAGGCTGGCCCCGCAAGCCCCCACCCTCCCGCTGACGCGGGTCCCTCCCTCCCCCATGGCCACGGGGGAGGGTCGGGGTGGGGGCTGAGGTTGCTCGATCCCGCGCCGATCAGCGCCGTCGTCGTTGAGATCGCGGATTTGCTCTCACGCTGGCGTGACGTCCATGATCGAGCCGTGCGGCTCGCGCCGCCGGCCCGCCTCGACCCGCACTTGTCTTTCGCCGCGGCGCTGGCCAATGCGCTACCGGTAGTTCCGGACAGCATCCTCACCGATGATCCCGCCACGATTCCCGAACTCCGCTCGGCTTTCCCCGGTGCTTCGATACAGCATAGGCCGGAGGCCGAGTGGCCGATCGATCTCGACGCGGTCTTCGACCAGGCGTTATCCGGGACCGTCGCGCTCGACGACAGCGGCTATGTGCACTTCGATGCCGCGCGGGCTGCCATAATGGTCGACGTCGACAGTGGGACCCCGGAGACAGGGTCGCCGGAGCGCACCGGACTCGCGGTCAATCTAGCTGCTGCCGGTGCCATCGCCCGGCAGATCCGGCTGCGCAATCTCGGCGGCGGCATCGTCATCGATTTTATCGGCTTGGACGACCGCAGGTTGCGCGGTCGCATCCGCGATGCGCTCACCGAAGCGCTGGCTCCCGACCCCGCGCGGCCGCAGATCCTGGGCTGGACCCAGCTCGGTCACCTCGAGCTGGTGCGGCCGCGTCGCGGGCGCCCGCCTGCCGAAATCCTGCTCGAGCCGCGTCCCGGCGGCCCTCTCGTCAAGACCGCGGTCACGGTGGCACACGAGGTGCTGTGCGCGCTGCGTCGCGAAGCGCGGGCACAGCCTGGGCGCGGGTGGCGTCTGACGATCGCTCCGGGTGTCGCCGCGGCGTTGGCCGGCGGCGCGGCGACGGCATTACACGCGCTCGAACAGCGATTCGGGCGCGAGATCGCGATCGAGGTCGATCCCAACCTCGATCGCGACCGGTTTCAAGTCGCGCCCGCCTGATTATATCCGCCTGCAATGAAGCCCAGATCAGCGAATACGCCGCGACCCTGCCCGATCTGCGGAAAGCCGTCGACGCCACAGAACCGGCCATTCTGCTCAGCCCGCTGCGCCCGGATCGATCTCGGTCGCTGGCTCAAAGGCAACTACCGCATCCCGACCGAGGAGGCCCCCGAGGAGACCTCCGGCGAAGAGCAGTAACATCTCGGACGAACACCGATTGACCAACTCTCGCACGCTCGCGAGCATGCGCGCGACGATCTGGAGGTCAGATGAATTCCTCACCTCGGCCCAAGCACTACAAGGTGATTTATGCCGACCCGCCTTGGACGTTTTCCACCTATTCGCGCAAGGGCAAGGGCCGCAGCGCCGAGGCTTATTACGACTGCATGACGCTCGCCGACATCAAGGCGCTGCCGGTGTCCGAATGGGCGGCGGACGATTGCGTGTTGTTGTTGTGGGCGACGGACCCGCTTCTCGAAAAGGCCTTCGACGTAATCCGTGCCTGGGGCTTCGTTTACAAGACCGTCGGCTTCTATTGGGCAAAGCTCAGGAAGCCCGAGCCCCTTTACAATGACGGGAATTTCTTCACCGGGCTCGGGTTTTGGACGCGCGCGAACCCCGAATCCTGTCTGCTCGCGACGCGCGGCAAACCACATCGCCTCTCGGCAAATGTCCGCAAACTGATCATCTCGCCACGGCGCGAGCACAGCCGGAAGCCGGACGAAGCCTACCCGCGCATCGAGGCGCTGTGCGAAGGGCCTTATCTCGAGATGTTCGCACGTTCCTCACGACCCGGTTGGGACCGCTGGGGGCTCGATGCCGATTTGCGCGAAATCGGCACGCGGCGTTGGCGTGCCGCCAGCTATCCCGACGCGCCACAGGCTGCGGATTAGTCCCTGCTCATCAAGGGCTTCAGCAAGCCTTAAGCACTCGTGCGCAGAGTGCACGAGGGTGCCTATGGCAGGGGCCGGAGGTTCTTATCGGGATGGCGGCGTGATCGGCTGGGCGCTGCGCTGGGTGTTGGTGTGCTGCGGCATGGCCTTCCTCTGCATCGGTATCGTCAAAATTGGTCCCGAGTCTTTCCTTGACCGGGCCAGGAAATCTGAACCCGTTGCCCGCGCCGCGGTGATGGGCTCGGCAGTCAATACCCTCGTCTATCCCGCAAACGGGCAAGGCCACGTCATCGTCGACGCTGCGGTCAACGGCGCCTCCATGCGGCTGCTCGTCGATACGGGCGCCAGCCTGGTCACGCTGACACCCGCGGATGCGCGAGCTGCCGGCATCACGCCCGGTGAGCTGGTGTTCAACCATCGCGTCAGCACCGCCAACGGCTCCGCGCGCATGGCCCCGGTGACCCTGCGCGAGGTCCGGATCGGCCAGCTCTCGATCTACGACGTGTCTGCTGCGGTGCTCGAAAATCTCAACATCTCGTTGCTCGGGATGAGTTTTCTTGCTCGACTGCAGAGCTATGAGATGCGGGACGGTAAGCTCACGATCAGTTGGTAGTCGAGAAGCACCTGCTATACTGTTCCGGGCAGCCGCGGTGGCGGCCGCCTGACCAGAGGGAGTCCCACGATGGGCGAAATTCTCGGCATTGGGGTCACGCACTTCCCCGGATTGATGCTGCCCGACGCCTATATGAGCTCGTTCCTGACCCGCACGCTGAAGAGCGACCGCGTGCCCGCGGAAATGAAGCAGCCGGCGCGTTGGCCCGAACCGTTGCGGGAGGAACTCGCCGCCAATGAGAACGGCGCCGCCGCAGCCGAGCATCGTCGCCGCCTCGTTGGCGGCTTTCGCAAGGCACGCGAGGCGCTCGACGCGTTCGCGCCTGATTTCGTGCTGATCTGGGGTGACGATCAGTACGAGAACTTTCGCGAGGACGGGGTCCCGTCATTTTGCGTCTTTGCTCTGGACGCAATCGACTGCCGCCCGTTCGGGCACCCCGGCCGGTCCGAGCAGGGTAACGTCTGGGGCGAGGACCCCGGCAAGGTCGTCCGCGTCGAGGGGCACCGCGCTGCCGGCTGCTGTCTCGCCGCCGAGCTGATCAAGGCCGATTTCGACGTCAGCTATGCCTATGCGATGCGTCACGAGCTCGGGCTGCCGCACGCCTTCATCAATACGATCCTCTATCTCGATTACGACCGGCGCGGGTTCCCCTATCCGGTGGTGCCGTTTCACGTCAATTGCTACGGGTCCTCGGTCATCGCCAAGCGCGGCAGCAGCGCGCATCTGACTGGCGGGGCCGACCCGAACGCGGTTGACCCGCCCGGCCCGAACCCATCGCGCTGCTTCGATGTCGGGGCTGCCGTCGCCCGCGCTGTTGCCGAGAGCCCCTGGCGGGTGGCACTCGTCGCCTCGTCGAGCTGGTCGCACGCGTTCCTGACGGCGAAGCATGATTGGATCTACCCCGATGTTGCGAGCGATCGGGCGCGCTTCGACGAGCTTGCCTCGGGCAATTTCGCGCGTTGGCGCAAGCTCACCACCGGGCAGATCGAGGACGCCGGCCAGCAGGAATTTCTGAACTGGGTCTGCCTCGCCGGCGCGATGGACGCGCTCGGACGCAAGGCCGAGATCATCGACTACGTCGAGTCGTACCTGTTCAACTCGAACAAGTGCTTCGCCCTGTTCCGGTCATAGCTGATCGCCGATAGAAGCTCCGCGCCCCGGCGCGGAGCTTCGGCGGCAACTTTGGGCTTTCCCCGCGGGTGGATCACGGCCGCCTTACCCGCCCGGACTCGCCGCGAGGACGTCTGGATCACCGCTTCTCGCGGCATCTGAGTGTAGTGGTTGGCCAGAGCGACGTCTTCGGCCCCGCTCGCCAAGCCGACGGAATGAACGCCCACAGCCGTCGGAGTCGTCAGCTGCTCGAAGGCCGCTAGGGCGATTGGGGGCCCATCAGACGCGCGGCGAGTGCAGTCATCACCAGAGACAGCCCGAAGAACAGCATGTTGATGCCGACCAACAGGCCGATGGCCCAGTCGGCCGAGCTCGGCCAGCCATCCCAGATCAGGAAGGCGAGGAGCAAGTCGACGATCCCGCTGAACAGCACCCAACCCCAGCTCTTGAGGTGCTCACGATGCTGCACTGCGAGCGCGATCGCGGTAACGCCCTCGAGAATAAAGAACGCGATCAATACCATCGTCAGGGTCAGCACGCCCGCCAGCGGCCGAAAAATCAGTATCAGGCCGAGCACGATCGCTAGCACCGCCGTTAGCAGCGCCCATGCAAAGCCGGGCAGCCGCCGGGACTGCCACACCGACACCGCTCGGAAAATGCCCCCTACGAAGAACAGCCAGCCGACAAAGATGCCTATCGCGACCGTGGCGACGTTGGGCTCGGCGACCGCCAAGAGCCCCAGCACTATCATTAGGATGCCCTGCGCGAGAACGAGCTTCCAATGCGCGTGGATGGTCGCCGCCATCCGGCGCCGAATGTCTTCGATATCGCGTTGGGTGGTCATGTCGCTGCCGCCGAGAGTTTGAGGGCGCCAGTGTTACCCTCACGAAAGTGGGGGTCAATCATCTCGCCCCCTCCCTAACCCTCCCCCGCGTGCAGGGGAGGGAATCATATTTGACCCTCCCCCGCGTGCGGGGGAGGGAAGGGTGGGGGCAAAGCGGTTCGGCCGAGGAAGTCGAGGCAGCCCTGCAGGATGTAGGCGGCGGCGACGCGATCGACGATTTCGGCCCGGCGCTTCCTGGTCATGTCATGGGCGATCATCTCGCGGGTGACGGCGGCGGTCGACAGCCGCTCGTCCCAGAAGACGATCGGCAGGTCTCGGATTGCCAGCAGATTCCGGGCGAATTGGCGCACCGACTGCGTGCGCGGCCCGTCGGTTCCGGCGAGGGTCAACGGCAGGCCGATCACCAGCCCGCCCACGCCGTGGGCGCCGACCAACGCGAAGAGCTGCACCATATCCTCGTGGAAGCGGCGGCGCCGGATCGTTTCGAGCGGCGTGGCGATGACCCGCCGTGTATCGGACAGGGCGAGGCCAATCGTCTTCGTGCCGACATCGAGACCCATCAGCCGTGTGCCCGCCGGCACCGTCTCGTGCAATTCCGCAGGATTATCTAGGATCATGGCCGATGATAACCCGGAGAGGGTGAGATCATGGCGCTCGACAAGGCGGCCGTGGCGCATATCGGCAGCTTGGCGCGCATCAGGCTGTCCGAAGCTGAGCTCGAACCGTTGGCGAGCGAGCTCTCGCACATCCTCGATTGGGTCGAGCAGCTGAACGAGGTCGACACGGCCGGCGTGCCGCCGATGGCGAGTGCCGCGGCGGCGAGCCTGCCGATGCGCGGCGACATGGTGACCGATGGCGGCTGCCCCGAGGAAATCCTCGGTAATGCCCCGCGCGTGGCGCGCGGTTTCTTTACCGTCCCGAAGGTCGTCGAGTGAGCTTCGGCTCGCTGCTCGCGCTCAACCTCGCCGAGGCGCGCGACGGCCTCGCCCGCAAGGCCTTCTCGGCGCGCGAGCTCGCGGCTGCCTATAACGATGCGGTCGCCGAGGCCAAGCCCCTCAACGCCTACATCACACCGACACCCGAGCGGGCATTGGCGATGGCCGACGCCGCGGACGAGCGGCTGGCACGCGGCGCGGCCTTGCCGCTTGACGGCATCCCGATCGCGGTCAAGGACCTCTTTTGCACAAAGGGCATCCTGACCACCGCAGGATCGCACATCCTCGACGGGTTTCACCCGCCCTACGAATCGACGGTAACGGAGAAGCTCTGGCAGGCCGGTGCGGTGATGCTGGGCAAAGCCAATCTCGACGAGTTCGCGATGGGCTCGTCGACTACGACGAGTTGGTACGGTCCGGTCGAGAACCCATGGCGCCGGCCCGGAGATAATCAACCGCTGGTCCCGGGTGGCTCGTCGGGTGGCTCGGCGGCGGCGGTTGCCGCGCGCGCGGCGCTCGCCGCGATCGGTACCGATACCGGCGGCTCGATCCGCCAGCCGGCGAGCTTTTGCGGCATCGTCGGGCTGAAGCCGACCTATGGCCGCTGCTCGCGCTGGGGAGTCGTCGCTTACGCCTCTTCGCTCGACCATCCGGGGCCGATTGGCCGGACGGTGCTGGACGTGGCGATCATGCTGGGCGCGATGGCCGGGCACGATCCGAGGGATTCGACCTCGGCGCCGGTGGCGGTGCCAGATTTCGAAGCGGCGATCAGCGGCGACATCAGGGGCCTGCGTGTCGGTATCCCCAAGGAATATCGTATCGACGGCATGCCGGGCGAGATCGAGGCACTGTGGCAGCGGGGTGTCGAGTGGCTGAGGGAAGCCGGCGCCGAAGCCGTCGAGATCAGCCTGCCGATGACCAAATATGCGTTGCCTGCCTACTACATCATCGCCCCGGCCGAGGCCTCCTCAAACCTCGCGCGTTATGACGGCGTCCGTTTCGGGTTGCGCGTCGAGGGCGACAGCCTCGACGCGATGTATGAATTGACCCGTGCGGCCGGGTTCGGTGCCGAGGTCCGCCGCCGCGTGCTGATCGGCACCTATGTGCTGTCGGCGGGCTATTATGACGCCTATTACTTGAAGGCGCAGCGGGTGCGCACCCTGATCGCCCGCGACTTCGCCAAGGCCTTCGAGCATGTCGACTGCATCCTGACCCCGACCGCACCCTCGGCCGCCTTCGCCATCGGTGAGAACACGGACGATCCGATCGCGATGTATCTGAACGATGTTTTCACCGTGCCGGCCAATCTCGCCGGCTTGCCGGCAATCTCGGTCCCGGCCGGGCTCTCGGGTGACGGGCTGCCCCTCGGCTTGCAGATCACCGGCCGCGCCTTCGACGAGGAAACCGTGCTGCGCGTTGCCGAGGTCTTGGAAAGTGCCGCCTCGTTCCGACATCTGCCGGGCTTTATTGCGGGAGGCCGCTAATGATCCGCGCTTTTCACCCTCTCCCCCCGCCGGCCGGAGGGAGAGGGCAGGGTGAGGGAGGCCGACGAACCGGGTCGCAGCACAGCCCACCTCACCCTCCCCATTGCTGCGCAATGGGTCCCCGCCCTCTCCCCCTAATGGGTGGAGAGGGAAATTGTGCTGCGGAACGCGGATTATGATCGCGGGTCGGACCGGGAAATGGGAAACCGTGATCGGGCTCGAGGTTCATGCCCAGGTGATCTCGAAAGCCAAGCTTTTTTCCGGGGCGGCGACTGATTTCGGCGCCGAGCCGAACACCCAGGTCTCGCCGGTCGACGCCGCGTTCCCGGGAATGCTGCCGGTCGTCAACCGGCATTGCATCGAACAGGCGGTCAAGACCGGGCTCGGCCTTGAAGCCGAGATCAACCTGCAGAGCGTCTTCGAGCGCAAGAACTACTTCTACCCCGACCTGCCGCCCGGCTATCAGATCTCGCAATACCAGCAGCCGGTGGTCGGGCATGGCCGCGTTACCCTGGACATGCCCGACGGGACGACGCGCGAGATCGGCCTCACCCGGCTGCATCTCGAGCAGGATGCCGGCAAGAGCCTGCACGACCAGCACCCGACTCTGACCTATGTCGATCTGAACCGTGCCGGCGTCGCACTGATGGAGATCGTCTCGGAACCCGATCTGAGGACTGCCGAAGAGGCCGCGATCTATCTGCGCAAACTGCGCTCGATCCTGCGCTATCTCGGGACCTGCGACGGCAACATGGAGGAGGGCTCGCTGCGCTGTGACGCCAACGTGTCGGTGCGCCGCCCGGATGAGCCCCTTGGCACGCGCTGCGAGATCAAGAATGTCAACTCGATCCGCTATGTGATGCAGGCGATCGACTACGAGGCGCGCCGCCAGATCGGCATCATCGAGGAGGGCGGTACGATCGAACAGCAGACGCGGCTGTTCGACGCCGGGCGCGGTATCACCCGTCCGATGCGCTCGAAGGAAGAGGCGCACGATTACCGCTATTTCCCCGACCCCGACCTGCTGCGACTGGTGCTCGACCCCGACTGGGTCGAGCGCATACGCTCCGAGCTTCCCGAACTACCCGACGCGAAGAAGGCGCGGTTCGTCTCGGATTACGGTCTCTCGGCCGATGACGCCGGCGTTCTGGTGGCTGAGAGGGAAACAGCGCTGTTTTTCGAGCGGGTCGCCCCAGGGCGTGATCCAAAAGCGGCGGCCAACTGGGTCATGGGCGATCTGTTCGGCGCGCTGAACCGGCTCGGGGTCGGCATCGAGCAATCGCCGGTTTCGGCCGGGCAGCTCGGGGCCCTGATCGACCTGATCGCAGACGGCACGATCTCCGGCCGGCTCGCCAAGGAGGTCTTCGCCGAGATGGTTGCGTCGGGCACCGATCCCGCCGCGATCATCGACGCGCAAGGCCTTCGCCAAGTGACGGATTCAGGCGCGATCGAGACAGCGATCGACGCGGTCCTCGCCGCCCATGCGGACAAGGTTTCCGAATACCGCGCCGGCCGCGACAAGCTCTACGGCTTCTTTGTCGGCCAAGTCATGCGCGTCACCCAAGGCAAGGCCAACCCCGCCCTCGTCAACGAGCTGCTCAAGAGTAAGCTGGCGGGGTAGACAGTCGGCGCAACAGCAGGGCGGAGGCGTGTCATGGGCCGATGGACGCTCGACGATATTCACTGGGACCGCTTCGATCGCAGCAGGCTCGATCCGGATATCGTACGGATCGTCAAGGCCGCGAGCCTCGTCGAGTATAATGGCGGCGCCTACGCTCACCATTTGTGCCGGATTTTCCATGACGACCCCGACTTCCAACGAGCCGCCCGCCGCTGGGGTGAGGAGGAAATCCAGCACGGGCGGGCATTGGCGCGCTGGGCTGTGCTCGCCGAACCGGGCTACGATTTCGCCACTGCCTTCGACCGTTTTCAGACCGGCTATCGAATCGATTTCGATCGCAACGCCTCGCGCCGCGGCTCGCGTTCGGGCGAGATGATCGCGCGCTGCATGGTCGAGGTTGGAACAAGCTCATATTACTCGGCGCTCCGCGATGGTGTGCGGGAACCCGTTCTGAAGGAGATCTGCCGCAACATCGCGGCCGACGAGATCCGTCACTACAAGCTCTTCTACAAAAACCTGTTGCGCTGCCTCGAGCGCGAGCCGATCGGGTCCTGGAAACGGCTCCGGATGGCCTTCGGGCGGATTGCCGAAGCCCAGGATGACGAGCTCGCCTACGCCTATTACGCGGCGAACGAGACTGCGAGCGGGTACGACCGACGCCGCTACACCCGCGCCTATGCGCGGATGGCCTTTGCGCTCTACCGCGAGCACCATGTCAGACACATCGTCGCGCTGGTCTTCAAGGCCGTCGGCCTGGCGCCGCGCGGGCGTCTCGCGCGTGCGGCGGGATTCCTCGCGTGGGGCGCGATTCGCTACCGGGTATTCCGCCTGGCGAAGGCGGCCGCTTAGGCCTCAGCAAACGGCTCGGGCCTCGCTGGCGGCGAATTGCGTTTCTTTTCGGCGAGCTGCCGATAAGGCCTCAGCTCCACTCTCGACGATTCGTTGCCGATGATCGGCCGGCCGAGATCGACCGGCGCCTCGCCGCTCGGAGTGTCTGACCGAAAATCACGCGCGTGTTTACAACGGGTCATCCGACAAGTAGCCCTCTCCGCCCTTCAGGGGGAGGGTGCCCTCTTCCCCCGGCCGCTGTTCCGGCGCGTGGTGCGTTCGAGGAACCCGCGCCATGGTGGAGGGGACTCTCGACAACCCCGCCGACGCGACGGCCGAGGAAATCGCGGAGATGTTCAAGCTACCGGTTGACGTGGTGCAGCTGATTTTGGCCTATGTCTGCCGTCAAAGACGATTTGCCCCGACTGAAACAACAGATCGATGATTTGCTGAATGAGCAGCGCCGCGATCCGCAGCAGCAGCCCGACGCTGTCGCATACCGGGAACCCATCGCCGGTTATGACCAGGAGCAGACGGAGCCGCCGCGCCAAACCGATCCTGAACGCGAGCGCGACGACGAGCACGAACCCGATTAGCGCCGCCTCCGGCGTTTCAAAATTGAAGAATTTTGCAACAGCGAACCATTCAGATGAGTGACTGAAGAGTCCGAAGTTATATGGAACCGGATCCGCACGAAGATGCCGCTCACGCGCTAGTTATTCGGGCCGTCCGGCGAAAAGAACGGCTCATCGCGATAGTTGCATCGGCATCGTTTTGGAGGCAGGCGACCGCACCTCGCTTGGGTGCTGGAGCGACGCGCGAACTCGATGAAGCGCTCAGAAATTTCGATCCCGGTGACGGCTGCCGATGCCATTTCTGCGATCGCACGCGTAAAGCCACCTGTTCCACAACCGATGTCGAGAACCCGGTGCCCTGCTTCGATCTGGGCGCAGTCAAGTAAAATTGGTACCCAGAAGGCGAGGCTCTCTTCCGAGAACCGCGCATTGAAGTGCTCGGTCGGGAGCTGCGCCGAACTGAAAGCCACCACATCACGCATTGGATGAACGCATCATTCTGGATGCTCCGCCGCTAGCAGCAGCCGCATCGGCAACATCACGGTGCCACTGAAGGCCCGCTATCGACCCAAAGCGGACCTTTGATGGCAAAGCGATGGCTGACCCGTCGAGGACGCCTAGCGACAACCTGAAAGATCGATGAGCCGTATCTCGGGGTTGCTGAAGGCGAAAGAGCGATAGCTCGGGTGAAACGCCCGATAGCCGCAGGCAAACAGATCCGCGTAGCGTTGGCGGCGCAGGTAGGTCTCAGGCTCCTGCCCAGAGAGACGCCCGGCGACTTCGTAGCGATCATAAGTAAAGCTCGAGACCGCGACATAGCGAACCCCGGATGCGCGCAGGCTGGCCAATGTGTAGCGGCTGACGGTGAAGAGCCGAGAACCTGGTGCCGCATATTGCTCGACCAACACCGGCCCGTTAAGCGTCGGCAGCGCTCTCGCCAGTGCCAGCCGCGTGTCGTCGTTCAGATACACCACAAGCATGCTGGTGTCGTAGCCCGTCGCGGCAATGACGGCGAGACAGAGCGACGGACCCGCCCACGCGCCTCCCAGCGAGATGGTTCGACCCGCCACCAGAAGGCCGCGAACCGCCAAATAGAGGAGCACCGGGATGATCGGCATGGCATAACGCATGAAATCGGGGAACGGCTTGCTCGGCGAGAGCTCGATGGCGAGATAGAAGAATCCAGCGAACCCGGCCAAGACCCGCTCCTCGCGCGACAGCTGCAGCACGCCTAACGCGCAAAGCGCAATCGCCAATGCAACGGCGCCTGCCATGACGAGGCCAATCCCCGGAACGATGCTGTACAACAGGTGGAACGTGAACCAATAGTCCAGGGCCGTGATCTTCAGCAACACTTGCTCGGCGTGGCCGGTCGCAGCATGGACGACCTGGAACCAAAACCGATCGAGGAACTGCGCCGTATTGCCGAACAGGTGGAAATCGACAACAAGGAACACGGCGAAGGCAATCGCCAGCGCGCCGGCGATGGCACGAGCATAAGACTGCCGGTCGGCAACTCCGATGACAAATGGCGCCATCGCGTAGAATAGGAAGAGCAGCGCTCCCGCGTATTTGGTAGCAATGGCCAACCCGCTCGCGAGCCCGAGCATCAGGATGCGCCTACCGGTCACCGACCGAAGGAGCGCGAGGTACGCAGCAAGGGCGAGCATGACGGCAAAGGCGAAGTAGGTGTCCTCTTTCAGGTAATGCGCGTGCACCACCATGATGGGACTCACCGCCACGGCGAGGCTCGCGAGCAGTGCGGCGCGGGTCCCGCCGACCGGCCGGAAAAGCAGAAAGCAAGCCGGCACGATGACGGCACCGAATAGCGCGGTCACCGCACGGCCGGTCTCGACCACCTGCTGGAACGCCACCTGGCGCGTGAAGAGGTGAACTACGCGATTGACGTCGATCATAAAAGTCGGCTGGGCGAACGACTCCTGTCCGGTGAGGATCTGAAGGACCTTGCCGCCTTCGTCGATGTGATACCCGAGGGGGAACCCATGCCCCGCCAGATTGAGCGCCAGTGACAGGACAGTGATGCCGAACAGCGTCAGCCAAACGACGCCCTTGTCTCGGCGAACGCCGGCGCCATGTAAATTTTCGGCGGGGTAGGCGGTGTTAATGGTTATCGCACCATCAGTGTTTTTCGTTCCCCTTACGGACGACCCGGCCACGGATCAGACATGCGCACCTTCGTTGCAGTTCATCGACCTCGGTGGCGGCTGTCGCTTAAAGCGATCGTAGCCACAACGAGCGCCCGTATCAAATAGAGGACCAGTGGAACCGCGCCGTATTTGCCCGCTGCAGCGGCAGGGTGGGTGCGTTTCTCGCGCAGGGCACCACGGTCCCCTGCCCGATGATGGAATGCTTTTACCGCGTCATCGCCGGCAAGGCCGATCCCGGGAAAAAGTATTTCGTACGGGGCATGGGGGGGTCGCGGCGGGCCGACTGCGGAGGAGCGTGACCCGAGGCGACGGACGCGCCGTTGACGTTCGGCGTGCGAATAAGCCCGCTCTCACTAAAGAGAGACACGATGATCTTCGACAATGATGAGGAGGCGAAACTTCTCCGGCTACTCGCGGCCGCGGCCGATCCGGCTAGCCCCCTTCACACCGCCTTTGAATGGCGCAACGATGTAGCGGCGCATCATTACAGGCTGCAACAGGCCGCTGAGGTTGTGAAGGCCCTGGATGCCACCGAGGAGCCGCCGAACGTGATCCGGCTCACGGCCTAACCGCGGCCGCCCGCGAGGCTCATTTTGACGAAAAATTCCCAATCGACAATAAACCCTACATCGGCCCCTCCTCCCGGCGCCTGATCGATCAATGCTTTTGTCCGGGATTGGCTCCCCCGGCGAGCACGCGCTGCACCGTGCCCCGCCCCGATCTTCAGCTTAGCTCGCCGGTAAAAGCATTGCCCTAACGGGATGCGTCTCGATGAAGCCAAACCGCCAACTTTCAGCGCGCCAAAGCGGCTTCCGCTCCCCCGGAGCATCCCTGATGAACGAACCTCGTTGCGCCCGCACCCCAAAAGCGAGACGATCGCCCTCACGGAGCCGGGAATCCCGGGAATGTCGGCTGAGTGGCGAATATCGCGAGCACACGTTCCCGGCGCAATCACACAGGAGCACCTGGTGAGAAATGCAGGCACCTAGAGGAAAAAGCGTCCATAGGGAACCCGCGCCGATAATGCCGGTTGCCGGAGACCAGGGCGCTCGGGCAGCCGTTCTCTCTTGCCCCGGCGCCCTGTTGGGCGCCGCGGGGAGAATTGTTGCGGTGGACGCATAAAACGAGACGATTGCGTACTCCTCGTTGGCCCTTTAGCGAATGAAGCAAGCAAGACGATCGCCCTCACGGGGCCGGGAATCCCGGGAACGGACGCATCGACGCTTTCCTGACCTACATCACAAATCCGTTGGTCGAGGGCTTCCCGTTTCTCGATCTTCCCGAAGAGATCGATCAGAGTAACCCTTCGATGCAGAATTGGTACCAAACCGCGAGCTACACAAATCCGCATGGGCAGACATTCCGCGGCGCCTCCGCGGCCTATGCTGTGACGATACCCGTTGCAGCGGCAAGCCCAACAGCCGCCGAGGCATTCGTACGCTTGTTTCTGTCCGAGAAGGGGATGACGATGTTCGAGCGAGCGGGCTTTCACCGTTTCAAAGACTTGCATGTTTCCGGAGACGAGACGGCGATGCCACAGTCGCTTCGATCGTTGATCAAGGGGCAGTGTGTGCCTTGATTGCCGGTGACAGATAAACCTCAGGTAGACGTCGAGGCGCTGATCGGTGCACGGGTATGGGCGGGTCTCGCTGTGCTGTGGGTTATACATGATGCGGGGCAAGCCAAGCGCGTGGCGCATCGGGTCCTCGTGGTCGAGGCCGGACAGATCCGGGAGGAGGTCCCCGAGTGGCCAGCTATATCGCCCTAAACTACTGGGAACTCGCGGCGGCAAGTGTTCTTGTTTTTATCAATGCCGGCCTCTCAGTAGTCTTTAGACTGGGAGTGCATCGCAGCCTGCTGGTCGCGGCAATCCGCATGGTGGTGCAACTCACGCTAGTCGATTACACCTGACGGAAGAGTCCAAATTAGAGTTTTCTCGGGACGCTCGATCGCACCCAGCCCGGTCTGCCGATGAAGAAAGGACGCTGCGCCACCATGACCCACGACTACAAGCGCCACGGTACCACCACCCTGTTCGCCGCCCTCGACATCCGGGAAGGCAAGGTC
>Ga0074045_10001438_pt1 | contig 22985 bp, 20 predicted proteins | sample BogForMeECP23OM2_FD_94442 | JGI IMG/M metagenome (GOLD analysis project Ga0074045, IMG submission 94442) | Bog forest soil microbial communities from Calvert Island, British Columbia, Canada - Bog Forest MetaG ECP23OM2 | ecosystem: Environmental > Terrestrial > Soil > Wetlands ... | reverse complement strand
GCCGACCTGTCGCTGTGCCTCGGGCATCCGGCAATCAGGGACGCAAGGGGAGCGAGGGCCTGGCTTTTGTCCGAAAAGGAATCCATCCGGGGAATCCTCGTGAACGGAGAAAGTGTGTCCGTGCAGGCGCCTGAGACTCTGGTCCGCACGCCCGACTTTCTAAGTGCTCTTCCAATAGAGGGATTTTTCAGCCACGACGCCCTCCCTGTCCCCGTGATCGACGTTTCGGGGCTCTATGAGCGGGTGCGGAGGGCTGAGCGGCAGAGGCCGGCTCCGCCGCTGACGCTGAGCCCTCCGCCGGTCGGGCAACCCCGCTCGGCAGCCGGGTTCAGGGTCTTCACTTCATCCGGAAGCCATTTTGCCGCTCCTGGCGCCGACATTGCGGGGGCATCAGCGAGCGGGCGCCCTGTTGCGCGCATGCCTCTTCTTCCGCCGAACATCGCGGGCCTGGCGCTTTCCAGGGACCGCATCCTCCCCATCGTCGATCTTGCCTTCCAGGTAAGCGGAAAAAAAAGCCGGGATGCTTCGACAATCCTCGAAGCGACCCTGAACGGCACGGCTCTCGGTTTTCTGGTCGATGAAGACGAGGGGGAATGGGCAGCGGCGGATGTCCTGGTCAAGGACCTCCCGCCGGTTCTGCGCGCGCCCTGGATGAGCGCGGCGGTGCTCAGAGGCACACATATCGCGCCAGTCATTGAGCTCGGCGTCGTAGTGTCCAGTTCCGCGCAGGCTCGGAGGGGGAGCCTGCAGCCCCTGCACTCCCCCGATTCGCGGTTCCCCGCGATGTTCGGGCATCAGGCGGTCGAGGTCGTCGAGTTCTCCGCCCTCGGTACGATCTTCGCGGTTCCGCGGGATGAAGTCGTGGACGTCCTGCCCTGTCAGTCATTCCAGGAGCTCCCGATGGCCCCAGGTCTCGTGGCGGGCCTGGCGGACTTCGGCGGGGAGCTTGTCCCTGTCCTGGATCTAGCCCGGATTGGCGGGGAGCTCCCCGAGAAGACCGCTGATTGGCGGATGATGGTTCTCAAGAACGGGGACTTCCGCGCGCTTCTCATGTGCGAAAGCGCGCGTGACGCGCGCACATTAGACCCCGAGGTGCAGCGCAGCGTGCCCGTTGTGCTTTCCTTCCCGGTGGTCTACGGGTGCTACACGGACGGGGGAGCCGTGCGTCTTGTCCTGAATGTCGAAGAGCTCACCGTGCATTACCATGAATCCGACGCAGCGCTCCTCCTGCCTGCCCTTGCAATTGCTGCGGAAGAAAGACTGGTGAGAGCCCCGGCTTTGCAAGATGTTCAGGAGCCGGCTCTTCCCGCGGCGGCCCAGAACGAGGCCGGTGTTTCCAGGGAGGAATCGATCGAGCCTCCTGTGGAGCCCGCGCAGGAATTGCCGCCGCCTTCGGCGCCATCCGAACCTGCGCTCCCGGCTGAAATGGTACTCGGCTCTCTGGAGCCAAGTGCCGCGGAGACGCATCCCGCTGAGCCCGCGCCTGCGCCACCTGTGCCTGAAATCGAACAGAACCTCCCGTCAGAACCAGCTCCGTCCCTGGAGTCAGCCTCGGCCCGTGCGTCAGCCATGTTGTCCGAGTCAGCACCGGCTTTCGAATCGGCCCCGTCCTCAGAACCAGTGCTGTCCTCCGAGTCAGCCCCTTCCATTGGAGATGAAGATATCCTGGAGCCTGTGCACCAAGCTTCGGCTCCGGCGCCAACGCCAATTCCCGCACTCACGCCCGTGCCCGCACTCGCCCCAACGCCGGCAGTCGCGCCAACGCCGGCAGCAACGCGCTCCGAACCTGCGGGGGCAGGTCAGACGCGAGAAGCTCCCGCGGACAAGCCTACACCTGCGCACGCAAAGAAATCCGCACCCGGCCATGTTCGAACCGGGAGGCGCGTACTATTTGCGGCGGCAGGCGCGATCCTCCTGGCAGCATGCGTCATCGCAGCACTCCATTTCGGGGTTTTCCGGCCAAGGACGACCGTGCCGGGCGCACCCGCACCGGCTGCATCCGAGACGACGCCCGCAGCGACTCATGCGCCGGCGCCCACCGCAGCGAAACAGGAAATCACGACAGGCACCGATTCTTCGCGCTCAGCGGAAACTTCATACGTCGTGAAGAAGGGCGATACGCTGTGGGACATTGCCGCGCGATTCACCGGAGACGCGCACAACTACCGCCGTCTCGCGGCGACGAACGGGATCGCTGATCCGAACCTGATTTCTCCCGGACAGGTGATAAAGCTGCCGCGATAGGCTGCGGGTGCCCTGCCTACGCTCGGCCTTTCGGCCGTCCATGGACTCGCTCGCCCTCGGCATACGCGAGCACGCGCTCGGCGCGAACGCCGTCTATGGCTGCGGGGCGCCTCCCGTCCGTCCATGGACTCGGCGCCCCTCAGCATCCAACTCGGCGGAGTACCGCGGAAGGCCTACGCTCGGCCTTTCGGCCATCCCTGGCCTCGGCCGAGCTCGACATCCTTGTCTATGGATACGCGCGCTTGAACATCGGGACGCGCGCCTCGGCGTTCAGGGAAAAACTCGAGAGCTTTCCCGCCATAAAAGCGTGGTAGCCGATACCTGCAACCATTGCGGCGTTGTCCGTACAGAGCTTCAATGAAGGGAAAATTACTTTCAGCCCCTTCTCTGCGGCCATCCGTTCCCTCAGGTAGCTGTTTGCCGCAACTCCGCCGCCCGCCACTATCGTACGCAGGCCGGTGTCCCTTGCAGCGGCCAGGGCGCGGTCCACGAGGATGTCAATGGCAGCTCTCTGAAATGAGGCAGCGATGTTCGGCAGGCTTTTTTCTGACTTTCCGTCCCAGAACTGCGCGCTTTGATGAATGACCGCGGTCTTCAAGCCGGAGTACGAAACGTCGTACAGGGCATCCCCCTTGTGCAAGGAGGGCTTCGGGAACTGAAACGCGCGGGAGTCTCCGGTCCGGGCAAGCTTGTCGATTGCCACACCGCCGGGGAAGCCGATCTCGTAGAACTTGGCCACCTTGTCGAACGCCTCGCCGCAGGCGTCGTCGATCGTCGTGCCGAGAACCTCGATCGAGTCGCTGCGCTCCACCCGCGCGATGATCGTATGGCCTCCCGAGACCAGCACCCCGAGGTAAGGGTAGGAAATCTCCTGCTCGAGATGAGGCGCGTACAAATGCGCGAGGATGTGATCCACGCCGACCAGCGGCTTTCCCAGCGCCCAGGCAAGACCCTTTGCAAATGAGAGTCCGACCAGGAGGGAGCCGATGAGGCCGGGCCGAAACGTCACGGCGATGGCGTCGAGCTCTTTGGCGCTCACGCCGGCTTCCGCGAGGGCATCCTGCACCACGGGTCGTATCCATTCGATATGCTTCCGAGAGGCGATTTCGGGAACCACGCCATACCAGGGCTTGTGAAAATCCACCTGGCTCAGAACAATATTGCTGAGGATGCGCCGCCCGTCTTCGACCACCGACGCGGCGCACTCGTCGCACGAGCTTTCAATTCCGAGAATCTTCACTGGGCAATTTCCCTTCCCTGTTCACCAAGGACGTCCGGCAACCGGGCCAGGCGTACGCCCCGGGCGGAGAGGTTCCTCTCCTCGGCGCGCAGTATATCGGCGACGCCTCTGTTCTGTACATGCCCGATCAGCACTGCCTGGCCGCGCGTCCCCGCCTCCGCGATTCCCCTGGAGAACGCCGCTGCGATAGCCGTATCCGCCGTGTTTTCGTCGACAAAAATGTCACGCTGAAGAAAAGGCACTCCGAGCTCGCCGGCCACGCGAGGGCCCACCGTGTCCGCCGTTGTCCTGCTGTCCAAAAAGAACTTTCCGTCCCTCTTGAGAAAGCCCAGAACCGTGCGCATCAGGGCTTCATCAGCAGTTGCCCGGGAACCCATGTGATTGTTCATGCCCAGGGCGCCCGGAACTGACGCAAACGCCGCGGCAAGCCGGGACTCGACCTCCGCCGGGCTCTGGTCTGTGCGCAGCGCCCCGGGCCCCGGGTCCTCATCCCCGGTGGCCTCCATCGGACAGTGGAGGATCAGGTCTTTGCCGGCCGCAATAACGCGGCGCGCCGACTCCCCGCTGTGCGGGAGATTGGGAAGGACAGCGATGGTCAGTGGACCCGGAAGGTCGAGGAAAGCCTGCAGCTCCCCGAGATTGTACCCGGCATCGTCAATGATGACCGCGAGCATCCCCTGCTTCTCGGGGTGGGGATGCACCGGAAGGCTGGTCCGCGCTGCTTCCGGCGTGGGAGAAGCAGGAAGGGACGGACGATGCGTCGCTGCCGGACTGGCTCCCCTGCCCGAATCAGGAGGGCATGCAGCCAGGAAGGCAACTATGCCGGCGACAAGAAGGATGAGGACGATGGCGGCGAATCGGGCCCTGGGGAGGGGGCGGGAGCGCATGATCAACTCCGGAGCTCAGCTGTAGACGTACTCCTTCAGCTCATCGGAGAAGCCCCTGAGTTTCTTGAGCGCGCGGATTTCGATCTGCCGCACTGTTTCGGGGGAGATCCCGAGCTCGTCTCCGATCTTTTTCAGCGTGTAGCGCTTGCCGCTGGCAAAGGAGAATCGGTACAGCAGAATCTGGCGTTCCTTCTCCTGCAGGCCGTCGAGAAATCGGAGTGTGTCCTCCCTCAATGTTTTCTGCATGAGCTCGAGCTCGGGATTGAATGACTGGTCTTCGACCACGTCATGGAGGCTGCCGGAATCCCCTGAAAGCGTGGAATCCAGGGAGGCGACGCTGATGGAGGAGTTGATGATGGATGCCACCTCATCCTCCTGCAGACCTATCTCCTCCGCAATCTCCAGGAGAGTGGGCTCGCGCATGAGCACCTGGGACAGGTTGTTGTACACCTTGTTGATCTTGCGGAGCTTCTCCTCCTGGCGGTGAGGAAGCCTGATCAGTCTCTTCTTGTTGGACAGCGAGCGCACAATGGACTGTTTGATCCACCAGGAGGCATACGTGCTGAAACGCACCTGCTTCCGGAAATCGTATTTTGATGCCGCCCTCATGAGGCCGAGATTGCCTTCCTGGATGAGATCGAGTATGGACACTTCCGGTGTGAGATAGCTCTTGGCGATTCTTACCACCAGGCGGAGGTTGGACTCTATCAGGAGCGTGCGCGCCTGCTCATCGCCCTTCTGTATACGACGTGAAAGCTCCAACTCCTCTTCGAAGGTCAGGAGCTTGGCCTTCTTGATCTGGCTGAAGTAGGCTTTGAGATTATCTTCGAAGGAAGTTGATATCTCCCTCTTCCTGGTCATCAAACACTCCTGGAAAGAACAACAGCAAGATCCATGCCACTAGGGAGATGTACCACAATCAATGTATTTCTTTATCCTGCAAACAGATACTCAGCTTCCTTTCCTGACGAAAAAGCACCCAATACAATTGTACTTTTTTTGATACATTCTTCAAGTATTATTTTGATGATATTTGGCTGTATATCATATCAGATAGACCAAACTGGGCGGTTTCGGACATCTTCTTTGCATATTCGTCGTACAGCATTCCTTCGAATATGTCCTGGCTCATGCCTGCGTTGAGCAGATCATCTCCTTTGTGGACGGTTTTTCGCATAACGTCAAGCATCTGTTTGATAAAGAGCGCTTCGAAATCCTGACACGCCTTGTACAGCTCGCTGTTCTTGTCTATTGCCGGCTTTTTCGGCTGGGAGCTGTTCATCGGGTATGTATGCACATTGTTCAAGTTTGTAACCTGCATGTCCTGCCCCTTCACATGACAATGAGACTGCCGAACAAGGCTCCCGCCTTTTCCACGGCCTGAAGCACGCCGATGATGACGTCGGCCTTCAAGCCGACTGCTTTGAGGGCTGAGACAAAGTCGTCAACCGTTGTCGTATCTCCGATCACGAACACATCCGGCGTGCCGGACGCGCCCTGCGAAACCGCTCCTACTGTCACATTCGCCGTGCGATAGGAGACGGCAACTTTTCCGATCCGGACTTTTTCTCCCATGACGATGACCCCCCCGGAGGCGTTGATGACGACCCTGCCGTCGGAATCCGGGGTGACCGTGAGCGCTTCAAGCTGGGCGAGAAACCCCACGGGGTTCGCGATGTTCGCCTGGGGGAGCTGCACCTCGATAAGGGACGCGTCGCGGCTGGTGACCTTGATACCGGAGAAAGCGGCCTCGATTGCCTTCTGCACCGCGCTGGCCGTGACGAAGTCAGGGTTGCGCAGGAGGATGGAAACGACATTGTTGTCCAGGTACTGGGACACCACTTCTTTTTCCACGATGGCGCCCGCAGAAATGGCGCCCACGGTCTTTGCGCCGTTCTGGTCCTGCGTGGTCATTACGCGTCCCTGCGCCACAGCGTAGATCTGTCCATTGGCGGCCTGGAGATTCGACTGCAGGAGGATGCCGCCGTCCAGATCCCTGGCGTCGCCAATACTGGAGACCGTGACATCGATTCGGTCCCCTGCCCGCGAAAATGGGGGTAGCTCCGCATTCACCATGACTACGGCCGCATTCTTGCTCCGGATGTCCTGGGGAGCCACGGAGACCCCGAAACTCGCCACGAGAGAGGAAAGGGAGGAGCGCAGAAGAGAAGACGTCGAGGAATCCCCCTTGCCGTTGAGGCCGGTTACCAGTCCGAGTCCGAGGATCTGGTTTCCTCTCACACCCCGCAGGGTGGCGATGTCCTTGATTCGAACGACGGGCGCGGCCAGCGCGGCGACACCGGACGCCAGGAGGAACAGGAAGACCAGGGCCTTACTGGAGCTCAACTTCCACCGCCTTGGCATCGACAACCCTGCCGACAAAGCTTCTCCGGCTGTCCGCAACATACACCTCTACTCTTCCGCCCACGGCCGCCGTGGCCGCGGCCTTCCCCGGTATCTCGATTGTAATGGGACCCTTGTGAAAGATCACTTTCACCGGCGTCCCGGACCGTACACCGTCCGTCGAACCGGAATCTCCGGCCGGCGCGGAGAACGAAACCCTGCCCGAAACCGAGCCGCCTCCCGACCCTGTCAGGGCGTAAGAAACCTCGACGGAGCCATTTGGTGCTTTCGCAGCCTGGAAGAGCGGGTTCCCGTCTGTCGGGAAGCTCCCCTTGAGCTGATATTGCGTCAGAGAGAGCGCGGTGCAAGCCGCCCCTGCCAGGCCCTGCGTGAACAGGTAGTCCGCAAGCAGCGTGAGCAGATAGGTCTCTTCCTCGGGAAGCATGCCGCGGGGAACCACGATTGTGCGCGAGCCGACGATTATCGAGTCCCGGCCGAACACCGATTCGAGCTGCTCGCGGTACAGGGAAGCCGGGATGAGCAGAACCTTGTCCCCCACAACGGCGACGCTCCGCGCGAGCGCCTCCCGCGCCTCCGAGGGGATACCTCCCGCAGCCTGCACCAGGTTCCCGAGAGCGATGTCGCCGGTGTCCGCGGTCACAAGGCGATTGACGTACAGAGTGGTTCCCTGCGCCTCGGCCGTACCCGAAATAAAAAGCGCGAGGCCTAGAAGCAGCAGGGAGAAGATCAATGGGGTGCCGCGATGCTCAAGCCGGCGCGGGGCACGCCTCATCGCGCGTCCTTACCTCTTGAGCGACGTGGCCGTGGCGAGCATCGAATCAGAGGTCTGGATGGCTCGGGAGTTCAGCTCGTAGGCCCTCTGCGCCACGATCATGTTCACCATTTCCTTGACAACAGACACGTTGGACATTTCCAGGAACTTCTGCTGCACCTTTCCCATGCCGTCGAAGCCGGGGCGGCCGGGGATGGCGTCACCCGATGCATTCGTCGTCTTCATGAGGTTCTCACCGATGGATTCGAGACCGGCCGGGTTGACGAATCGGTAGATCTCGAGCTGCCCGACTTCAATCGGATCATCGCTTCCGGCGACCTTGACCGTGATCCGTCCATCCTGTGAGATCGTCAAACTCTCATTGACGAAACCTTCCGGCAGGATCACCTCGGGGGAAAGCTTGTAGCCGTCGGACGTCACCAGCTGGCCGTTCGAGTCGATCTTGAAAGACCCGTCTCGGGTATAGCCGTACGTCCCGTCGAACTGCGTCACCCGGAAGAACCCTTCCCCCTCGATTGCCATGTCAGCGGGGTTCCCCGTGGACTGCAGCGCGCCTTGCGTGAATATCTTCTGAGTGGCGGCTGGTTTCACGCCATGGCCCACCTGCACGCCGGTGGGAACGACGGTGGCTTCCGTGGCCGGAGTACCCGCGAGCCTGTCCGTCTGATAGAGCAGGTCTTCGAAATCAGCCCGCATCTGCTTGAACCCCGTCGTATTCACGTTCGCCAGGTTATTGGAAATCGTATCGATGTTGAATTGCTGCCCCGTCATTCCCGACGCGGCCGTCCACAGGGATCTCATCATACTTTCACCACCTCATTCCACAGCTTCCCGATCAGAGCATCCTCGGTCTGGATTGTCTTCTGATTCGCATCGTAGGCCCGGTTCACTTCGATCATTTCGACCATTTCCTGGACCGCGTTCACGTTCGCCCCTTCCAGAAAGCCCTGGCGGACTTTGGGGCGCGCATCAGGGCCGACGATCTGCGCCGGGCCCGATTCGTCCGTGGCGCGCCAGTAAGAGTTGCCCTGCTTTTCCAGGTAGCGCCTGCGCGTCACGTCCACTATTTTCAGCCTGTCCACCTTCTCGATGTTCTCCCACTGGTTTTCCGCCTGGCTGACCAGGCGCTTGTCATCCGTGGCGAACGTCGAGTTCTGCCACACGGTTCCGTCCTGGTCGATCACGAAGTTGTTCTTCTTCAGCTTGATGGGGCCGTTTTCCCCCAGGACAAAATCACCGGTTTTCGTGACCAGGTAGCCGTCGCTGTTGACCAGGAACGCCCCGTTGCGCGTGAGCCGTTCACCCTGGGGGGTCTGCACGGTCATGAATCCGCCTCCCTCGATGGCAAGGTCGAAGTCATTCTCCGTTTGCTTCAGAGGACCCTGGGTAAAGTTGGTATAGACCTCGTTTGTCTCGACCCCTGTTCCCAGGGTTCCCACGATCGGTGCCGAATCTACCGAGCCGAATGGGAGTTTGTGCATCCCGTCGTCGTTCATGCGCCGCATGAGCATCTCGGGAAACGCCTTCTGAATGGCGGTGTCCTTCTTATAACCGTTGAGGTCGACATTCGCCAGGTTGTTGGCGATCTCGTCCAGGCGGTTCTGCTGAACGTTCATTCCGCTCGCGGCGGTAAATAGCCCTCGAACCACGGGTGCCTCCGTTTTACTGATGCTCTGCTTCTTTCATTATCGGAAGGGATCAACCTTCCTTGATCACGTATCAACCCCGCCAACTTCGCTCTTCCGCGGTACGGGAATACCCGTTCGGCGCGAACGCCGTGCCCCGCGGAGTTGAGCAGAAGGGTTGCCATTTCAGGCGCTTTTATGTATGCTCGCCGCCACGCCAAGATAGCTCAGCTGGTAGAGCAGCGCATTCGTAATGCGCAGGTCCTGGGTTCGAGTCCCAGTCTTGGCTGTAGCCACGGAAGGCGAAGCCGCCCGAGGCATGGATGCCGACAGGGCGGCTATAGACCTTCCGCGGTAGTCCGCGGAGTTGGATGGCGAAAGCGCGACTATCCCACCCCGTGGCTGCCAGCCTTTGAAAAAACTTCTCGACACTGAAAGCCCCTCCATGTTAGTGTACGGCATGCTGCGAAAGATCCTCAGCGCGCGGGGTGTAATCCCTGTCGTCATGTGCTTCCAGGTCGTGCCCCTGCTCGTGTTTCCCCTCTCGTCGTATTCGGTCAAGTCGCAGGAGTGGTGGCTGCCGGTGCTTCTGACCGTGCTTGTCCTCATCTCTCTTGCGCAGCTTCTGATCCGCAAGTCACAGACGCTGTGGCCATGGTATCTGGTCTCTTTCTCGCAGGGGATCAACATCATCAGCAGGCTCATGATGCTGCTGCCGCACGCCACGAAGAACAACGAAGGCGTTCAGAATTTCAACGCGGCATACGTGATTATCGCCATTGCGGCGATGCTCGTTTCCGCGTTCGAGATCTGGTACAGCGATCTGCCGGAAGTGCGCAGAAACCTGCTGTCCGCGTAGCCTGAATTGCCCGAACGACAACGGGCATGTATTGACAATTTATCGGCGGGGTGTATAGTTTTGCAACGTTTCGGATGAAAGAACGCTCTCAGAACAACTTAATTAAGGAGGTTAGAATGAAGCGTTTTCTGTCACTCACAGCCATTGTGCTGGTACTGGTGATCGCTGTCATCGGCTGCCAGCAGGCACCCAAGGAACTGAAGGTCGCCGTCCTGGCGCCCCTTTCAGGTCCGGTGCCGACGTTCGGCGTTTCGACGCGCGACGGCGCGCTGCTTGCCATAGATGAATGGAACGCCAAAGGCGGCGTCCTCAACATGAAGATCACGACGATCGTCGAGGACAGCCAGTGCACTCCGGACCCCGCGGTCAACGCGGCAAACAAGGTCATCAACCAGGACAAGGTCCACTACATCGTGGGCGAGGTGTGCTCCAAGGCATCTATTCCCATCTCCGAAATCGCCAACACGGCGAAAGTGATCCAGATCAGCCCGACCTCCACCAACACCTCGGTGACGGTGGACAAGAGCGGCGCCACAAAGGCCTACATTTTCAGGGCCTGCTTCATCGATCCCTTCCAGGGCCAGGTCGGTGCGACATTCGCATTCACCAACCTGAAGGCCAAGAAGGCATTCGTCATGTCGGACCAGAGCAATGACTACGTGAAGGGCCTTGCGGAGTCATTCGAGGCCTCCTTCACCAAGCTCGGCGGCACGATCGTGGGCAAGGAAAACTACACGGGAACCGACACCGACTTCTCCGCCATCCTCGCGAAGGTGAAGAACGCCAAGCCGGACATCGTATACCTGCCTGACTACTACAACGTCGTCAACCTTGCCACCAAGCAGGCAAAGGAAAAGGGCATCATCGCACCGTTCATGGGCGGTGATGGATGGGATTCCGCGGACCTCGACACAAAGGCGAGCGATGGCGGGTACTATACCAACCATTATTCGGCCGATGATCAGCGGGCCGAGGTGCAGAGCTTCCTCGCGGCCTACGGCGCCAAGTACAAAGACGCCTCAGGCAAGGCAATCGTTCCTGACGCCCTGGCGGCCCTCGCCTATGACGCCACGAACCTGCTCCTGACCGGGATAAAGAACGCGGGAGCGGACAACACCGACAAGGTGAAGGCCGCGCTCGAGGGCATTTCCTACAATGCAGTTTCCGGCAAGATCACCTACGACGCCCAGCACAACCCTGTGAAGGGCGCGGTCATCCTGCACGTCAAGGGCGGAAAGGTCGTTTTCGACTCTTTCGTCGCCCCCTAGCCTTACTGACGCACACGTGATGAGAGGGCAGCCTGCGGGTTGCCCTCTCTCTTTAAATCGAAATGCAAGACCGGAGAGCACATGCCCGATAAGAGCAATCTCCCTGCGGCCGCGGTCACCATCCCGCGTAAGAATCGTTACCCTCTCGCATGGGTGGGCAATGGGTTCCTCATCATTCTGGCGGTCCTGGCGGCGTACATCCTCGTCAGCAACCTGATCAGGAACCCGATCGTCTTTCTCCAGAACATATTGGACGGACTGAAGCTCGGGTTCGTCTATGCTCTCATCGCCCTTGGCTACACGATGGTCTACGGGATCGTCAAGCTGATCAACTTCGCCCACGGGGACATATTCATGGTGGGCGCGTTCACAAGCTTTTTCGCGGTCAGCCAGTTCAACCTGCACAAGTGGCCCCAGATGCTGATGCCTGGCTTTCCGGCGGGCCTTTCCGTTGTCATCGGGTCTCTCACCGTCATCCTTCTCTCGATGCTCGTCTGCATCCTGCTGGCGGTGACGATCGAGCGGGTCGCGTACAAGCCGCTGAGGGACGCCCCCCGAATCGCTGCCCTGATCACCGCAATCGGCGTTTCTTTTTTCCTGGAATTCTTCGGCGCGCTGCAGTTCGTCTTTTCTCCCCGGTTTATCCCCTACAAGAGCCCATTTGACACCACCGCGTGGTACATCCAGTCGGGTATCCATCCGATCATCTCCGGACAGGCGTCTCCCGACAACACCATCTCTTTCTCCAATATTTTCCTGATCATCCTCGTTGCCTCGGTGCTCGTGCAGATATTTCTCCAGTTTCTCGTCCGCAGGACGAAGATCGGCATTGCCATGCGGGCCACCTCCTTCGACAAGCCCACTGCCCGGCTCATGGGCATCAACGTGGACCGCGTCATCTCGTTCACGTTCGCAATCGGCTCGGGTTTTGCCGGTCTGGGCGGCGTTCTTTACGCCATTGCATACGCATCGATCTGGACACAGCTCGGCATCCTTCCCGGCTTGAAGGCATTCGTTGCCGCGGTGCTTGGAGGGATTGGAAGCCTCCCCGGCGCCTTTGTCGGAGCGCTGATCATGGGACAGGCGGAATCTCTGACCATGAGCTATATCTCCACCCCGATGCGGGACGCCGTCGCCTTTACCATCCTCATCATCGTCCTGCTGGTCAAACCCACGGGCATCTTCGGCGAGCCTGCCGGCGAGAAAGCGTAGGGGGCGGTCATGGAACTGGGTTACCTGTTCTCGACGATCCTGAAGATGGCCGCCCTGATCGCGTGGATCTACGGCTTGATGTGGGGACTGAAGCACAAGCTCCTCTGGCAGAAAGCGTTGACCGTGATTTTGGCGTTTGCGGTCATTCAGGCCGCATTCCTCATCCAGTTCGGGGATTTCGCGCTCTTCTCTGCCTTCGACCAGGGACTGCTTTTCCAGGCCGTCAGCATGGCCATGGTGGCTCTTGGCCTGAACCTCATTTACGGTTTCAACGGCCAGTTCAGTCTCGCACAGTGGAGTTTTTATGGCATCGGGGCCTACTGCGCGGCTGATATCACCTACCGATGGACGAACGGGGATCCAAGCGGGCTCCTTGTCGTCGGAATCGGGGTCATCCTCGCCGCCGTGGCCCTGGCGGGTGTCGGCCGCCTTCTGAGGCTCAAGCGCGGCATTCCCGTGCTCTCCGCATTCACATTCTACCTGGTGGCGCTGGTTGCGGCGGGCCTGGTCGCCGTTGTCGCCGGAAGGGCGATTGCTCCCGCGCTCGTACCATTGTTCGGTACGTCCGCGGCCCCCGGCGTCCTCGGCTCCGCCTTTGTCAGGCAGATAGTGTTCTTCCTTTCGGTTTTGATCGCGGGCGCCTTCGCAGCCGAGGTGAGCTTCATGTTCGGGCTGCCCGTGCTGACACTGGGAAGCGACTACTTTGGAATCGCAACACTGGGTTTCGCAATCGTGGTGCAGACCCTCATGGTGAACTCCGACACAATCCTCCCATTCCCTGAGATGAAGGGCGGGCGGGGCATGATCGGGATTCCAAAGATGACCTCATGGGTCGCCGCCTTCATTTTCCTCCTTGTTGTGGTCACTATTGTGCGCAACTTCGTGCGCTCCAGCACGGGCCGCGCCGCAATGTCGGTGAGGGAAGACGAGACGGCGGCAAAGGCCATGGGAATCGACATCGCGGGGTCCAAGCTGCTCGTTTTCGTGGTGGGGAGCTTCGTTGCGGGAATCGGCGGCGGCGTGTACGCACATTACATCGGATTCCTCAGCCCGGCTACCTTCAGCTTCCTGGCCGGTTTCAACCCGCTCATCATCGTGGTGTTCGGCGGACTGGGAAGCATGACAGGATCGATTGCCGCATCCTTCGTATGGATCTTTTTCCTGGAGGGATTCCTGCGTGTCCTCCTGAGTCAGCTCGGCACGGATGCGCCGACGTGGCGGTTCGTCCTCTATCCCATCACCCTTCTGCTTCTCATGCTGATCAGGCCCCAGGGGCTGCTCGGCTCCGTTGAGTGGGGATTTCTCAAGCCGGACGCGATCATCCGCCGCCTGAAGGGCGGAGGACCGGCGGCCGTGGACCAGAAGGAGCGGGCCTGATATGCCAGACGTCAATGCAACGCGTCCACTGCTTGACATCCATGACCTGACAAAGTTCTTCGGGGGCCTGTGCGCGGTCAAGAACTTCAATCTTGCCCTGCCCCAGGGCGTCCTGTGGGGCCTGATCGGGCCCAACGGAGCGGGCAAGACCACTGTTTTCAATCTCGTCACCAGCCTGGTGCAGCTCTCCTCCGGGGATATCACGTTCAGTGAAGAGAGGATCGACGGGCTGGCGCCGTACGAGATCACCCGGCTCGGCATTGCCCGGACCTTCCAGAACATCCGGCTGTTCTCAAATCTCACGGTCTTGGACAATGTGCGTATCGCGTACCATCCGCACGCCGGGTATGGGCTTTCTGACAGCCTCCTGCGCACGAAGACCTTCGCCACCAAAGAGAAGGAGCTCACTGAGCAAGCCCTGGACTTCCTGTCCATTTTCAAGCTGGAAGGGATTGCCGGGGAAACTGCGAAAAATCTCCCGTATGGGGAGCAGAGACGCGTCGAGATCGCCCGGGCGCTTGCATGCAAACCGCGTCTCCTCTTCCTTGACGAACCCGCAGCGGGAATGAACCCGCGTGAAATCATGGAGCTCATGGACCTGATCCATTTCATCCGGGACAGGTTCAAGCTCACGATCCTGCTCATCGAGCACCAGATGCGCGTGGTCATGAGCATCTGCGAATGGATCACCGTGATGGATTTCGGCGAGGTCATTGCCCGCGGGACGCCGAAGGAAATCCAGGGCAACCAGACTGTCATCGAGGCATACCTCGGCAAAGGAGCGGCGAGCAGTGCTGCAGGTTGATAACCTCAACGTCTATTACGGCGCCATCCACGCGCTGCAAGGCATCTCCTTCAACGTCAACGAAGGTGAAATCGTCACTCTGATCGGGGCCAACGGAGCCGGAAAGTCCACAACGCTCCGCACCCTTTCGGGGCTCCTTCGCTCACGCACGGGCTCCATCATATTCAAGGGCCAGGACCTTGCGACGCTGCCCGCGGAGAAGATCGTCGAGCTCGGCATCAGCCACGTTCCCGAAGGCAGAAAGATCTTCGCCCCCCTCTCCGTGAAGGAAAACCTGATGATGGGAGCCTTCACGCGAAACGATCAGGCCGAGATCCAGGAGTCCCTCGCGCGGGTCTACCAGAGCTTCCCCCGCCTCAAGGAGAGGGCCGGCCAGTACGGCGGCACGCTTTCAGGCGGTGAGCAGCAGATGCTGGCCACGGGGCGCGGTCTCATGAGCAAGCCCACCCTCATTCTCCTGGACGAGCCCTCCATGGGTCTCTCTCCCATTCTCGTGGAGGAGATCTTCCGCATCATCGTGGAAATCAACAAGCAGGGAACCAGCATACTCCTGGTGGAACAGAACGCGCAGATGGCGCTGTCCATCGCCCACCGCGCATACGTGCTGGAAACGGGACGGATCGTGCTGACAGGGCCGGCGAAGGAGATTGCGGACAACCCCCAGGTGAGAACCGCTTACCTTGGCATCTGAGGAACAGTTGTTCTGAAAAGAGGCGCACCGCGTGGCGCCAGAATTTGCGGCACGCCTTTTTATTTTTCCTGCTGCTTCCGCCTCGAGTTCACGAACCGGGCGAAATCGTTGATGTTTTTGACTGCAATCCGATCCGGATGCAGCTCGATGCGGCGCTGAGCGACGAAATGGTTGAGCACTTCCCTGCATTGCCCGGGCGGAATTCCCGCCCAGTGGGACATGTCGTCCACCGTGGTCTTGAAATCCCTTGAATCACCCGCGTTGGGATCCGCGGGCTGGTTTTCAGCCAGCATGAGGAACACGTCCGCCACCTTGGCTTCCATGTCGTCCAAAGTGAGGATGAGGAATCTCCGTTTCTGGTCGTAGATCCTCTTGACGAACAGCTTCAGGAGCTTCATGGCGATCTGCGGGTTGCCCATCATGAGCACCTCGAAGTTCTCCCGGTTGAACTCCAGCGCCTTCACCTCATCCAGCGCGATGGTGGTGGCGGAACGCGGCGCCTCTTCCAGAATGGCCATCTCCCCGAAGACCTCCCCCGGATAAAGGACGTCGATGTTCTTTTCCAGGTCCCCGATGATCCGCACGATCTGGACCCTGCCGGCCTGGATCAGGTAGAAAGTGTCTCCGGGCTCGTACTCGCAAAAGATGATGTCACCCTTGCGGAAGGTGACGGAAAAACGATTGAACATGGAGAGATCAAGAGCGCTGCTCATGACTTCTCCTCCAGCGCCCGCAGCGCTTTCTTCGTCTTGCGGACAACCGGGTCGTCTTCAGTTCCCATGCTGATGATCTTCTTGAACAGGCCGCCCGCCCTGGCCTTGTCGCCTTTCTCCTCGTATGAACGGGCAACGAAAAAGAGGGCGTCTTTCATATCGGGGTGCTTGGGGAACTTCTGCGCGATTGCGGAGAAGGACTTGATGCAGCTGTCGTATTGCTTGAGGTAGAAAAGGCACTTGGCCATTTCGAACTCCGCTTTGGAGGAGTATTCGGGATCCGCCCCGCCATCCAGCATCTTCTTGAACGCCTTGTACGCCTCGGTGTATTTCTCCTGGCTGATGAGACTGACCGCGTTGTAGTATGCCTGCGCGAGATCCGGCAGCTCTCCCGCGGCAGCCGGGGCCTGCGCGGCCGCAGCGGGCGGGGGCTGGGCGCCTGCCTTGGGCGGGGCGGCAGAAGGAGCAGACGACGCCGGCGGTGCACCGGAACCGTACTTGGAAACAAACTCCTCCGCCTGCATGATCTTGTTTGTGACATCAGTGGCGTACGCGCCTGACGGATAGTAGACGAGGTAGCGCTTGTAGGCGTGTAGTGCCTGGCCATAGCGCTTGTTGTTCATATAGTATTCGCCGATCTTGAACAGCCCGGTCTCGGGATTGACCTGCTCGTCGCTCACCATGAGATTCTGGACCTGGCGATGAATGCGGCGGAGCTGGTTGGAAAACACCTTGAGCATCTTTGTGATGATGCGCGTATTCTTGGAGGCAACTTGCTCGAACTCAGGGACGGAAAACACCATGGCAGCCGCATCCTGCAGGACCACCGCGGTCTCTTCCCGTATGTACCTGCCCAGCGCGGACTTCACGCCGAAGAACTCGCCCACCTTGATCAGGTCCCGCACTTCCTGGCCCGTCTCGATGTCGACATAGCTCAGGCTCACCTTGCCGGAGTTGAGCAGGAAAATCCTTTCGCTCTGATCTCCCTTGAAGTAGATGATCGAGTTTGCCCTGTATTGTACGGCCTTGGGAGACACTTCCCTTCTGCTCCTGCGTGAATGCTAGGTGTCCAGGGGGATGAAGTCAAGGACCTTGCGAAAGCCCACCGCTTTTCGCACCCGCTCCATAAGAGCCGCCGGGTCACCTTTGACCAGCATCTTCCTGCCGCGCACGGTCACCTTCGAGTACTGGGCGCCGCGCCCCGCAAACAACTCCTCGTGCGCGGCGTCGCCGTAGATCGGGGTCCCCTCCTGCACCAGCAGCTCGATATCCTCTACGCGCGCAGAGACAAGGGACTCCCAGGGATCAACCTGCCGCTGACGCACCACCAGTATGTCCGCGAGCTTGCCCTCCATGAGGGTGCCGGTTTCCTTCTGCATGCGGAAGGCCCGGGCCGGATTGACAGTCACCATGTTCACAATTGTCTTGGGCGGGAGGTCTTCCGAATACATTGCGCGGTACGTATCCCGGGCGAACCGCATTTCCTCCAGGATATTCACTGACCCCGTTGCGGTCGAGTCTGTGCCGAGGGCGACGTTGATACCCGCCTCGACCATCTTCTTCACTTTCATGGTGACGTTGAACATGAATACGTTGGAGGCGGGGCACCACGCCACGTGGGCCCCTGCGCGCCGGACCTTCTGGATGTCCTCGTCTGAGAAGCCGATGCAGTGGATCAGCACGGTGTGGTCGTCGAGGCAGCCTATCTGCTCCAGGAACTCGATTCCTTTCTGCGACTCCTCGTCGAACCCTTCCTCCAAGTGCGTGATGAAGGGGAAATTGTTCTTCAGTGCCCGCGCGTGCTCGATCTCCGGCCCCTCGCCCCACTTCAGGTCGAAGGAGGAGATCTCGTGCGCAAGAGTGTAATTCCGGATCACGCGCATTGGCAGACGCGGGATGAATGGCTCGTTCCATTCATGCGGGAAGTGATCGTTGGCGGTGACGACACCCGAGAACAGGTTCTTGTATGCGCTGAGGAAATACCGCTCCTCCACGCTCGTCTTTGCGCGCTCTACCTTGATGACATCCGATGCGCGCAGGTCCTTCTCCCAGTCGGACCAGTTGATGTAATACTCTCCCGGGGGAGGTCCCACCTTGGGCAGGTAGTTCCCGTTGAAATGATCGTGCACGTTGATGAGGGCAGGGTACGCAGCAAAGCCATCCCCGAATCTCAGCTCAAATTTGCTTCTCCCCCCAAGACGGCCCAGCTTCTTCTGGTCGACCTGGATGCTGCTGCCGGGCATGGCGGAGTCCGGCGTAACGATGGTGAGACCGCTCAGCGTGTAGGTGGCGAGCATGCATCTTCCTTCGTAAACCCTTGGCTATTGTAGATTTGGCCCACTCCCATGTCAAGCTTGCCGCGGGACGCCGTTCGACGACGCATCATCCCTGTATGAAGGCCTCGAGCTCGCTGGACACGCGAAGCTGCTTCAGCTTCACCAAAGCCCGCTCCTGGATCTGGCGCACGCGTTCCCGCGTAATGCCGAGGATTTTCCCCGTTTCCTCGAGGGTAAAAGGTCCTTCTCCATCAAGCCCGTACCTGAGCTTGATGATGCGCATCTCCCTCTCGCTGAGCTTGTCCAGGACCATGGCAAGGGTATCCTGGAGCGCCAGGGCGAACGCTGATTCGAAGGGTTTCTCGGAGGCGTCGTCCCTGATGAGATCCGCCAGCCGTGTGGGGTTCTCCCCCGCCACGGAGGTATCCAGGGAGGTCGGGTCCCAGGAAAGACTGATGAGCTCCTCGACGCGGGTCTTGGAAATCCTCAGGTAACCGGCGACCTCTTCATTGCTGGGTTCGCGGCCCAGCTCCTGCGTAAGCTGCCGCGCCGTCGAGAAGCATTTTTTGATCGTATTGAGCAGGTGAATCGGAATCTTTATGGCCTTGCCGTTCTCCGCGAGAGACTTGATCACGGCCTGCTTGATCCACCAGGTGCCGTATGTCGAGAAGCGGCAGCCCTTTCGATGGTCGAATCTCTCCACCGCCTCGATGAGCCCGATATTTCCCTCATCAATGAGGTCCAGAAGCGTCACGCCGCGGTGCTGGTACTTCTTGGCGACTGACACGACGAGCCGCAGATTCCCGAGAATGAGCCTGTTCTTGAGCTGGGCAATCTCGTGCTCGAGCTCGGCCTTGCGCCGAAGGTAGGCCTTGCGGGAGACGCGGCACGCGGCCGCCTTCTTCTCCAAGCCAGCCAGCTCTTCCCGCGCTCTCTGGGTTGCCGCCCCGATTTCCTGCTCGATCTGACCGGTCAGCAGGGGATAGCGCGCAATCTGCCTGATGTAAAGAGCAAGAAGATCCTTCTCCTCCAGGGCGTCCCCCCCCTGCGCCGCGGCAAGCACGGCAGTCACGCTCGGATGAGATTGAACGCTCGCGCGGACGCGGGATTGACCGTTCGCGCCCGGGCGGGATTCACTCCGCACGCGGGGGCGGGGGTCCGCCCTGACCGCAGCCCTCGCGCTTGCGTGAGATTCTGCCTTCACGCTTCCGTGAGATGCTGCCTTCGCGCCGGGAGGAGACTCGGCGCTCACGCGTGCCTGAGGTTCAGCGTCTGCCCGTGCGCGCGATTTTATCCCCGCGTCCGCGCGAGGTGGGCTCCCTGCCCTTTCCTTTTCGAGGTGCCGTCCCATATACACCCTCTCATGCCTGGCTCTTTTCGGAGAAATACTTCTCCGGGTCGACAATCTGACCCTTTGCGTCCTTGATGCTGAAATAGAGCTTCGCGCCCCCTCCCTGGGGGCTGTCACCGATCCTCGCGATCTCCGTGCCTGGATTCACGCGATCACCCACGTTCACAAGGATTTCCTCATTCCCCCAGTAGGAAAAGATGGAGCCGTCCTGTGACTTGATAAGAACAACTTTGCCAAGACCCCAGTACGGGGCCACCCATTTGACCTCTCCCGCGGTAGCCGAATGCACCGGATCCCCGCGCGCGCCGTAGAAAACAAGCCCCGAAATCTTGCCCTTGACCTGCTCGTGCCTGCCCGGGTGCGGCCACACGAGATTCGCCACCGGGTGCGCGGGCAGCATCGCCTGCGTGGTCGTCCTGCTCGGGGCGCTCTTTTCAGCGGACTGTTCGGCGATTTGGGGAGTCCCTGCCCCCTCGATTTCCATCGGGATGAACAGTTTTGACCCGACTTTTATGCGCGCATTGGCCGGGAGCTTGTTCAACTCCAGGAGCTTTGCAAGACTGACCGAATAATCGCGCGCAATCCCGTAGAGGGTTTCCCCTTTCCTTACCGCGTGAGCCGGCGGAACGCGGAGCACAGTACCCGCCCTCAACTTGCCAGGATCCGCGATACTATTGAAAAGGCTCAACACGTCCACCGGCACTTCGACCCTTCGGGCAACCGAAGTGAGTGTCTCTCCCTCTTTAATAGTATAGGAGCTCTCCAGCGCGGACAGCGTGAATGTGCTCACGAGAAAAAAAGACATGCAGAGCGTCTTTGCCACACGACACGCCATCGGGAGAATCCTCAGTCTATGTTCGGCTCGCGACCCTATTGTCTTGACTCGACGGGCGGCAAAACGGTAGGCTTTTTTCGGGATTTAATGTCTTGGACGGCCCTTGCGCATCCCCGGTTGCGCCTGCTCGGCCTTTCGTACATCCTTGTACTCGGCCGAGCCGGCACATTAGGCGTCTGGCCGTCCTTCCGACGTCCATGTCTTGGACGGCCCTTGCGCATCCCCGGTTGCGCCTGCTCGGCCTTTCGTACATCCTTGTACTCGGCCGAGCCGGCACATCCTGTGCCGGAGTGGTGGAATTGGCAGACACAGGGGACTTAAAATCCCCTGCCTCGCAAGGGGCATACGGGTTCGACCCCCGTCTCCGGCAAACATGTTGTTTTATTATAAAGAGTTATAAGCTATTTGGCAAACGGACGGATCTACCGCTTGACCGGCAAGATCCGGTCCTCATCGACAAGCTACTATCTGAGGGTCCCGGCCTTCTCGCGGCTCTTATCCGCGCTTATGTTGGCTGGTATAAGACTGGACGTGGCGCAGGTGCCCTCCGGCCTTGTAGATCAATCGAAGAAGCAACTAACGATTATAAGATCGCCGAAGACCATATCGCGAGGTTCTTGGCTGAGAGATGCGAGTTCGGAAAAGGTCGCCTTGCCCGAGGAGGCGATCTTTGTCGCGCTTACGCCGCTTGGTGCGAATTGATCGGGGAAAGGCCAGCAAGCGCCCACACTCTTTGAGAAAGGCTCGTCGAGAACGGCTTCCCACGAAAGCACACCGAAGTCGGCGCAATCTACGCCGGTCTTTCAATCAAAGGGCTGACAGCTGATGGCAACTGATTCAACTTGAGCAGAAGTCTCCTTGTGGATCTATTGAGTTTGGGACTTTTCCGTAAGTGCCGTCAGGAGCCGTCAGCTGTCAGAAAGGAAGTCAAAGGCCTGGTTGTGCTTCTTGTTCTGACAACTGCTCAGGGTGAACACGATCAGAATCTTGGTCACCAGCCCTCGGTAGGGAATGTGATAACTGTCTCGGCCTTCATGCACACAAGTTCACAAGCATGCCGCTGAGCGAACTCGAATGTATTCAGGAAGTCTAATTCAAGGACTGAAACAGCCCGCTCAGCACCGCGACCACGAGAGCAAGTGGTTATAGAGAAAGCCGGCAACAATGAATGATGCTATTCCGGCCGGTGCTTGTCGGGTTCCCTTAACCGACATTAGGGGCTGAACCTTCTTCGCCTCTCCATCCAAGGGAGCTGTCGCGAAAGACCAGCTTTTCCCGTGATCTTCAAATATCGCCCAAAGCATTCCTGAATCGCTCTTGGCGCGCATCCATGAACTGGGGCGAAATGAACACCTCAGGTTGGTCAACAAGCATCTTCTCTACATCTTCGAGCCGTTCATCAGGGCTTGGCTCGGCGTGAGGCACTACAGCCGCCAACTTGCGCTTCATTGCTTTCAGTAATCCGATCAAGGAACGTGGATCATAACCAGTCCGCCGCATGATCACAGTGGCCAAACGGTCGGCCTTCAAGGTCGAAGCGCGCCCGTTTTCTCTGTTCATCAGATCGGCGGTCAAAGAATCAATTGACTCTTGCTGCGCAATTTGTTGTGCCAGTTTCTTATCTTCTGATGAACCGGCCGCATCCATGGCAGTTATAGCAAGCTTGCGATAGGCGGCCGCATTTCTCGCTTCCCTTATCGCATTCAGGCCATCTTTCAAAACCACATGACTAATAAGTTGAGCAAGGATTGCTGCCACACCATCCTCGCTGGACGCGCAACGCAATAGTCCCCGACAGACAAGGATCAGCCCACCCGGAGCGGCGAAACCATTGATCTCTTCAGAATCGAGAATCAGAAAATGATAACCACCGAAGGTCTCAGGCCTGTCGGAGTTGAAAGACAGTGCCATCCCTATCAAATTGACATACTCCATAGCCTTCTGGTTTTCGTAAACATGTCTCGTGCTTAAGATTTGTGCGGCCACGGCGCGTCCAATATAGTATTCTTGTTCTGGGGTGAAAGTACTTTCAGCAACTTGCACTTGCTCAGCCGCCTCGCCAATGGCAGCCATCTGTTGTGTATTGAGTCTACCGAGACTGTTGCCATTGCCATTGCTCGCGCAGCCCATAAAGAACAGGAATACGCTGATAGTAGCTATTGCATAGGCGTATTTTTTGTACACTGCTACCTCCAAAAAGCGCGCGACGTTGGGGACACAGTCCATCCTTCGGGCTCCCAGGAACTAGTTGCGGTGCCGCTTAGCGCAACACTACACTAGTAAGAAAGGGATCGGACTACCCGCAACCCGAAGTGGTAGGCGAGGGCTCACCGGGACGCGGATCCGTACGACACCGCCACCACAGCGGCGCTGGCGGTGTCGAGCCAGCTTCCTCCGTGAGCGACACGGCACGACCCTGAGAGAGCTCCTGTATAGTTTGTTTGCGCACTATTCGGCAAGTTCCCG
>Ga0074045_10001437_pt1 | contig 22987 bp, 21 predicted proteins | sample BogForMeECP23OM2_FD_94442 | JGI IMG/M metagenome (GOLD analysis project Ga0074045, IMG submission 94442) | Bog forest soil microbial communities from Calvert Island, British Columbia, Canada - Bog Forest MetaG ECP23OM2 | ecosystem: Environmental > Terrestrial > Soil > Wetlands ... | reverse complement strand
AGATCCCTCGCCCGGCTGGTGAAAGCGCGGGGCTTCGGGATGACGCCACGCGAACAGAAGGAGCCAACTCCCTCAGACTCCACCACTACGGACGTTTGAATGGTGCGAGGAAAGCGTCCTGGGATTGCTTCGACTCTCTTCTCTTCAGCACATAAATTACCTTCGACGAAACCGGGACATAAGTAGTAGCCGCATCACCCCAGATATACCGGGTGTCGCTACCGATGTCTGCGACTCCTACGCGATCGTAAGCTTTACTCATATACTCCTGCAGTCCCGCGAGAAAGCCAGCTAGCTGAGAATCACCATTGCGGTCACCCCAGGAATCCCACACATCGACGTAGACGAGGTAGTCGGGCTGATTCTGCTCGAGTTCGCGCATGAATTCTGCGCGCATGCGGGTGGTGTATTTCTGGCGACCGATGAGGCTGTACATGTAGATATAGCCGGTAGCTGAGTGGCGCTGGGCGTAGAAGTAGATTTCGGGCTCGGAGCCCAGAACGGCTATCCGCGCGGTTTCTGGCGAGTTGTTCTTGATATAGCGGGCGACTTCGACGGCCGGCACGAAGGCATTATTGTCGTAGGTTGCCTGCACCACCTCGGCGGGATTCATGTGAAAGTAAAGCAGCCGCTGGTGCACCACCGCGTAAAAAAAAGACCCGACAAATATGAGGGCAGGAATTATCACCAAATATGCGGGGCTTGAAGGACGTGCCAGACTTTCGCTCGCCGCACTCACGGCAATGCCTGCGAGAATCGCGATGGCGGGAAGCAGAAGAACGAAATAATGAGGACGGAAGTAAGCGCCGGGGCAGAGAGAGAGGAACGAGAAGAGAACGAACCCGCAGATAAAAACCGAGTTTCTTCGAGCGCTTTGACTCCAGAAGACCGCGGACAGGCCCACAGCCGCGAGAAGCCAAAGGGGAAGCGCCGGAGTCACGACCGTTCTTGAGTTATCGAGAAAAGCGCGAATAGCCCTGTGCGTACCTACCTTGGAATATTCATTGGCATAGGAAACGGTCCAAAACCAGAACTGGGAGAAAACTCCAGCCCGATAGAGCAGGCAACAAGAGACCAGGTATGGAAGGAGCGTGCCGGATGCGAGGATCGCGACATCGCCAAGAATCATCCGTGGAGTTTTCTTCTTCCAATCGGTCCAAAGAAGATAGAAGAGACAGAAAAGAGCAAAGAAGGCTCCGTGCTGTTTCATCAAGAAACCAATTCCGGAGAGTAGCCCGCTTGAGAACAGGAGCCATAGGGAGAGCGAATGGGATGTCTGCTCCACAGCCGGTGGGACGCCGGAGTTCCTCGAAGGATGTTCAGATCGCAATGCCAACAACAGCAGAAAAATGGAAGCCAATGCCGGAAGAACTACAAAGTTTGTCGCATGGGCCTCAAAGCCCATCACCGATGTGCTGGTCGAGAGCAGGGCATAGGTGCAGGCCGCCACCAGAGCCGCAAGCCGGCCGAATAGTGTCGAGGTCAGGAAATAGAGCAGGAACACCGTGATGGCATTCACCAGCAGAAGCCCGAGATGAAGGGCGGACGGCGTTTCTCCGAATGCCGCCATTGTGGCCGCGTACGCTAGATAGATTCCCGGCAACTTCATGTTGTAAGCGAGCTTGTAGGGAGGGATGCCCTGCAGCAGAAGTTGCCCCGAATACGCATATTCGCCTTCGTCGCGCTCGAGGGGCATGTCGCGCAGGCGATAGCGAATCGAGCCGAAGAAAATAACCGCGAGCAGAACCGTCAGGAGCGCGGCAGAGGGAGACAACTGAAGTGATCGCACAAGTGGCGCCGTCTGGGTCTGCATCGTCGCAATTGATTCTGGCATAGTATGATTTGCGTGTCTTGGATTCTCTCACCAGCGGAACGATCCCTAACAACGAGGGGGATCCCGATAGCCCCTTGCCGGGTATACAGCAGACGAACCTGCTGCCTGGGCTCATCCTGTGTGGCGCATTTCTCGCCAGGTTCTATGAAGCCTGGGCCTACTTTTTCAATCCTGACGAGGCGCTGCATTATCTGCTGGCAAGCCAGAGTTCTCTCGATCTTGCTTACAGGGCGGCGCTCACCAACGCGCATCCTCCGCTACTGATTCTGCTGCTTTACTACTGGCGTGCCTTGGGACACTCAGAGTTGATGCTGCGCTTGCCTTCGGTTGTAGCGGGGACGGCGTGCTGTTGGATCAGCTATTTGTGGCTTAAGTTAGTTGCGGACCGCTCTACCGCTCTCCTCGGCCTGCTTCTGTTCGGGTTTGCGCCGGCGCTGATTGGCTTATCGGCGGAGGTCCGGCAGTATGCGCTGCTTTTGTTTTTTATGTCGGGCTGCCTTTACCTTTCGGAGCGTGCGATCCGCGGGAATTCGATTCTTGCGATGATCTTGTTTTCGCTGTCGCTCTATGGCGCACTGCTCACCCACTACTCTTCTTTTATTTTTGCATTCACGCTCGGCGTCTACATGCTGGTGCGGCTCTATCCTTATGCAGGGCGGTCGCGGCTGGTTGCGGTCTGGAGTTTGGGGCAAATCGGAGGGACGGCCCTCGCCGGCTACTATCTTCTTACCCATGTGGCGCGTCTCCGGGAGAGCGGGATGCCGCGCGGAATCGCGGAGACGTGGCTCAGGAAGTCCATTTTTCATGCCGGTGAAAACCATGTGGCGGTGTTTATCGCGGCGCAGACGTTGCGGGTGTTTACCTATTTGCTGAGTCACGGGATTGGAGGGACGCTGACGCTCCTTGCCTTTTTAGTTGGCATCGCCTCCCTCTTAAGAAGGAAAAACGGTCCGCGTGGGACCCGGCCCAGACCGCGCGAGCTGGCGCTGCTATTGGTTCTTCCTTTTGTGGTGAATTGCGGCGCGGCCTTAGCCGGCATCTATCCCTATGGGGCAACGCGGCACAATGCGTTTCTTGCTCTCTTTGGCTTAAGCGGGGCGAGCTTCGGACTCGGCGTGTGGGAGCCGAGACGAACCTGGATCGCGCCCCTGGTGCTCGCCGCTTGCCTGGCGGCTTGCAATTTTTTCCCCGCGCCACCGCCGCTTATCAGGGCGAGTAATCACCACCGCATTTCGATGACGGAGGCGGTAGGGTCTTTGCGAAAATCGGTTGCTCCGGGCTCGATTCTTTTCGCGGATTATGAGAGCGGCCTGCTGCTTGGCTATTACGTCTGCGGCCACGGGGTGGTTCAAGTCTTCCCACCTTACGAGTCGTTTGTCCGAAGTGACTGCGGAGCTTACACCGCGATCACGGCACGGCCCGAGGAATGGAAGTTCTACTCGACCGATTTCTCGGAACAGCTGACGAGCTTCGCCCAGGTTTATAAACCGACCCCGGGGACGAAGGTGTGGTTGTTTGACGCAGGATGGATAGTGGACTCCGTGCCAGCTCTGCGAGATCAGTTGCGCCGACGGGGATGCGCCGCTCCGAAGAGTTTCGGAGAAAATATTCTGCTATGCCAGTTCGAAGTTGGATCGGGCGCCGACCTGGGACCGTCGAACCGGTGAATTCCTACTTCGGCTGGTCCATGGTGATGCCCTGCGCGCCTGGTTGCTTCTCGGCTTTCGCTTTCTTGGTCAGCAGAGTTTGATCGACCCAGTGATCGGCGGTCTTCAAATCTTCCTGACGGGCAGCGAGGTCGTCGCATTCCACGTCGGCCTTCTCGCGGTACATCAGATTCAGGTAGGCCATGGCGTCATCGTAATCGGGGCGCAGTTGGATGGCTTTATTCAGGCTCTCGATGCCTTCGGAGATGAGCGGTCCGTTCTTGTCTTTTAGCTCAGCGCAGGATTTTTTCTGGTCTTTGTTTTTGGGATTCAGATTCTCATCCGGCTTCATGCCCAGCTTGGCACGCTCTTCCATGCGCGGTTGATAGCAGGCGGTCCAATCGATCACGCCCACTGAATAGTAGGGCTCGGGATCGTTGGGGTCGAGGTCGCCGGCCATGCGGTAATACTTCTTGGCCTGGTCGAACTTCTTCATATTCAAGTAGAGATAGGCGATGCCCTTGGCGGAGTTCACTTTTTGATCGCGGGCCGCGTTCATGTCGAGAACTTTCTGGTATTGCTCGACGGCCTGCTCCGCCATTTTGTTGTTCTCCGGAGTATCGGCGCCGGGAATGTATTGCTGGGCGAAGGCGGTGGCCAGATACATTTTCGCGTTGATGAGGCTGGGGTCGAGGGCGACGGCCTGCTGGAAATGGTCGATGGCCTCTTCATACTTCGCGTTTTTGTAAGCGGTTACACCCTTGTTCAGTTGATCGCGAGCGCGCAACTTGCTGCAGCCCACGGAGGAGAAGAGTGCCAGCATTGCGGCCGCCAGCGTAAGCAGTCGAATGTGTCTATTCATTGCGGTATAAGTCTCCCTTGCCACACAGCATCCTAGGCCCAGAGACAGCGGATTGACAAGTACTGATTGACAATTGTGGACGAGCCTTCCTTACAAAACGCGGCACAGGGACTGGACTCCCCGCGCGCGAGTGAATGGGATGCGCGACCTTCCGGGCATTCGATAGGTTATAGGCGCGCTCATTATACTTGAGGCGCCCGCAGTTTAGCTGCCGGCTTCAATCTTCGCCGTGATCAGACCGACTTTATCCACGCCCGCGGCGTGCGCGATGTCAATCACGTTGGCGACGTCGGCAAAAGGAATCGGGTCGTCGCCCTTCACGAACATGACTTTCTCGGCGCGGGTTTTATAGATGTCGGCCAGACGCCCCTGGAGATTATCCCAAGTGGCATCTTCGTTGTTGATTTTCAGACCGGGGTCCTGACCGGCGCCGCGATCGATCAATTGGACCACGATGGTACGGTCGGGGGTATTGTTCTTGGGCGCGTTAGGCGGAGGCGGCTGGGGAACCAGCGCGTCCAAGCCCTTCGGCGTCAATGGTGTAATCACCATAAAAATGATGAGCAGCACCAGCAGCACGTCAATGAGCGGGGTAACGTTGATATTTGCGCTTTGGCCTCCGCCGGTTCCAACTGCCATACTCATGGTCGTTCTCCTCTATTGCCCGCTCGGCGTAGCGGCGGGCGGTGCGTTTGGAGTGCTCTTCCTCTGCTCTGTGAGCAGGCCCAGATCATCTACGCCAGCGGCGCGGACGGCATCAACCACGCCGACTACGTTGCCGTAGTGGGCACGGGCGTCCGCCTTCACGTAAACTTCTTTATTGGTGCGGTTGGTCAGGCGGTCCTTTACTTTGCCGGTCAGGGTGTCGACCCCGCCCGTAAGTTTGTCCGCTCCGAAATAGACCGTACCGTCGCGCATGATGGAAACCAGCAGCGCGTCTTCCTTGTCCGCATCCTGCATGGGCGTGGGATTGTTCACTTTCGCCATATCCACGCTGATGCCCTTCTGCAACATGGGCGTGATGACCATGAAGATGATCAGCAGCACCAGCATCACGTCCACCATCGGGGTGACGTTGATGTCGGAGTTAACGTTCGCCCCTACATTTCTTTTCGCTAAAGCCATAGCCTGAATCTCCTGCGGCAGCGGCCAGTTATCGGTGGCCAGTTGCCAGTAAAACCCCGCATGGTTGGGAAGGCCGGCGCTGGAACCATTCCAGCGCCGGACAGCAACTCATCTGCGGACTGCGCGAACCGGGATTCTTGTTGAGAATCTTATTGAGAATCCCTAGGTGCGGCGAACGTCGCGGCGCTTCAGGAAGTAATCGATCAGTTCGCTCGAGGAGTTGTCCATCTCGACATCGAACGCTTCCACGCGGCCGGTCAGGTAATTGAACATCATCACGGCGGGGATCGCGACCAGCAGACCGAAAGCCGTGGTTACCAGCGCTTCCGAAATGCCGCCTGCGACTGCGCCCAGACCAGTGGCCTTCTGCTCCGAGATACCTTTGAAGGCGTTCAGAATGCCCATCACCGTGCCGAACAGACCGACGAACGGGGCGGTGGAACCGATGGTGGCCAAGCCGCCCAGACCGCGCTTGAGTTCGGCGTGGACGATGGCTTCGGTGCGCTCCAGAGCGCGCTTGGAAGCTTCAATGGTCTCGCCGGGGATTGCGCCGGGGCTATCCTGGTGGGCCTTGAATTCCATCAGGCCAGCCGTGACAACCTTGGCCAGATGGCTCTTCTTGTTGCGCTCGGCGACCTTGATGGCTTCGTCGATACGGCCGTCTCGCAGCGCTCCGGCAACCGCCGGGGCGAAGGCGCGAGACTGCTTACGGGCCGCGTTGTATGCCATGGCGCGATCGATCATGACACCGATCGACCAGCCCGACATGATGAACAGGATGATGACCACGATCTTCGCAATGATACCCATCTGCTTCCAGAGCGAAATCGGATCCCAACCCACTGCGCCACCCTCTTGCACGATCCAGGCGGCAACCCGGGGAACATGATGAAATGCTGCTACGGCGAAGTTAGCTAACATGAGTTGCTTTTCCCTCCTCGGAACTCCATTGACTTTGATGCGAAATTTCGATTCCCTGCAAAGCGCACGGACAGAAAGTTACGGCGACCGCGCCGGCGAACAACACTCTCCCGGCCACCGTCCTGGGTGGGAGGGGGAGAATCATACTAGCTCTTCTCGACGAACTCAACTTCGCGCTGGATTTAGCCTCCAGCCAGGGTAAAGTTCACCTGAACTTCGGTATCCACTTCGACCGGTTCGCCGTTGAGCAGATAGGGCTTGTACTTCCACTGCTTGACGGCGTCGATAGCTGCCGGCGCCAGCATGGGATGCCCACTGACCAAGGTGAGGTTTTCGATGGAGCCATCCTTGCTGATCACCGCTCTTAAGATCACTGTTCCCGCGATGCGGGCCTGCCGCGCCAGCGGAGGATAGGTCGGATTGACTTTGCGTACCAGCAACCCTTGCGAAACACCCTGAGACACGCGCACGCGCTGCGGAGTCGCAACTTTGGGAACGGCGACCGGCGTAGAACTGATAATGCCGCCGATGACGCCACCCATCTGACCGCCGGGAATGCCTCCGGGAACGCCGCCCACAACGCCAGCCGACGCCATCGACGGCGGAGCCTCGTCTTCCTTAATCATTTGAATCTTTTGGGGGATCTTGGTGGGAGTGCGCAGGGCGCCGTTCACAATGTCGGTTTGAACCTGGTGCACCACATGAACCGGCGCAGCGGCTGGAGGCGGTGGCGGAGGGGGCGGAGGAGGAGCCACCAGGAAAGTCATCAACTGTTGCTTTGGCAGTGCTTCCGTAAAAATGAGCGGAAGCAGAACCATGATGATGATCAGACCTACTTCCAAAAAGATAGCGAAGGTTGTGGTCAATCCCCGCTTGGTCTTCAGCCTGCCACCTGATTCGAGAAGGCTATCTTCAAACATAAAAGTTTCCCCCTACACAGAGCCTACATAAGCTTAGACACCGACTGCTTCCTTTTCGCTCCCACTACCGCTTCCAGACCGAAGAAGCGGCCTCACGCGTTCGCCCGCTTTTGGCCAATGGTTGCCAATTCTTTCACAGCCAAAAGCCTTACAGAACCTGCAGCACAGAGCTTACTCTCGGAACGTGGCCGCGAAGTTCAGCTGACGCGGCCAATTACCGGGCGCGCACAGGCATTGCCGTCGGACGCTTGCCCTTGCTGATTCTCCAATCCTGGTACGCCACCAAAATGGGGGCGGCAATGGCGATCGAGGAATACGTCCCGATCAGGATGCCGATCACCAGTGCGAGGCTGAACCCGCGCAGCACCTCGCCTCCGAACAAATAGAGTGCGAGTACGGTAAGGAAGGTTAGCCCGGCTGTCAAGATGGTTCTGCTCAAAGTTTGGTTGATGCTGCGGTTTACAATCTCCGACAGCTTCTCGCGCCGCATGAGTTTAATGTTTTCCCGGATTCGGTCAAATACCACGATGGTGTCGTTATTAGAGTAACCAATCAAGGTCAGAATGGCGGCGATTACGGTAAGCGAAATATCTTTGTTGAGCAAAGAGAAGGCACCCACGGTGATGAGGGTGTCGTGAAAAACCGTAACCACGGCGGCGACTCCGTAGATCCACTCGAAGCGGAAGCCGAGGTAAATCAGCATTCCGGCAAGAGAGTAAGCGGTGGCCAGCAGCGCCTGCTTGCGCAATTGAGCACCCACTTGCGGCCCCACGATCTCTACGTTGCGAACTCCGAAATCGGAGAGGAAAAAGCCATCGGGCAGAGAGGCTACCACTGCGGGGTCGACTGCGCCTTTCAAGTCATCGAACGAAGTCAGCACGCCGCCATGCGCTTTGTCGCGGCCGTCCACGATAGCTTGCGCTTGCTGAGTATATTTCTGGTCGGCGTCAGAGCCGAGGCGCATGGGGTCTTTATCCATCAGATAGTTCTTGATGGCCAACGAACTGGAGTTGTTGAGATCTGTCTTGCCCGCTGGAACATTGTGCTCAAGGGTTTGAATGATCTTGTTCTTGCCCTGGTCGAGCGCCTGTTCGCTGGTTTCCTGCACGTCGAGGTCGATCAGCACCTCGTTGTTCGAGGGGACATCGTAGCGCTGAATCTTGGCATTGTGCAGGCCGGCGCGGTCCATGGCGGTGCGCAGGGCGTTGTCGTCCGGGGTGTGCGAGAACTTCACATACACGAGCGTGCCGCCGCGGAAGTCTACGCCATACGGGATACCATGCCAGAACAACATGGAGAACAGGCCGGCCACGCTGAAGACCAGCGAGAAGGCGAGAAAATACCACTTTCTGCCGAGAAAATCTATGTTGGTATTGCTGAAGAACTCCAAGCTAAAGCTCCAGGTTTCAAGGTTTCAAGGTTTCAAGGTTTCGAGGCTTCAAGGTTTCACGGTCGATTCTGAATCGGTCCACTGCTTTGCAACCTTGAAACGTTGAAACTTTGAAACCCGTTGTCGACTAAATGCTCAAGGCTTCGCCGCGCTGTTTGCGGCTTAAGACCCAGTCGAAAATCACACGCGAAACAAAGACCGCAGTAAACAAATTGGCCAGCAAACCGAAAGTCAGCGTGACTGCAAATCCCTTCACCGGACCGGTTCCGAAGAGGAACAGGATTGCTGCCGATACGATGGTAGTCACGTGCGTGTCTACGATCGTGATCCAGGCGTGGCTGAAACCCTGATCCACGGCGGAGGGGGGCGTCTTGCCGTTGCGCAGCTCTTCCCTGATCCGTTCGAAGATAAGTACATTCGAGTCCACGCCCATGCCGACGGTGAGAATCACGCCGGCGATCCCCGGCAAGGTTAACACCGCATCGAAGTAGCCCATGAATCCGAGCAGGATGACGAGATTCAGCAGCAACGCGATATCCGCGTTGATGCCTGCCGCGCGGTAGTACACGAGCATGAAAATCAGCACGGCCAACATGCCGATAATCGCGGCATTTACGCCGTGGCGGATCGAATCGGTGCCGAGCGACGGGCCGACCGTGCGCTCTTCGAGATACTTAATGCCTGCTGGCAGCGCGCCCGACCGCAGAATCATCGAGAGATCCTTGGACTGCTGCTGGTTCATGCTGCCACCGCTGATCTCTCCGGTGTCGCGAATCGGCTCTTTGATATTTGCAACTTCCTGCACTTTGTTGTCCAGGACCACGGCGAGGGAATCGTTGACGTGTGCGGAGGTGAAGTTGTAAAAGCGCTGTCCGCCCTCGCCGGTGAGGGTGAAGCGAACGTTCGGCTGGCCGTTCTGGTCGGTGCTAGGCTGGGCGTCGCGCAGATCTTTGCCGCGGACGGCGGAAACCCGGGACACTAGATACCAGGATTGTTCGCCTGCGGCAGCTCCGGGAATGGCATGACCGGGGAGAAGAATGGCATCCGCCGGCAGAATGCCGCCCTTGTCCTGCAAGGCGGCCTGCTCACTGGGATAAGGCCCGCCCACGACCTGCTTGATCTCAAGCATGGCGGTGGACTGCATAATGTCTTTCACCCGGCCGGGATCATCGACGCCGGGCAGTTGCACCAGAATCTGGTATTGGCCGAGGCCGTGCTCCTGAATGGTGGGCTCGCTCACGCCCAAAGAGTCGATGCGGTTGCGAATGGTCTCAATGGCTTGGGTTACAGCCTTGGTCTTGAGCTCGGTGAGCGTCTGCGGCTTCATGGCCAGGGTGAAGGTGTTCTCCGCTCCGGAACTCAGGTTGTACTCCGGCAGGCGCTCGGAAACGATGTCAAGCAGATCCTTGCGGCCCTCGGGCGGGACGCCTTTCAGAACCACACGGTCGGGATTATTTTGCGGGTCGGGCTTGGAGATGTCGGAGAACGCAATTTTGCGCTTGTTCAGCTGCTCTTTGAGAACTTCGATGGCGTTGTCGGAATCGATATTGATCGCATCGTTAACCTGCACTTGAAGGATCAAATGCGTTCCACCCCGCAGATCGAGCCCGAGGTGAATGCGGTTGGTCATGGCCGCAAGCAGGCCCTGGCCTGAAAAGCTCTGCGGGATGCCGAAGATTCCGAACAGGAAAACGAGCAGAACGGCCAGGATCGCGACCAATTTCCAGAGAAGATTCTTATTCATAAAAATGTAATCGGCACTACTTGCTTTTGACCTCTTCCTCGGTCGTGACTTGGGCTACGGAAGCCTTGGTTACTTCCAGCACCAGGTTATTGGGAGGAACGCGCAGATGGATGGAATCGTCCTTAAGCGCCATAATCGTCCCCCGCAGTCCTCCGGTCGTGACTATCTTGTCGCCAGTCTTGAGAGAGTCCAGCATAGCGGTCCATTTCTTTTGACGCCGTTGCTGGGGAAGAATCAGTAAAAAGTAAAAGATTCCAAAGATGAAGATGAGAGGAGCGATGCTCAGCCATCCCATGGAGCCGCCGCCAGCTTGCGCCGCCAATAGTGGTTGTATGTTCATCTTTACGAACTGCCGCCCACGCCCACCCTTGCTGCTGCCCTGTCATTTCACGACGGGAGTTTAACCGATTCCGGCCGGATCTAAAGCTCAGGCATGAATCCGGGGCGCTTCCCAGTGAGGTCTACGCCAGCGAGGTCTACGGTAACGGTTGAGACCATAGGCTGGCAAGAGAACGGGATTCTTCCCCAAGTCGAATAGAATGACGCACCCGCCGCATAGTGTCAAGGTAGAAACTCAGGTTGTGGAGGGTATTCAAGACCTGAGCCAGCACTTCGTTAGAAGCGTAAAGATGTCTCAGGTAAGCTCGCGAGTAGCGCTGACAGACCCGACAGGCGCAGTTGGCGTCGAGGGGCGCAGGATCTTGCGCATAACGCGCTTGCTTGATCGAGATTTTTCCCTCGGACGTGAACAGAAGCCCATGGCGGGCCGCGCGCGTAGGCAGGACGCAATCCATCATGTCGACCCCGAAGCTGGCGTACTCGACAATCTCCTCTGGCGTGCCGACTCCCATGAGGTAGCGCGGCTTGTCTTTCGGTAAATGTTTGAGCGTGGCTGCGACTACCTCGCGGGTGCGCTCGCGCGGCTCGCCGACGCTGAGGCCTCCGATAGCGTAGCCGGGAAAACCGATTTCGACGGTGCGTTCGGCGGATTCCTTTCGTACTTCAAGGTCCATGCCGCCCTGGACGATGCCGAAGAGGGATTGATGTTTCTCAGAACATGTGGGGACAGCCGCCCTCGGCTGTCCGTCGGGCCGAAGGCTCGACTTTTGTCCATCTTCTCGGACGCCGTCATCAAGACCCGGCGAGCTTCGCTCGCTTGGACAGCCGGGGGCGGCTGTCCCCACATGGACATTGCTGCGCCACGGCACCTCATGCTTGTGCTCTTCGAAATACTTCTTGCTGCGCTCGGCCCAGCGCAGGGTTAGCTCCATCGAGGCTTTCGTGCGGGCACGGTCGGCTGGATATTCCGTGCACTCATCGAACGCCATGATGATGTCGGCGCCGAGGCCGATCTGCGCGGCCATCGAGCTTTCGGGGTTGAAGAAGTGTGAGGAGCCGTCGAGATGCGAGCGAAACGTGACACCTTCCTCGGTGACTTTGCGAAGTTCATTCAGGCTGAAAACCTGGAAGCCGCCGGAATCGGTGAGGATGGCTCGCGGCCACGCCATGAAGCCATGCAGCCCACCGAACTTGCAAACGGTTTCGACTCCCGGTCGCAGGTAGAGGTGATAGGTGTTGCCAAGGAGAATCTGAACTCCCAGAGCTTCGAGAATGTCTTGCGGCATGCCTTTGACAGTCGCGGCCGTGCCCACCGGCATGAACACAGGAGTTTCGATCTCGCCGTGGGGCGTGAGCAGCCGGCCGGCGCGAGCCAGCTTGCTCGCTGTCTCGATGCGAAAGTCAATGGGCATTTTGAGATTGTAGTGCCTGGCCCGTCAGTCACAGGCTTGGACGGATCAGGGCCCGATTTGTAGATTCAGAATTTCTCCTCGCACTTCGCCACCTTTCAGGACTAATTTGCCCACGCTCACCGGGAGTTTGAATCGCCGCGGTCCCGCGCTGCCGGGATTGAAATAGAGCACTCCGTCGCGTGTTTCTTGTTTGGGAATGTGGCTGTGGCCGCTGATCACAACCGAAAATCCGGAGGCCCTGGGCTTCAGGTCTAACTGCGCCAGATCATGAAGAATGTAGATCGAAGCGCCGGCTAGTTCCAGCACCTCGCTCTCGGGGAGATGTCGAGCCCACGCAGCTTTGTCGATGTTGCCGCGCACGGCGACTACGGGTGCAATCGCGGAGAGCTTTTCGAGGATCTCATGCGAGCCAACATCTCCCGCGTGGATGATGCGATCGGAGCCGCTCAGAGCCTCGATCGCTTCCGGCCGTAGCAGGCCGTGGGTATCGGAGATGACGCCGATTAGGATGGGACAGTTCTCAGTTCTCAGTTCTCGGACTTCGGATTTAGTTCACTTCTCTTCCATCTTTTCCACAAACCTTCCGATGCTCACCACCGCGCGGCCCACGGTGCCTCGGCCGATCTCCTGGACATCGTCGTTGGCGGTCACACGCAGCGTGTAGAAGCGGCCGTCGAAGCTTTCCAGAACCGCCTCGGCCCGGATTCGAGCGCCGATGCCGCTCGCGGCGCGGTGCTGAATGTTGATCGCAGTTCCAACCGTGATTTCGTCGCCCTCGCAGTAGGGCTGGAGTGCCTGAAAGGCCGCGATCTCCATCAGTCGAATCATGTCAGGCGTGGAATAGACCGGCGGCAGCTCGCGATGGTGCGCGGTCAACGTATGCTTGAATTCGACCGTCTCACGGGCTTCGCCTCGCGCCCCAGTCGGGATATGTTTTGCCATGCTGGTAGATCTTTGATTCTTAGTCCGAAGCTATGTTCCGCCCTTTCAGGGCTGACTCATTTTCCAGTTGCCACCCATGGCTTACGCCATGGGCTGCAATCTTGCGCCGCGTCGCGGCTGAAATTACGGACGTTCATTCAGCACATTTTCAGCGTGCAAGTGCGGAATTTCTCACGCACACTTAAGCCGCGCAAGCCATGCGCGCCGCTTCAATGCCGTCCAGAGCCTGCCACAGCATCTTGGCGGTGTTCTCGGCGGCATCGAGCGCTGCCTCCGCCGCTTTTGGATTCGCCGCGAGGCGCTTCTCCAGTTGCTTGCGCCAGACTTTCGAATGGAGAACGTCGGCCTCGGCATGGAGCGCGAAGTAGCCGCAGGTTTTGTCGTCGGCGCCATAGAGTTCGCGCAGTCCGCGCTCTTTCTCTTTGGCGACACGCGGCACCTGCGACTCATACACGTAGAACGCCGCCAACGCTTCTTCCGGCGTGCCTTCACTGGCCACGCGGTGGAAATGCCTTATCAACTCGCGCACCTCCGCCACCGGCTTATGCCACCACAGATCACGCCGCGAGCCCATGCCTTCGGCAAAGTCGAGCCAGAGTTCGGAGTGGGGAACGGAATCCTTGCCGCACTCGCCGGGAGATCCCTTCTCGTCGCACATGTTGGCCAGCACGGCACGGCGTAATTCACCCTCGTCGAGGCGAAGAGCGAGTTCCGCCAGGTAGCAGGGGAACGCTTCCACATGATGGTAATAGTGGCGGGCATACTCGCGCATATCTTCGCGAGTCAACTCACCCGCGGCCCACGCCCGGTAGAAGGGATGGCAGAGCAGGTCGTAGCGCGCGATCGATGCCTCCAGTTGATCGAAAAACTCTGCGGTAGTCATGATTGCCTCCTGAGGCTCCAGGTAATAACTGACCACTATAAGACCTGGCTTGGGTTTCAGCCAGTGATTGCAATCACCGGCGCCGGTAAGTTGTTAGAATGAATCAGAAGTTTGCGGTTTAACTCCGGTTCGCTGCCCTTGTAAAACCGCCTCTCATTAACAGATGCAGTTCACCGAGCAATTCGATGTCGTGGTAGTGGGCGCGGGCCATGCCGGCTGCGAGGCCGCGATGGCCGCGGCGCGCATGGGGTTGAAGACGGCGCTCTACACGCTGAATGTAGATCTGATTGCGCAGATGTCGTGCAATCCGGCGATTGGCGGCATTGCCAAGGGACACCTGGTGCGTGAAGTCGACGCGCTGGGCGGCATCATGGGCGAAATCACGGACGCGGTCGGCATCCAGTTCCGCCTGCTGAATACTTCGCGCGGCCCGGCAGTGTGGTCGCCGCGGGCGCAGTGCGACAAGCAGGCCTACCGGCTGAAGATGCGCGAGGTGCTGGATTCGCAGCCGAATCTCAAGATCAAGCAGGCGGAAGTCGAGTCGTTGGTCGTTGATCGTTCGTCGTTGGCCGACAACGACGACAACCAGGCTTTTGCCGACGACCAACGACCGTTCTTAGCCCGCCCTGAGCCGGGCGAAGGGACCAACGACGCCCGCGTTCTCGGTGTCAAACTCCGCGACGGCCGCAGCGTCGGCGCGCAGGCAGTCATCATCACCACGGGGACATTTCTCAACGGGCTGATCCATTGCGGCGAGCAGCAGTATCCGGCCGGACGCTCCGGGGAGCCGAATGCCGTTTTACTCGGCGAGGCTCTCAAGAAGCTCGGCCTGCGCGGTTGCCGGCTGAAGACTGGAACTCCGCCGCGGCTTGATGGGCGCAGCATTGACTGGTCGCGCTTTACAGTGCAGGCCGGAGATGCCGACCCCACGCCGTTCAGCTTTCGCACCCGGCGTGTGGCCCACCACGACTCGCAGGTTCCCTGCTATATTGCCTGGACTACTCCGGAGACTCACCGCATCATTCGCGAAAACGTCCACCGCTCGCCCATGTACAGCGGGCAGATTCAATCCATCGGTCCGCGCTATTGCCCGTCGATCGAAGACAAGATCGTAAAGTTTCCCGACAAGGAGGTGCACCAGCTTTACCTCGAGCCCGAAGGCCTGAACACTCACGAAATTTACGTCAACGGCATGAGCACCTCGTTGCCGGTCGAAGTGCAGCTGGCAATCTTGAAATCGATTCCAGGTTTAGAGACCGCCGAGATGCTGCGCCCGGGATACGCGATCGAGTACGATTCGATTGACCCGACCGAATTGCAGCGCACGCTTGAGACCAAGAAAATCGGCAGCCTGTTTCTGGCCGGACAGATTAACGGCACCTCCGGGTATGAAGAGGCCGCTTGCCAGGGGCTGATGGCGGGCATCAATGCGGGTTTGCAGGTGAAGAAGCAGCCGCCGCTCATTCTTGACCGCACGGAAGCTTATACCGCGATCCTGATCGACGATTTGATTTCCAAGGGCACGAACGAGCCTTACAGGATGTTTACCTCGCGAGCGGAATTCCGCCTGCACCTGCGCATCGACAACGCCGATCGTCGGCTCACCGCGCACGGCCGCCGTGTGGGCTTGATCTCGGACGAAGCGTGGAGTGATTTCCTCGCCAAGCAAGAGCGACTGGAGCAGATGAAGAAGCTGCTGGAACGCACCCGGCTCACGCCGGAAATGCTGAGCAACATTTCAGCTTGGCATTCCGAGGAGCGCAGCGACGAGGAACCTGCTGTCGCCGGCAGTGCAACCGAACCAGCCCGCACGTGGAATTCGGCCGTAGGACAGACTCTCGCACAACTGCTGAAGCGGCCTGAAGTCGTGATCGAGCAACTCGCTCTGGTTCTTCGAGAGTTGGATCCTGCTTTCTTTGACGGAGGAGTTATCCGTGAGAATCCGCGTGAATCCGTGGCCAATCTTTCCTCCGCAGTCCGCAACGAACTCAAGAGGGTGGAAACGGAAATCAAGTACGAAGGCTACCTGCTGCAGCAACAGCGCGCCATGGATCGCATGAAGAGATCGGAGCAGCGTTCGATACCCGAATGGTTCGATTACCGCTCGGTGAGCGGGCTTTCGCGGGAGGTGCAGGAGAAACTCACCCGTGTGCAGCCCCGCACGCTCGGCCACGCTTCGCGCATACCGGGGGTCACGCCGGCGGCTGTGTCGCTGGTCAACGTGTATATCGAAATTCAGGCAAAGCGGCGCGAACAGGCGGCGGCCATCTAGAGCCTGGGTCGTGGGGATCCCCAGAAATTAGGGAGACCTCTCCGCCGGTAAATTAACAATCCTTTAACAATCGAATATTACGCAAGAGTTACTATCTCCCCCATGCCGCAAGACACGCTTCGCATTGAAGATACCGCCGGAACCCAAGCTGGACAGCGCATTCTGCGCCTTGACGGGGCGCTGGTCATGAGCACGATGTTTGAGTTTCAGGCCACGGTGCGAGCCGATAATTCGAAGTCGCTGATCATCGATTTCACCAACGTTTCCTACGTGGATTCGGCGGGCATCGGGGCGCTGGTTGGAGCTTACGTCACCCGCCAGAATGACGGACGGAATCTGGCGCTGGTCGGCGTAAGCGAGCGCATTCACAACGCCCTCAAAGTCACCCGTGTGGAGCAATTCTTTCGATTCTTCGATTCGGTAGGCGCGGCCGAACAAGCCTTCGCGGAGTGAGGATCCCCGCCTAAAGCGACACTTTTCGAGACCTTTTGAGCATCGACCTAAACCCACTATTCAGAGTTTCCAGTTGCCCAACACCCCCCATCGCGCGATCTTAATAACATCAAGGTGGCTCAATAACAAAGGCGGCCATGGCTGGCCGCCTTTTTGCGAATTGTTAGCTGCGAAGTGGTTTATGCACCCTTCACGTTCTCGGCCTGCCAGCCCTTGGGGCCTTTGACCACGTCGAACTGCACCTGCTGACCTTCCTGCAGGCTGCGGAAGCCGCTCGCCTGAATGGCCGAGAAGTGCACAAATACGTCCTCGCCGTTTTGGCGGCTGATGAAACCGTAGCCCTTGGCGTCGTTAAACCACTTCACTGTTCCTGTTTCCATGTGTTGCAAATTTCCTTTGTGTTGATGTAGCGCTGAAACTTTGGAAGGCTTCTTCTGCAGGCAGGTCACGCGCTGGTTTGAGCGGAGATACTTTACTGCAAAGGAATTCTAAAGATCAAACGCACGAAAATTGTAAGCGAATTGCCCTGGAAAAGCTACAATATTTACCGGAGTGTATGCTTAAATCTATATTACTAAAGGACTTACATTGCATGCCCTTTGGTCGCGGGGGGCGATATTTTCTAGCACCAGCATTAAAAGATACAATTCAAGAATGCGCTTTCCAAGATTACTGCTTTTGATTGTTCTTGCGAGCCCCGCCTGGGCCGGGGTGGTCGAAAATGTCCGCGAGGCCCTGGCGTCGAACAGTTTCACCGCCGCCGATATCTACCTTAAGTCTTACCGCGACAAGAACGGCGTGACGCCGGAATATATCGAAGCCTACTCGTGGATGGCGCGCACCGCCCTTAACGATCGCGATTACGATCAGGCCCAGGCTTACGCCAAGCAAACCGAAAGCCTCGCACTCGAGCAGATCAAGCAGCACCCGCTCGATTCCGAACCGCACCTTGCTATCGGCCTCGGAGCTGCCATTGAGGTCGAGTCACAAACGCTGGCCGCCAAGGGGCAACACGAGCAGGCCATCGCCGTGCTGCGGACCGCCCTGCACGCTTATGGTGACACTTCCATCCGCGCCCGCCTGCAAAAGAATCTGAACCTGCTCTCGTTCGACGGAAAACCCGCCCCCGCTCTCCACGCCGACCAATTTCTAGGGTCGAAACCGCCGGCGCTAGCTCAACTGAAGGGTACGCCTGTTCTGCTTTTCTTCTGGGCGCACTGGTGTGGGGATTGCAAAGCCGAAGCTCCCATCATCACGAAGTTGCGAACGGAGTATGCTTCCAAGGGCTTAACGGTAGTTGGCCCGACGCGCCTCTACGGCTACACCGCGCAGGTCGAGAACGCCGCGCCTGCCGATGAACTCGCCTACATTGACGCGGTACGCAAGCGCTTTTACGGCGGATTGCTCGACATGCCAGTGCCTATCAGCAAGTACAACTTCGACACCTACGGAGCCTCGACCACGCCGACCCTGGTGCTGCTTGATCGCGCGGGGAAAGTTGCGATGTATCATCCCGGAGCGCTGCCTTATGACGAGTTGAAGGCGGAGATTGAGAAGGTCGTGGCTCGGTAAGCAATCCGTAACAGTCCTTTACTCGACGTTACTCTGGTACGCCATGTTGTACCTTCCGATCAGCCGAAGTTGGATCATTTCTCCTGGCGCGCAGCGCGTCTACTTCTGCGGTGCACTGCTCGCGCTCGCGCTGATCGCCACTTTGCTGGGCACTCATATGGCGATGTCAGCGGCGGGAGTGCGAACACTCAGCCCTCCGGCATCATCGATCGTAAGATCAGCGCTTTACCCGGAGATGTTAGGTGCCGCTGTGCTTTGGGCAGCGATGTGGTATTTCCGGTTTGGCTTTGACCGTTCACACTAATTGAAGAAAGCCGTGTGGTTTGTATGCCTGTTCTTCCTCGTTCCGTTCGGAACTGTGCTTTATTATTTTTTTGTTTACCGCCGTTTAGTTTCGGCTCCTGAGAATTGACGTCGATCCCCTATCGGCGCTCGCGCACTGATCATCTTCCGTCCTTCACTTCACTCAGCGCACCGGTTTTCACATCGTAAATAAATCCGCGCACCGGGATGTGCTTCGGTATCCACGGGTGAGATTTCACTTTTTTCACCTGCTCCCGCAGGTTCGCCTCTAGATCGTCGAAAGCATAGAAATGGGCAGGCTCGCTGGCGATCGCGCCCATCTTATCCGTCAGGTGGGCCCGCAGTTCGTACTCCTTCACGCGCAGCAATCCGCAGTCGGTGTGGTTGATAATGATGAACTCCTGCGTGTCGAGCAGGTGATGCGAGACGATGAGGGAGCGAATGGCATCATCGGTGGCGATGCCGCCGGCGTTGCGAATCATGTGGGCATCGCCGGGCTTCAAGCCCAGGCAGCGTTCGAACAGGATTCGGGAGTCCATGCAGGCCAGTACGGCCAGGCGACGACGCGGCTGAACCGCCAGATCTCCCAGGTTGAAGTTCTTTACGAATTCTTCGTTGGCCTTTAGTAGTTCGTCGGCAACAGACAATTTCTCGCCCCTCGTACCTGGTTTGCGCGAGCCGCGCAGATGAGTATCTCAAAGCGCCCCGCTGGTTGTTCCTCCAGTTTACCCGCTACAATCGGCCCGTGAACCTCGACGATACAATAGTCGCGATCGCCACGCCTCCCGGTCGTGGAGGCATTGGCGTGGCGCGCATCGCAGGATACCGAGCCCGCGAGATCGCCGCCCCGATGTTGCGGCTAAAGCATGAACTGCAGCCAGGGAGAGCGGTTTTCGGGGAACTGATCGACCCGTGTGGGGCGGACACTCCACACGAGCCGCGCATCGACGAAGTCGTGGTCACCTACTTCGCCAAGCCGCACTCCTACACTACCGACGACATCATCGAAATCGCGGCGCACGGTTCGCCGGTCGTGCTTCGTCACATAGTCGAGCTCTGCGTCGCCTCCGGAGCGCGCCTGGCCGAGCCGGGAGAGTTCACGATGCGCGCCTTTCTTAACGGCCGCATCGATCTCACGCAGGCCGAAGCGGTGCGCGATCTGATCGACGCACAGACTCTCTACCAGGCAAAAATCGCGGCGCAGCAACTCGAAGGTGCGCTCTCGCGGCGTCTGCAGCCAGTCAAGCAAAAGTTGGTCGAGCTGATCGCCACGCTCGAAGCCGGCATCGACTTTGCCGAGGACGACGTTTCCGTCCTGCCCGACTCCGCGATTCTGGAGCGCGTGACTAATATTCGCCAGCCCCTCGAGCAACTTTCCGCCACTTTCGCATACGGCAAAATCGTGCACGAAGGATTGACGCTGGCGATCGTGGGCCGGCCAAACGTGGGCAAGTCGAGTTTGTTCAATCGACTGGTCGAGCGCGAGCGCGCCATTGTGACGGCCACTCCCGGAACAACGCGCGACCTGGTCAGCGAGACCGTCGCTATCGGCGGCATTCCAATCCAGCTGGTCGACACCGCCGGAATCCGGAAGGCCCTCGATGAAGCCGAATCCATCGGCATTCGCAAATCCATGGAGGCCTTGGCAGACGCCGACCTCGTGCTGGTGGTGGTCGATGTTTCCCAACCGGCGACAGTAGAAGATGAGGAACTGCTGCGTCAGACCACGGGTCGTCCGGCAATTTTGGTGGGGAATAAATGCGACTTGGGCGGGAGTGGAAACTGGTCAGTGGCCAGGCGTCAGCATCCAAGAGTTCTAGCCTCCGCGCTTACTGGCGAGGGCATCGCTGAATTGCGTGCGGAAATTCTGCGTCACGCCGGCGGAGAAACCGGAGCGCAGGCCGAAGCTGGATTCCTCACCAACGTTCGCCATCAAGGATTGGTGCGGGATTCGCTTGCCGCACTCGACGCCGCAACTAAGGCCGTCGCCGGAAAAATTCCCCACGAGATGCTGCTGCTCGATCTCTATAACGCCCTGCGGCCGCTCGATGCCATCACCGGCGCCACCACCACCGACGATATTCTCAACCTCATCTTCAGCACGTTTTGCATTGGAAAATAGAGAGCGACGGTCGCGCTAAGCCAACTCCACTTCAATTTTCTTGGTTGCAGAGTCCAGCTTGGTGATCCGAAAACTGCGAATCTGTCCCGCTGCCAGGGCTTCCGGTTTGGCAGCGCCTGAGCTTGTGCCGCCCTTCCAGCGCGCCTTCAGCATCGAACTCAAAGAAGCCAAATCCGCATGCGCAGTCGATGGATCCTCACTCTTCGCCATCGCTGATTTCGAGGCGGGAATGCGGCATAGTCCTTCGATTCCTTGTCCAAGTTCCACGCGCGCCCTGTCCCCAGAAATCTCAATCACGCGCCCTGACACCACATTACCCGACTTCTGCTCGGCCAAATATTCATCGATGCTGGTGGGCACAAGCTGCTTCATGCCCAGGCGCAGCCGCCTTTTTTCTGTATCCACTTCGAGCACCTGCGTCTGCACTGGTTGGCCCAGCTTCATCATGTCCTGAGGATGGTTGATTCGTTTCTCCGCGCCCATATCGCTGATGTGAATCATGCCCTCGATCCCCTGAGAAAGCTCGACGAACGCGCCGAACTTAGTGATGCTTGTGACCGGCCCCTGAACCACCGATCCCACAGGAAACTTCTGCGCAGCATCGGCCCAGGGATCGCCCAGCGCCTGCTTCAGGCCGAGTGAGATGCGATGCTCCGCCGGGCTTACGCCCAGAATCACGACGTCAACCGTATCGCCCGGTTTGACCACGGTATTGGCGCTCTTCAGCTTTTTTCCCCACGACATCTCCGAGATGTGGATTAAGCCCTCGATTCCAGGTTCCAGTTCGGCGAAGGCACCGAAGTCGAGCACGCGCGTCACCGTTCCCCGAGCCCGCTCACCCAGCTTGTATTTTTCGGCCACCGAATCCCACGGATCCGGCTCAAGCTGCTTCATTCCCACGGAAATACGCCGCTTCTCGGGATCGATCTTCAAAACTTTGACCTCGACCTCCTGCCCCACGGAAAGCACATCGGCAGGCTTGCTGACGCGGCTTCGCGAAATATCGCTGACGTGCAGCAATGCATCCACATCGCCCAGGTCAACGAAGGCGCCGTAGTCCATCAAACTGCGAACCGTGCCGCGCAGAATAGCGCCTTCTTTCATCTCGGAGTAGCGGCGGTCTTTCATCGCCAGCTCTTCCTCTTCGGCAACAACACGGCGGTCGACGACCACATCTTCGTCAGCCTCGTCGAGCTTGGTAATGCGGCAGCGGATCTCCTGCTCGACCAGCTTTTCCATCTCCGCGGCATCGCGGGCGCCGCTGCGCGAAGCCGGCAGAAAGGCGCGCACGCCCACATCTACGCTGAGGCCTCCCTTAACCACGCCCGTCACAGTGCCCACGATGGTTGTCTTTTCGGCGAATGCCTTCGCCAGCGCTGCCCAGTCATGGGGACGCTCGATTTTGCCCAAGCTGAGCTCGTAATAGCCCTCGGGGTCGCGACCTTTAATCGAAATCGTTAGCTTGTCGCCAGGCTTCACCGCCCCGCTCGGGAACGCCGTCAACGGCAGGATGCCTTCGGTCTTGTAGCCGATATCGACCATGACGGAGTCTGCAGTAACTGCGATCACCGTGCCCTCGCGCCCCTTTCCGGCTTCCGCGGGCTTGCGCGTTTTAGTTCGCTCGAACTGGGAGAGGATATCCTTAAAAGACTCGTCCGCTTCGTGAGTCGGTGGGAGTTCGGAATCGGCTGGGTTCGACATAGTAGGAGACTCGTGAAAGGCTACGCGCTTCGATTCAGGATATCACCGTGCCCACATTCGTCGGCGGGCCGAAGGCGATTCCAGTCAATGTGATTTGTACCAATGGTAAGCAAGGCTGAGTTGCACACCGTTGAATTCCGTGTTGATGACTCCAAGGTTCGCATTGGAAATGTGCGACCAGCGCAGACCCATGTCGAAGGCCTGGTGGTTTCGCGTCCTCAGATAAACTCCGCCGCCGCCTTTCGCCATGAAGTTGAAGCTGGAGGTGTTGCCCGGCGGCAGATTTGAACTCGTGCTCACGGCGCCTCCACTCAACTCGATGTAAGGAGAAACACGGGAGGTGTGGAGAGCGGAGTTCCAGCGCAAGATCACGGGATCGAAGCCGATGCCGTGGATGCGTTGATTGCCATAGGTCTCAAAGACCGGCATGAAGTCGAAGGCATATTCGAGGGATCCGCGTCGCCAACCGCCGAGGTGTTTGCCGGTGATCACCCAGCCGGCAAATCCGCCGGCGGACCAGATCTGCGACTCGGCAAATGAGTTGGT
>Ga0074045_10001436_pt1 | contig 22987 bp, 26 predicted proteins | sample BogForMeECP23OM2_FD_94442 | JGI IMG/M metagenome (GOLD analysis project Ga0074045, IMG submission 94442) | Bog forest soil microbial communities from Calvert Island, British Columbia, Canada - Bog Forest MetaG ECP23OM2 | ecosystem: Environmental > Terrestrial > Soil > Wetlands ... | reverse complement strand
CAGAGCGCCGCCGCGATCCGGCTGTCGACGCGCGAACGCGCCAACGCACTGGCCGAGGCTGTGCTGAAGGAGCTTGGGCTCGCCAAGGGCGAATGCGACCGGTTGTAGAACGTGCCCGTCGAACGCCTGGTCGCGGCGTTGACCCCGGCCCGGCGGGCTGTGCGCCCGAGCGCCTGGCCGCTGCTCGACCGGTACGATTTCGGGCCGGTCGTCGACGGCGCCGATCTTCCGGCGCAGGGAATTTCCGGATCCGCTCGGTCATGCTGGCCGAGCGCAAGGTCGCGCGGAGCCGTGCGCCGGTCTATTTCTATCCGTTCAACTGGGAAACGCCGGCCCTTTGGCGGCCGGCTCAAATCGCACCACGCGGTCGATCTCCCGTTCACCTTCGACACCGTCGATGTCGCCAACACGAGCGCCGGGTTTCCCGGCTCCCGGCAGCTCGCGGCGGCGATGTCCGCGACCTGGGCTGCGTTCGCGCGCAACGGGACCCCGGAAAATGCCGTGATCCCGCACTGGCCGGCCTACACGCTCACCGATCGCGCCACAATGGTCCTTGACCGACCTGTCGGGTCGACAACGACCCCGGCCGCGACGCGCGCCTCTTATGACGCGCGCCTCTTATGGAGCGGGATCGCACAAGGTTAACGGGGGCCTGCGCCTCAGCGTGCCGCGAACTGCGTCGCCCCGAACAGATTCTCGCGTTCGGCGGTCATCGAGCCCTGGCTCTGCCGATCGGCCAGCACCGCCACGCCGCGCTGCACCGCCGGTCGTGCTGCGATCGCATCGTGCCAGCGCTTGATCGAGGGATAGTCGGCGAGGTCGATGTTGCGCCGCTCGGCGCCACGGATCCACGGGAAGGTGATGATGTCGGCCATGCTGTATTCGTTGCCGGCGAGATAGGGTGCTTCCTCGAGACGATGCTCGAGTACCCGGTGCAGGCGCTTGACCTCGTTGGTGTAGCGCTCGATCGCGTAGGGGATCTTTTGGACCGCATAGCTGGCGAAGTGGTTCCATTGCCCGAACATCGGGCCAACGCCGCCCATCTGGAACATCATCCACTCGAGGCATTTGTAGCGGCCGATCGGGTCCTTCGGGATCAGCCTGCCGCCGTTCCTCTCCGACAGGTAGATCAGGATCGCGCCCGATTCAAATAACGTGAAGGGCTTGCCGCCAGGGCCGTCGGGATCGACGATCGCCGGGATGCGGTGATTGGGGTTGATCGCCAGGAATTCCGGTTTGAACTGGTCGCCGGCGCCGATGTCGATCGGGATCACCTTGTACTGCAGGCCGAGCTCCTCGAGCGCGATGTGCACCTTGTGGCCGTTGGGGGTCGGCCAAGTCCAGACTTCGATCATGCCAGAGTCTCCGATTGCCGCGGGAAAGGGGTGTCGGCCGATATTAGAGATTTCCGGAGAGAGGCAGAAGCGTTGCGGAACCCTCCCCGAATGCGTAGAAGGGGGTCGATGAACCGGCGCCGACAAATCCAGCTCAGCCTCGACGAGCAAGCGGCGTTCTTTCGCGAACACCGCAAAGCCGCGCTTGCAACCCTCGACAAGGCCGGGTTTCCCCACATCGTGGCAATGAATTATTTCGAGAATGACGGCGCCTTTTACATGACCTCGTACGGCAAGGCCCAGAAAGTCGTGAATATTCGGCGCAATCCCAAGGTTGCCCTGATGATCGAGTCGGGCAATGACTATGCCGAGCTGCGCGGGGTCATGGTGCGCGGCCGTTGCGAGATCATCGAAGGCGCCGACGCCGTCAGGGCGGCGTTTGCAGGAATGGCCGAGGCACGAGGCACGACCTCGTCGCGGCCGAGCGGAGCCGGCGGCAGCGCGCCCAAACGGGTGGTGCTGAAGATCATCCCGGAGAAGATCACCAGCTGGGACCACAGCAAGCTCGGCGGCGCGTATTGACGAGCCGGCCGTTCAATCGCCATTGCTGACATCCTGATCCGCGAGACGGCGGAGCACGTCGCCGGTCGCGCCGTAGGGCTGCCATTCGTGCCGTGCTTCGATGCCGAGCCGGTGATAGAACTCGCGTGCCGGGTTCCAATTCAACACATTGAAGTGGAGCGCCGGCCAGTCGCGCTCGGTCGCGATCGCGGCGAGCCTTGCCATCAGACGCCTGCCAACGCCGCGCCCCCGCGCCCACTCTCTGACATAGAGGTCCTCGAGAAAGAGCCCAGGCCGCCCGCGCCAAGTCGAAAAGTCGGGGAAGAATAAAGCAAAACCGGCGGGTTCGCCGTCGACAGACGCGATCAACGCCTCGAAGCGTCTCTCCGGCCCGAACCCATAGTGGCGCAGATCGACCTCGCTGGCCACCACCGCGTCCGGCGCCTTCTCATAGGCGGCCAACTCGCGGATCAGCTGCAGCAGCAGGCCAACATCCTCGGCTGTGGCGAAGCGGACAGTGGTGCTCACCGCTCGCGCCACTCGCGGGGCTCACCGGCGGGCGCGGCCGAAATCGCGCGGCACCAGACCGGAGTGAAACCAGGTCACGAAGGTGTAGATGCTGAACACCGGCAGGCGCAGCCGCTCTGAGAGCGCGCGGGCGTAGGGCACCATATTGGTGCACTCGAGCAGGATCGCGCCGACATCAGAGTGGCTCGCGACGAGCGCGTTGCCGGCGGCAAGGATATCGCGCTCGGCCGCAGCGACGTCGAGCCGCTCCTCGTCATTGATCATGACCCGGGTGAACTCGCTGCCGTCATCGGTGCCGACGACCGGGGTCGTGGGATCGGCGCCGGCGGCGAGCAAGTGCCTCTCGGTGAGGTTTTCCGCGCTGACCGTGAGGACCCCGACGCGCTTTCCAGGCGGCAATACGTGTTGGATAAACGGGATCTGCATCAGGCTCGAAGTCGCGACCGGCACACCGACATGCGCGGCGATCTCGCGCTGATAAAGCGACAGAAACCCGCAAGTCGTGGTGATCCCGTCAGCGCCGAGGCGGACCAGCTCGCCGGCGGCGGAGAGAAATTCGTCGAGCAGGCCCTCCGCCTTGTCGCAGACGACGCGGCGCGGCGAGGCCCCGGGGACAACCTTGTAGAGAACCGGAAACGGCCAAGTCTTGGCGTTGCCCATGTCGCCGGGAATACGCGGGAACCGTGTCTCCAGCATCAGGATGCCGACCCTGGCCCCGTAGAGCGACTTGCCGCCCCAGGCGATCCTCGACTCCTCGACCATTGTTTCACCCGTGAGCAGTGACGATGTTGCTCTCAATGTCCAGTGCGCGCTCGCCCGGCTGCAATGCGGCCGTCTCAACCCTTGTGCGGCCGCTGACCGACGCTGTCGATCAGGGCCCGCTCGCGGCCTCGGCAATTTCCAGAGTGGCGATTGCGCGCTAGCTTAGTCCTGCGGTAATCGGCCGACAACCAACAGCCCCGACCAGACAGCAAGGAGATGACGATAGCGGACAAGGCCAAGCCGGTCGCAACAGATGCCAACGCAGTGCCACCCTGCCGATCCGCTCGAGGCTATCCCGGGCCGTTCGCGACGCGGGTGTCGGGGCGAGTGCGGCGGGCGCTGGGCGATCACGTCGGCCTGCCATTTCGAGGTCAACCTGACGCGGTTGTCACCGGGCGGCATGTCGGCGCTGCGCCACACCATTCGAGCGAGGATGAACTCGTCTACATCCTCGAGGGCGAAACCGCATTGCGTCCCGGCATGTGCGCGGGCTTCAAGGCCGGCTCGGCAATGCGCCTCATCTGATCAACCGCACCGAACGCGAGATGCTATCTGGAGATCGGAAATCGCAACGCAGGCAACACCGTCATCTACCCACATGACGACCTCCGACGGGCGTTGGCTCCGAGTCTTCGTCCACACGGACGGCCGCGCCTACCGCCCCTGCTGAGCCCGAAGTCAGGTTCGGTAGGCCCGCCCGCGACACACCCCGGCCCGGCTCCTCAGAGCCGGGCTCGGGTTGGCACGCCTCAGTTCGGGTGGAAGACTAGGGTCCTAAGCTCGATGCTCTCGCGCGGCGCCGCGTCGGCCGGTGTCGTCGGGTCGGTGAACGAGGTGTGCGCCATAAAGCGTGCGCGCCCGTCGGTCTTCGTGTCGCAGCACTTGAGCAGCACCGCCTCGTCTCTCCGCATCTCCGGCACATAGTACCAGCGGTGCGCCGGGTTATAGGTCACCGAGTAGGTTTCGCCGACCCGGTAGCGATAGACCAAGTCCGAGGGCACGAGATCCGCGGGGTCGATCGTTCGCGCGTCGCACATCGCAAGCGGGGCATCGCGCAATGGCCCGTGAATCGGGCGCCACAGGTTGATGACCTGAACGCGGCCGCGCAGCAACTCTTCAGCGTCGTCCGGCAACAAGTCGCGCACCCGTTGCGGGCCCGATTTGGCGGTGTGGTCGACATGGACGCGGGTCGCCGGCTGCGGAGGCACGCCGGGAGCGCGGCGCTCCGCACCCGGCACGCGGCGGCGCTGTAGGTGGTCGAAGATGAAGACGCGGCTGGCACCGGTCACTTCCGCGATGAAGCGCTCGGCCTCGGGGTAATAGACCCGGCGCACCTCGTCCTCGTCCCAGAAGTCGCGCACCGCGCTGCGCTGCTCGACGAGTGCGAAGCCCTGCCGATCGAGCGCGACTTCCGATGCGGCCGGCCGCATATCGTGGATCCGCACCGTGTGTGGCTCGGGCGTCATATTCGAGGGCTGCACGCCGGGCGGCGCATCGTAGGCGTAGTAGCGCGGCCTCTCCGCCATCGGAACGATATAGTTCAGTTCAGCTTCGACGTAAGGCAGGCTGTCAGGAGTTGGCATGGTCTGGTCCTCCTTGCTTTTCGGGAAGTCGAAACGCGCAAAGCCGAATGTTGCTGGCACCACCATACGGCGATCGGGCGAAAAGCCGAAGCGGAAGATGCGCTTGTAGCATCACTCCCGCCAGAACGGCTTATTGCTGAGGAATTCGGAGTCGGCCCGGGTAATCCCGATGTCGCGGAGCATCCTGTCGTCGAGCCTGGCGAGCTCAGCGCGGTCACGCGCTCGCCGCCGCCACTCGCGAAATGTCGCGAACACCCGGCCCATCACATCGCTAGCCGCCCTTCTTTCCCGGGGATGCGAGAACGCGCCGATCCGGCGACGCGGGATTTCGAAGTGGATGGCCGCCATTTGAGCTCTCCTAAAGTCGTCGAGCGTTGCGAATGCGCTGATGAGTACCATTTGCAACCAAATTGGCGGCGATGAGCAAATCGACAAACGAGACTTTCTCAGCCACCGCTTAGGAATTCTCATCCGGCATGAGCGGCCATCTTCCACCCTTGAGTGCGTTGCGGGCATTCGAAGCGGCGGCCAGGCAAATGAGCTTCAGCAAGGCCGCCGACGAACTCCACGTCACGCCGGCCGCGATCAGCCATCAGATCCATGCCTTGGAGCAGGATCTTGGGGTAAAGCTGTTTCATCGATTGAACCGCTCGATCGAGCTCACCGCCTCAGCCCGGGTTCTGCTGCCGGGGCTTACCGAGGCCTTTGCCGGGATTCAGTCGTCGGTCAGGCGATTGCGAGCGCACAACGACACAGGAACACTGACCGTTACCGCCTCCCCCTCCTTCGCCGCAAAGTGGCTTGTGCTGCGGCTGCACCGGTTCCAGGAGCTGTGCTTTGAAGTCGATGTGCGGATTTCCGCCACCGATGACGTCGTCGATTTGACCAAGGGCGATTTCGACATCGCGATACGCTACGGCACCGGAAACTATCCTGGGCTCGACGTGGAGTTGCTGTTTACGAACGAGGTGTTTCCGGCTTGCAGTCCTCAGCTGCTGACCACGGGGCCACCGCTGCAAAGCCCCGATGATTTGCCGCTCCACAACCTTATTTACGATCAAGCCGTCGAGCGCGACCCGCTGGTGCCGACCTGGCCGATGTGGCTGAAAGCTGCCGGGGTCAAGAATGTCCCGGCCGCCACCGGCCTCAGTTTCAACAACATGCACTTGGCGCTGGATGCGGCGATCGCCGGCCATGGGGTGGTGTTGGCCTACAGCACGATCGCCGCTGCCGACCTCGCCGCTGGCCGCTTGGTCCGGCTGTTCTCACTCGCGCTCCCCGATCAATTCGCCTACTACATCGTCACCGCCCCGGGAGCCCTCGAGCGACCCAAGGTGCGGGCTTTTCGCGACTGGCTGCGCTGCGAGGCCGATCGGTAGCCACGCCGCTTGGGGCCTGCTACCGTAGACCCAGAAACCCATTCTGGCTGGAGGGACAACAGATGCAGTTTGGCTTCGGCGCGCCGGTCAGCGGACCGCTTTCGTCGCCCGACAATCTTGCCCGCGTCGCGGCCGAGGGCGAGGCGATGGGTTACGATTACGCCACGATCAGCGACCATGTCGTCATTCCCCGCGATATCGAGGCCAAATATCCCTACAGCGACACCGGCGAATTCCCGGGCCGGGCCGGCGGCGACCGGCACGAGCAGCTGACCGCCGTAGCCTTTATCGCCGGCAAAACCTCGCGCTTGCGGCTTGTGACCTCGGTCACCGTCGTCCCGCACCGCCCGGCGGTATTGCAGGCCAAGATGCTCGCCACGATCGACGTGCTGTCGAAGGGCCGGCTCGTCTTTGGCATTGGCGCGGGCTGGATGCGCGAGGAATTCGAGGCGCTGGGGGTGCCCCCCCTCGCCGAGCGGGGCGCAGTCACCGACGAATACCTGAACGCCTTCCGTGAGCTGTGGACCAAGGATGATCCGAGTTTCGAGGGCCGCTACGTCAAGTTCGCTAACGTCCGCTTCGAACCGAAGCCGGCGCAGAAGCCGTACCCGCCGATCTGGGTCGGTGGCGAAAGCGGCCCGGCATTGCGCCGAACCGCCCGGATCGGCGACGGCTGGTATCCGATCGGGACCAACCCGCAGCATCGGCTCGACTCGATGAAGCGTTACCAAGCCGGGGTCGAGTGGCTGCGCCGTCTGACCCGCGAGGCGGGGCGCGACCCATCCCAAGTCTCGCTAGTTTACCGGGTCAGCTCCTGGGGCAAGTCCTTACCGACCCGCGCCGATGACGGCGAGCGGCGGCTGTTCTCCGGCGAAGCCGCCGAAATTATCTCCGATTTGCGGGCGTTCCGCGATTTCGGGGTCAGCCATGTCGATTTCAGTTTCGCAGGCAACACCGCCGACGCGATGATCGCCGAGATGCGACGGTTCCGCGAAGACGTGCTAGCGAAGGTTTAAAGAGGAGCAGGCATTGCTGAAGCTCGGATACAAGGCGTCGGCCGAACAATTCGGGCCGCGTGAGCTGTTAGAGTTCTCGTGCCTGGCCGAGGCGGTCGGCTTCGACTCGGTCTTTGTCAGCGACCACTTCCAGCCGTGGAAACATACCGGCGGGCATGCGCCGTTCTCGTTTGCTTGGCTCGGCGCGCTCGGCGCCAAGACGACGCGCGTCAAGATCGGCACCAGCGTTGCGACACCGACCTTCCGCTATCATCCTTCGGTCGTGGCACAGGCGGTCGGCACGCTCGGCGTGATGTTTCCGGACCGTGTCGTCTTCGGCGTCGGCACCGGCGAGTCGCTGAACGACGTGCCGGCGACCGGCATCAAATGGCCGGGCTTCCGGGAACGACAGGGTAGGCTGCGCGAGTCGATCCTGCTGATGCGGCGGCTGTGGACCGAGGAGCGGGTGACCTTTGACGGCCAGTACTACCGCACCCGGGGAGCGACGATCTACGATCGGCCGGAGACGCCGGTGCCGATCTGGATCGCCGCCTCGGGCCCGACCGCCGCGGCGATGGCCGGTGAGCTCGCCGAAGGGTTCATCTGCACTAGCGGCAAGGGGGATGCCCTGTATCGCGACACCTTGCTCCCCAAGGTCCAGGAAGGGCTGCAGCGAGCCGGGCGCAAGATCGACAGCATCGAGCGGATGATCGAGGTCAAGGTCTCGTTCGACACCGACCGGGACCGGGCAATGGGGGACACGCGGCACTGGTCAGCGCTCGCGCTGACGCCCGAGGAGAAGATGAATGTCGAGGATCCGCTCGAAATGGAGCGGCTCGCCGCGGCATTGCCGCTCGAACGAGCGGCGAGCCGTTGGATCGTCTCCGCCGACCCCGAGGAGCAGCTGGCGCAGATCCGGCCTTATTTCGAGCTCGGCTTTACCCACCTCGTGTTCCACGCCCCCGGCCCCGACCAGTCCCGCTTCCTGAGGCTCTACGCCGAGCAGGTACTGCCGTTGCTGCGCGCCAAGCTAAGCTGACGACGACGTCCGCCCACATGTCGCGGTGCCGATCGCGCCCCCTCCCATTCCCTCCCCCGCATGCGGGGGAGGGAATGGGAGGGGGCCTACCGGGGACGGGGTAACGATGCCGTCGAACCGGGTCACGATGACTGGGCTCGCCGGCGTTCCGTTGGTAGAGCCGGGCGATGACCTCGGCGCGATGACAGTCGTCGCATTCGCGGCCAACGGACTCACTCCGGAAGCTGGCGATGTCCTGGTGGTGGCGCAGAAGATCGTCTCCAAGGCCGAGGGTCGTTACGTCGATATTTCGAACGTCCGGCCCTCGGAGCGAGCGATCGCTCTGGCCGCCGAGGTCGACAAGGACCCGCGTTTTGTCGAGGTGGTGCTTTCGGAATCGAAACGGGTGGTTCGCCATCGCCCGGGTCTGCTAATCGTCGAACATCGTCTCGGATTCGTGATGGCCAATGCCGGCATCGACCACTCGAATGTCGCGGCCGAGCACGGTGCCGAGCGAGTGCTGCTCCTACCAGTCGACCCGGACGGCTCGGCCAAAGCCTTGCGGCAGCATTTGCTGAGCACCTTCGGCGTCGGCATCAGCGTCATCATTAGCGACAGCTTTGGCCGGGCTTGGCGCAAGGGCACGGTCGGCGTGGCGCTCGGTGCCGACGGGCTGCCGGCATTCGTCGACCTGCGCGGTCATCCCGACCTCTTCGGACGAGAATTGCTGGTGACCGAGACCGGCTTTGCCGACGAGATCGCCGCCGCCGCCGGGCTCTTGATGGGGCAGGCCGACGAGGCGATACCGATGGTGCTGGTGCGCGGCCTCACCTGGTCTGCCCCTGACGTGCCGGCCGCCGCCTTGGTTCGACCCGCAGAGCACGACCTCTTTCGATGAGCGTGCTCGCGCTGTCGGGCGGGATCGGCGGCGCCAAGCTCGCGCTCGGGCTCTATCGCATCTTGGCGCCCGGAGCGCTGACCGTCGTCGCCAATACCGGCGACGATTTCGAGCATCTCGGGTTCGCGATCTCGCCTGATATCGATACGTTGCTCTATACCCTCGCCGGCCTCGACAACCCGGAGCTGGGGTGGGGCCGGCGCGAGGAGACCTGGACCTTTATGGCCGCACTCGATCGCCTCGGCGGCGAGACCTGGTTCAACCTCGGCGACGGCGATCTCGCCACCCATGTCGAGCGCACCCGGCGGCTCGCCGCCGGGGAGAGCCTATCGCAAATTACCGACGATTTTCGCCGCCGCCTCGGAATCTCTGCGCGGCTGGTGCCGATGAGCGACGACCGGGTGCGCACTCGGCTGCGAACGGCGGAGGGCTGGCTCGACTTTCAGGACTATTTCGTGCGGCAGCGCTGCGCACCAATCGTCCGCGAGATCGCCTTTGCCGGCACCGACGAGGCGCGACCGCAGCCGGCATTCCTGACAGCGCTCGCCGACAAAAATCTGCGGGCGGTGGTGATCTGCCCGTCGAACCCATTCATCAGCATCGATCCGATCCTCGACCTGCCCGGGGTTCGCGACGCGCTGCGCGCGAGTGCTGCGTCGGTAATCGCGGTCTCGCCAATCATCGGCGGCAAGGCGGTCAAAGGCCCGACCGCCAAGATGATGGCTGAGCTCGGCCTCCCCGTGGACGCGGCCGCGGTCGCCCGCCATTACGGCGACATCCTCGATTTCTATGTCGCCGACGAGGCGGACGCCGCCGAGGTCCGCGGTCTCGGCGTTCCGGTGACCTTCGCGCGGACCTTGATGCTGTCGCTCGAGGATCGAGAGGCATTGGCGCGGGCCGTTCTGGAAGCGGCGGGCCGAGGCTTCTAAAGTGGATCTGTGGGCCGTCGTGCCGGTCAAGGAACGAGGCTCGGCGAAGGAGCGCCTCGCCCCGATGCTGCGGCCGGAGCTGCGGCAGGCGCTGGCCCTGGCGATGCTCGAGGATGTGCTGGTGGCGCTGACCGCGACCCCTGGTATTGCCGGACTCCTGGTGGTGACGGTGGATCCCGAGGCGGGCCGCTTGGCGGCGAGCTGGGGCGCGCGGTTGATCGAGGCGGGCGCCCGGGACGGCCATACCGGCGCCGTCGCCGCGGCCGCACGGCTGCTGGCCGCCGAGGGCCGCGCCGGAATGCTGACCCTGCCAGGTGACATCCCGCTCGTCACCCCGGCCGAGATCGCGAGCGTGCTCGCCTCCCACCCGCCGGCGCCGTCCTTCACGATCGTCCCGTCGCATGACGAGCGGGGCTCGAACGCGATCGCCTGCTCGCCGCCGGACGCGGTGCCTTTGCGCTTTGGCGATAACAGTTTCTACCCACATATTCAGGCGGCGGAGGCGTGCGGCATCCGGCCGAACATCGTGCATCTGCCCGGGATCGCTCTCGACATCGACAATCCGGGGGATGTTGTATCGTTTATGCGGATCGAATCACCGACCCGGGCGCGCGCCGTGCTCGCCGAGGAGCGTATGCAGCTCGTAGGAGGTTTTCGTCGATGACCATGGACGACGTCCTGACACGCGTAGCGGCCGGACGGCGCCTAGCGGCGCCGGAGGCGCTGACGCTCGCGGATTGCACCGATCCACAGCCGTTGATGCGCATTGCGGCGGCTTTGCGCGACGCGGGGCACGGCGACCTCGTCTCCTATTCGCGCAAGGTCTTCATCCCGCTGACCCAGCTGTGCCGCGATGTCTGCCACTATTGCACCTTCGCCCATCCGCCGCGCCGCGGCGAGTCCCCTTACCTCGACGCCGATCAAGTGCTGGCGATCGCGTCGGCCGGGGCACGCGCCGGCTGCCATGAGGCGCTCTTCACCTTGGGCGACAAGCCCGAATTGCGCTACGCCGCGACGCGCGAGGCACTGTCCCGGCTCGGCCACGAAACCACCCTCTCCTACCTCGCCGCGATGGCGGAACTGGTATGGCGCGAGACCGGCCTGCTGCCGCACCTGAACCCCGGTGTCATGACGCTGGCCGATATCGAGCGGCTGCGCCGGGTCTCGGTGTCGCAGGGGATCATGTTGGAGAGCACGGCCGAGCGGCTGCGCCGCCGCGGCGGGCCGCATTTTGGCTCGCCCGACAAGGATCCGGCATTGCGCCTCGAGACGATCGTTGCCGCCGGCGAGGCGGCAGTGCCGTTCACCTCGGGCATCCTGATCGGCATTGGCGAGACGCGGCACGAGCGCATCGAGTCGCTGCTCGCACTGCGGGACCTGCATGAGCGCTACGGACATCTGCAAGAGATCATCATCCAGAACTTCCGGGCCAAACCCGGGACCCGCATGGCGCAGGCGCCCGAGCCCGACCTCGACGACCATCTCTGGACGATCGCCGTGGCGCGGCTGATCTTCGGCTCCGAGATGAACATCCAAGCGCCGCCCAATCTGAACCCGGACGGGCTCGCCCAGATGATCGCCGCCGGGATCAACGATTGGGGCGGCGTCTCGCCGGTGACCCCCGACCACGTCAACCCCGAGGCGCCGTGGCCGGCGCTCGACCTGTTGGCCGAGCGCACCGCCGCAGCCGGCAAGCTCCTCGTCGAGCGCCTCGCGATCTACCCGGCCTACGCACGGAACTCGGAGCGCTGGCTCGATCCCGCATTACGCGCTCCGGTACTGCGCGCGATCGATGCCCAGGGGCTCGCCCGCAGCGATGATTGGGTGCCTGGCGCCGACACCGAGCCGCCTACCCTCACCCACCCAGCGCTCCGCGCTGGGTCCCGCACTGCGGGAGAGGGGATTCTCTCGACGGTTCTAGATCGCGCTGCCGCCTGCGAGCCGCTCGGCGAGGCCGACATCGTCCGGCTCTTCGCCGCGCGCGGCGCGGCCTTTACTGCTGTATGTCGGGCAGCCGATCGGCTGCGGCAACGGGTCAATGGCGACGTGGTCAGCTATGTCGTAACCCGCAACATCAACTACACCAACATCTGCTATTTCCGCTGCCAGTTTTGCGCCTTCTCGAAGGGCAAGCTCAGCGAGAATCTCCGTGGGCGGCCCTACGATCTCGACCTTGCGGAAATCTGCCGGCGGGTCGAGGAAGCCTGGGAGCGCGGCGCCACTGAGGTGTGTCTGCAAGGCGGCATCCACCCGGAATACACCGGGGCGACCTATCTCGCGATCTGCCATGCGATCAAGGAAGCGGTACCCGGCATTCACATCCACGCCTTCTCGCCGCTCGAAGTCTGGCAGGGTGCGAAGACCCTCGGTCGAAGCGTTCCCGACTTCCTGCGCCAGCTGAAGGCGGCCGGGCTCGGCTCTTTGCCCGGCACCGCCGCCGAGATCCTCGACGACGAGGTCCGCGCGGTGATCTGCCCCGACAAGATCAAGACGGCGGAGTGGCTCCACGTCATGGAGGCCGCCCACGCGACAGGGCTCAGGAGCACCGTCACGATCATGTACGGGCATGCCGACCGTTACGAGCATTGGGCACGGCACCTGCTGCGCATCCGCGCGCTGCAGGCGAAGACCGGCGGCTTCACCGAGTTCGTGCCGCTGCCTTTCGTGCCGATGGAGACGCCGATTTATCTCAAGGGCCGCGCCCGCCGCGGCCCGACCTGGCGCGAGGCGGTGCTGATGCACGCGGTGGCGCGCCTCGTGCTGCACCCTGTCATCACCAACATCCAGACCTCCTGGGTCAAGATGGGCAGCGACGGTGCGGCCTTCTGCCTCGCGGCCGGCGCCAACGATCTTGGCGGCACGCTGATGAACGAGAGCATTACCCGTGCGGCCGGTGCCGTGCACGGCCAGGAGATGCCGCCCGAGAGCATGGAGAGGGTGATCCGCGCGATCGACCGCGAGCCCCGCCAGCGCACGACGCTCTACGCCGACGCCCCTGCCGCACGCAAGACCACCTCGTTCGGCGCCGCCCCGCTTATCGAGCCGGTCAACACCCCGGCGCGCCGTTGGGAACGCCATCCCGAGCGCGCCGCCGCGGCTGATTGAGTCGCGTATCCCTCAGATCAGGGAGATAATTTCCGCGGCCCGTCTCATACGCGCCGAAACGCCTTTTGTATGAAATACTTGCGATATCTCGACGCGTCTTCCTGAGGGAGCGCTTCAGGGCTGAAAAACGCGCTGCTGAGGGAGGCAGGTGGTTCTTTTCTCCTCCCTGCTCGTCGAACCAACGTACTCTGCGATTGCGGCAATTTAATGTGAGGACCGAGGCATGACCATCACTCTGTACGATCTGGCTGGCGCCGAGGCGAACCGGCGCTTTAGCCCGTTCTGCTGGCGCACCCGCATGGCGCTGGCGCATAAGGGGCTCGCGGTCGAGACCGTGCCGTGGGGCTTTACCGAGAAGGACCGGCTGCCGCAGCCCAACGCCGGGAGGGTGCCGGTCATCGTCGACGGCGGCACCGTCGTCCACGATTCGACCGCGATCGCCGACTACCTCGAGGAGCACTATGTCGACCGGCCGACCCTCTTTGGCGGCGAAACCGGCCGCGCGCTTGCGCGTTTCGTGCAGAACTGGACCGAGACGGTACTGCAACCGGGCATCGTCCCGCTCGTCGTCCTCGACATCCATCGCCACTCCCGGCCGCAGGATCAGGACTATTTCCGCCGGTCGCGCGAGGAGCGCTTTGGCAGGACCTTGGAGGAGGTCGTGCGCGATCGGGAGGCGCGGGTGCCGGCGTTTCGGGCCAGCCTCGATCCGCTGCGCCGCACCGTCGAGCGGCAGGATTTCATTTCCGGCAAAGCGCCCGCCTATGCCGATTACATCGTCTTCGGCGCCTTCCAATGGGCGCGCGCGATCAGCGATTTCGAATTGCTGGCTTCCGATGATCCGGTCAAGGCGTGGCGCGGTCGCATGCTCAACCTCTATGGCAGCCTCGCCCGCAGCACCCCGGCCTACGGCGACTGATCGAGCGCTGTCACCTTACCGGATCAGGATGATCACGATGCCGATGTCGAGCTTTCCACTGAGAACGAAATATTTTCCTTATCTTCCGGCAAAGGCCGGGACCTATCCCAACCATCGGTACCGGCCTTCGCCGGTATGACGAGACAGCAGCGTAGTCCGACGCCGGCATGATCGGCCAGCGCGATGCTTTGCGGAGGCTCCTGAGGCCATGGAAGGGCCGTGGCGGCGGGACAAGGGCACGATCATCCGCGTGCTGACGGTGGACGCCGACCTGTCGGCGATAAAGGAGCGTGTGCAGGAGTTACAGCTCTACGGGCCGGACGGTGGCTGAGAATGTCGGCCGCGGCGAACGGGGGCGGATGGCTGCGCGATCCTTCGCCTAGAATCGGGGTATGAACAGACGGCGTTTCCTGTTGAACGCGGCCGGGCTACTCAGCGTACAACCCTGTCGTGCATGGGCAACGCCAGTGGCATCCGGGTGGTTCAGATTGCGGCTTCTCGATGCCCATACGGGAGCGGCCTTCGATGGCATCTATCGCGATGCCAAAGGTCCGATCGCGCAGGTGATGGACGAGTTGTGCATCTTCTTGCGCGACCAACATTCGGGCCGGATAACCAACATCGATATTGGCGTCATCGACTTTCTCGCCAGTGTCATGGCTGCCACTGGCCAGACGAGTGCGATTGTACTGTCGGCCTTTCGTTCGCTCGAAACCAACGCGATGCTCGCGCGCACGACCTTCGGAGTCGCCGAAAACAGTCAGCATCTTTACGGCCGTGCGCTTGACGTGCGGTTCGCCGCCCGGCTTCCCGATGCGGTAGAGGCGGCGCGCGCGATGCGGCGTGGCGGGGTCGGTTGGTACCCGAATTCTGGTTTTATCCATCTCGACACCGGGCCGGTGCGCAACTGGGACCTCGATGAACGGGGGTTGCAGGACCTCCTGATCACGCGGCCATCAACGCCGACGGGCGCGACCGCGAAGGGGGAGATGTTGGTCAATGGTCCCGGCACTCTGATCGTCGGCCGCGGCAAACCGCCCGTCGTACTACCTGGCCGCGTTTTGTCGCCGGGGCGCCAACGGGTCGGTCTTTCGCACCTCTTGGCCAAGGCGCCGCAGTGAGGTCCTGACCACCCTTTGATTTTACGGCCGGTTGAAGGGTGGAAATAATTCGTCCGGGTCGTTGACCCAGACGAAAGGTATGCCGTGCTGATCGGCGCAGTCCAAGACGTGCCGAAACTCGGTCTCAACGGTAGTGCCGAGCCTGCTCTGGTCAATGACTGTCGCGACGAGCCCGCCCGCGGAAAAGCGCCAACTCCCCAGAATGCGATCGGGGTCGGTGGGGCTCCGGCAGACCTTGAACTCGATGTACTGGGCGGCGCCGGCGCTCTCCTTCTCTTCGATCACCGCAACCACGGGCGTCTCCTACCATCGAAGCGATTCTATGCTCCGTGGTCGATTTGTAGTTGCCATACCAACGGGAGGCAAGAACCCGCGACGGCTCGGGGGCCCGACCCCACGGTCCTCCTTGAACGCTGCCTCAGCGTTTCTAATGGATATCTCACATGGATATACGAGGTTGGGAATGGCTCGCTCGACCGTCTTTGTCAGCAATCGAAGCCAGGCCGTGTGGCTCCCCAAGGCGGTGGCGTTCCCCGAGGGGGTGCATCAGGTAGAGGTCAGCCGGCTCGGCAACAGCCGCTTGATTACCCCGGTTGGTCGGCGTTGGGACGAGTTCTTTGTGAACGGACTGCAGGTCTCCGAAGATTTCGTGAACGAGCGCGATCAGCCGTCGGCGGAGGAGCGCGAGCCGCTCTGATGCTGGAATATATGCTCGATACGAACATCTGCATCTACGGGATCAAAAACCGTCCGGATGCCCTGCGCGAGCGATTTGATCAGCTCGCCGAGGCGCTCTGCATCTCGACGATCACTCTCGGTGAGCTGCTTTACGGCGTCGAGAAATCGGCGCGCCGGAGCCAGAACCTTCAAGCGGTCGAACAGTTCGCGGCCAGGCTCGAGGTGTTGCTGTTTTCGGCGAAAGCCGCGGCGCATTTCGGCCAGATACGGGCTGAGTTGGCACGGGTTGGCTGGCCCTGCGGAGCATACGATATGCTGATCGCGGCCCATGCGCGCAGCGAAGGTTTGACACTCGTCACCAATAATGTTCGCGAGTTCCAAAGGATGCCGCGACTTCGGATCGACAACTGGGTTTTGGAAGCCGATGAGCACGGAGGCGGAACCGGCTCCGAGCACCGCTTGACCCCAGCGCGTTCGAGGGCCTGATCATCTGCACCTAACGGGCGGAGACGGCGATGGAACGCCGCAAGCTCCGAGGGAGGAATCATGAAACCGTCGCCCTTCGAGTACCTTCGCCCACGTCGATTTGGACGGCGTCCTCGCCGCGCTGGCCCAGGTCAGCAGCGAGACGAAAATCCTGGCCGGCGGCCAGAGCCTGGTTCCGCTGATGAACCTGGGGAGACGCTCTGCCGCTGACGCCCAGGCAGCAACCCACAGGGGCGAGGCGGTTCCGTATCCTTCCCGGTTCCTCAGCCTACTTGGGAAAAATCCGGGCAAGGCGGAGGGGGTGGCCGAAAATTAGCGCTGCCGGCACAGTCAGTCTGCGATTGAATTTCCTTGCAGTGCGGTTCGATGAGACGGAAAATTGCCTGCAACACCCCCGGAATCTGGGGAATGTCGGCTAAGGATGACCATAGCGAAAGCGCCGCTTCCTGTACTGATCCTGACCGGAATTGCGATTGCGAATCCCAGCTCCGGCGCCACGCTCAAGGTCGGTCCCAGTCAGACTTACAAGGCTCCATCGGCAGCGGCGGCGGTTGCCAAGAATGGCGATCATATCGAAATCGAGCCGGGACAATATTTCGACTGCGCGGTCTGGCGGGCCGACGACCTCGTGATTGAGAGTACCGCCCCCGGCGTTGTCATCACCGACAAGACCTGCAACGGAATGGGACTTCTTGTCATTTGGGGTGATAACACGACGGTGCGGAACCTAACCCTGACACGCTCCCGCGTGCCCGACATGAACGGGGCGGGTATTCGCCTGGTTAAGGGCAGTCTGACAGTGGACACAGTCAAATTTATCGACAATCAAAACGGTATCCTCGGCGGTGCACCGGGAACCACGGTCACGATCCGCAACAGCGACTTTGACAGGAACGGCACTTGCGCAGGAGCATGCGCACACGGGATTTATATCGGAAACGTCGATTTGGTACGCGTCGAGAATTCGCATTTCTCCAACACCCGGCAGGCTCATTCGATCAAATCCGGGGCACTGCGCACCGAAGTGATCGGCTGCACCATCACGGACGGCCCGGAAGGTACATCGAGCTATTTGATCGAAGTCCCTAACGGCGGCGCGCTCATCGTGCGCGACAACACCCTCGAAAAAGGCCCAAAGTCGGAGAATCACAAGGCCGCGATCGCGATCGGCGCCGGGGGCGTCACCCAGTCGACGCCGGAGATCACGATCACCAACAACAATTTTCGCAACGACGGCAGCTACCAGACCGCCCTGCTGTGGAACCTTACGGCGACGCCGGCGACGCTACTGGGCAACGAGCTCTCTGGCTCAGTGATCCCGCTGAAGGACGACGGCGGCCTATATAATTTGATAGTACATATCGGAGTCGATAAAGCAAAACAATTACGCGGTATAGCAGCCCGGTTCAAGACGGTAATAATAAACTGGGTTCAGGGACTGCTTCTCCAGATTTAAAGTCTAACTTATCGCCTGCGGTCAGTAAAACGCTTGGAAGATTGGTTGTTATCGCTGAATGCGGCTTTACAAGGCTCAGCCCTCACATTCCCCGAGCTGGGTGCGAGATAATTTAGGCGCCATCGGTGCTCCGTTTGATCCCCCCGCAAGGTATTGAATTCTAACCCAGAAACGTCGCGAGCGCGGTCAAAATCGCCGCCCTTATCCGGGGAATGCGGGCCTAGATGACGAGGAGGCTGCGGCCCTCCTCAGGGAACTCAACAACATCATCGAAAACGATCGCTACCCGCTCTCGGCGCGATGGTTTGAAACCGGTGTCGGAACCGGTCGGCGACGTGATGCCAAGTTCTGCTCTGACGAGCATCGGGTTTCCTACAACAGCCGGAGACGAAGCAAGGGAGAGTGAGAAATGCGCCGGACTGGTCATATCCGCGAGCCGCTCGCCCGGCTCTTTCGAGCTGCGCTACAGCCTCGGAGCCGATCTCGCCGCCGGCAAGCGGCGCATCGCCACCGTGACCGTGAGAGGCCCTCGCAAGGAAGCCGAGCGCGAGTTGCGCCGGTTGCTCCGTGCGCTCGATACCGGCGAGCACATCGATCCGAACCGAATCACGGTACGCGAATGGTGGAAGACTTGGCTAGACGCTACCCGCCAGGAAGTCGCGCCGAGGACGGCCGAGCAGCTATGCCGAAATCGTCAACAGCTTCCTCGCCCCGACGCTTGGGAACCTGCAACTGTCAAAGCTCGCACCGGTGCACATTCAGGACGCCGCAAGCCGGGCGGGCTTTCGCCTCGAACCCGACGGCACATTTCACCGCATCCTCGGCGCCGCACTCGGCCGCGCCGAGGAGCAGCAGCTAAACGCGCGCAACCCGTGCGGTGCGTTCCGCAAGCGGCTGCCCAAGGTTGAACGTCGCGAAATGGCAACACTCACGGCCGAGCAATCGGCGCGGCTGCTCGATGCGGTGCGGCATTCGCACATCTATTGGCCGGTGCTGATCGCGCTTGCCACCGGCGCGAGGCGCGGCGAAGCCCTGGCGCTCCGCTGGCGCAACGTGGATCTCGACCGTGGCACGGTCCGGATCGTCGAGAGCCTGGAGCAGACCAAGTCGGGATTGCGGTTTAAGTCACCGAAGACCGATCGCGCCCGTGCCATCACGCTCCCGAGCTTCGCTGTTATGGAACTCCGGCGGTTGAAACGGGAGCAGGCCGAAAGCCTCCTCTTGCTCGGGGTGCGGCAGACCGGTGACACGCTGGTTTGTGCCCGTCGCGATGGCGAGCCATTACAGCCGCAAAGCCTGACCCGTGAGTTCCCGAGGTTCCTCGCCCGGTTGAAGGACTTCCCGCGGGTCCGCTTCACGACCTTCGCCAAAGCCACGCGACCCAGCTTTTGCTCGCCGGGGTGCATCCCAAAGTCGCACAGGAACGGCTTGGACATTCAACGATCAGCACCACACTCGACCTTTACAGCCACGTCACGGCGACGATGCAAGAGGATGCCGCCAGCCGTCTCGACGCGGCGCTTCGGGGTGCTATAAAGACCCTTGTCGGACAGAAATGAGGCCGTTCGGTAGCAAATTTGGTAGCAACTGCTAATTTGGCCAAAACGAGGAGTCGGAATAGCCGTTGTATATCAAACAAATAAGCCGGGTTAGCACAGTGGCAGTGCAGCGGTTTTGTAAACCGAAGGTCGGGGGTTCGAATCCCTCACCCGGCACCAATTTTTTAAAGACTCACGGAAGAAGTAATGGGCTCTTGGGGCAGGAATTGCGTATTGGGCTGAGGATGGGCCAACACTCGGGCGGGTCCGCGGAACCTCGCTCTGGTCCGGAGAAGGTCGGGGTCTTATTCGTTGGGAAAGTTTAGAAGCAATCCCCGCCCGCCATCACGCTGCGGCTGGCAGATTGACGTGTTCGGGGCGAAAACCGAGGCCGATCACGCGGGCGGGAATCCGGCGCAGGAGCGGCCACCGCCCGAGAAGGCGCAAAGGCAACGGCGGTGAGAGCGACCCGGTGCTCTGGAGAACGCGGCCGATCACCCGGTTCTGGACGAACAGCTGAAGCTGCTGCGTTGCCCGGGTCGGGAACTCTCGGCGATGCTGGACTGACCGCAGGTCCTCCTCGCTAACGGCTCCTCTTATAAAGCGTGGAGCCAGGATGTTGGCCGCCGCAACGGCGTCCTGGATCGCCAGATTTATGCCGACGCCGCCGATCGGAGACATGGCGTGAGCCGCATCACCGATGCACAGCAGGCCGGGTCGGTGCCAAATACGCAAGCGATCCACCGAGACAGTCAGCAACTTGATGTCGGACCAATCACCGAGCCCACCCACGCGATCGCGCAGATAAGGGGCGAGGCGCGCGATCTCCTCGCGAAAGGACTCCAAGCCGTCGCGGTGAATTTGATCGAACCCACCTTTCGGGATCACAAACGCGCATTGCCAGTAGTCCTCGCGATTGAGCATCACCAGGATGCGGCCGGCATCGACCCGCCCCAACGTCTGTCCCGGATCGCTGGGATACCGCGACAGGCGCAGCCACAGCACGTCCATCGGAGCACCGAGATCAACGGTCTCGAGGCCGGCCTTCTCCCGCATGACCGAATGGCGCCCATCGGCGCCGACGATCAGGTCGGCGCGAACCGTCAAGCTTCCCCGTGGAGTCTTTGCCCGCACCCCGGTCACGCGTCCGCCCTCTTCGACCAGAGCCGTTACCTCGGCTTCCATCTCGAGGCGGAACGCCGGAAAGCGTTTCGCTTGCTCGGCGATGAAGTTCAAGAAATCCCATTGCGGCATCAAAGCGATGAACCGGCAATGGGTCGGAAGATGCGAAAAATCGGCGAGCTGCAGAAAGCCGTCGCCGATCTGCGCGCCAAGCGTCCGCACTTCCTGATGCGGTCGTTGCAGGAATTCCTCGAGAAGGCCGAGCTCGTGCATGACTTCGAGCGTCGACGGGTGGATCGTATCGCCGCGGAAGTCGCGCAGGAAGTCGACATGCTTTTCGAGGACCAGGACGGCGATCCCGGCTCGGGCCAGCAACAACCCCAGCATCATCCCGGCCGGGCCCCCGCCGACGATGCAGCAACGGACCGAAACTTCGCGCGCGCTCATCGGATTCATCGGCACGCAAACCCTCCCACCCGCCGGCGCGGTACGCCACAGGGCGCACGCTGCCGAAGGGGTCTGCCGTTACATAGGTGGCGGCGGCGCGAGATGCAGGATCTGCTGAAGCGCTTTGAGTTTTTCGAGACGCGCGGCTTCTCTTGCGGCAACGTAATCGCGATAGGCGGCCCGGTCCGCCTCGGCAACGGTTGCTTGGGTCGGAACCACACACACCGTCGGGCACCGCGTGACACCCTTGGTGCGCAGGAACGCGGCTACCGCAGCTTCGTAATCGGCCTCGGACATGGGAGAACTTTCTGTCTGAGTGAGCGGTGAGGCCTTGATAACGCGCCACCGGTTAACGTCAGGTTTAGAGAAAGTTCTCCAAAAATTTCGCCAAGAGCCGGGTTAGGGGAAGCGGTCCGTATAGCTTTTTGACCGAACCTCGACGATATAGTGGAGGAGCAGGACGGGGTTCGGACCTTGGTCCATTCGGATTACACGGTACGGTTCTGGGGTGTGCGGGGCAGCATCGCCTGCCCGGGCCCCGATACCGTCCGCTACGGCGGCAACACCTCGTGCGTCGAGATCCGGTGCGGGGACCACCTGATGGTCCTCGATGGCGGAACCGGGCTGCGCCTGCTCGGCAACGAGCTGATGAATACGGGCCAGCCGGTCGAGCTGGACCTGTTCTACAGTCACACGCATTTCGACCACATCTGCGGATTGCCGTTCTTTGCTCCGTGCTATGATGCGCGCAGCAGAATACGGATCTGGGCCGGTCATCTGAACGGCAAGGGCATCGAAGCCGTGCTCAACAATATGATGATCGCCCCGCTATTCCCGATCCCGATGGGGATCTTCACCGCCAAGATCGAGTTCGTTGATTTTACCGCCGGCGAGATTCTGGTTCCGCGTCCCGGAGTCCGTGTCAGCACCGGGTCGCTCAATCATCCGAACGAGGCCACCGGCTATCGCATCGAATATGGCGGCAAGGTCGTCGCCTATATCACGGATACGGAACATCGGCGCGACGGGCTGGATGCCGATGTCTTGAAGCTGATCGACGGCGCCGACGTGATGATCTACGACGCCTCCTATACCGACGCCGAATACCCGACCCACCGGGATTGGGGCCATTCGACCTGGGAGGAGGGTGTGCGCCTCGCCAATGCGGCCGGGGTAAAGACCTTGGTGATCTTCCACCACGACCCCGGTCACGACGATGACTTCATGGACCGGGTAGCCATCGATGCGGCAACTGCCCGACCCGGCACGATCGTGGCCCAGGAGGGTCTCGTACTGCGTCCGTAACGGCCAAGAGGACGCTTCGCCACCACGGTCGAGGGATCTTCGGCAGGCTGAAAATGGCACGCGGGTCTCGGCGCTCCAAACCTTCCTTGGGAGCTATCGCGAGCAGGTCCCGTCGGTATCCCACTAGGCCCAAACGGCTCGGCGCGTAAAGAGATCCGAAGATTCCCGAGTATCAGCGTTGTCCACGGTTAGTTCGGAATCTGGGCCACGCCGGCCCGGTCCGCTTCGCCACGGCAAGCGTAGCGGCCAGAATCCGGACGGCCATTTGAGTCGTGCGCCTTGACCCGATAAGTAAAGCTTTGCAGGTTGAGCCAGACGACGGCATCGTCAGGGCAATGCTCCTGAGCCTGCTGTTGGGTCCGAAAGGCAAGCGGCGCCGTAGTCGACTGTCCGCATGCTACGCGGGGCAGCGCGAGAGCCATTATGGAGCGTAGGACACACGCGCCGCGCAGAGTCCGAGCGCACGGCCACTCGAGGCTCGAGGCAGTATCGTACTGATCATTGGCGCTTCTGCACCCAATGAACCCACCCTAATCGAGCTCGCTGTCCACGGCACACACGGCGACTCTCAGCCCCGGACGTTCCGGTCGTCAATCTCTCGTCCTCGAGGCCGTCAAATTATCGTCAAATTATTATCCATGATTATTAAGCTTGCGTTTGACGCTATCCACGAAACGCGTGGATAACTCTGTTGAAAACCTGACACGAATAGGGGCGTTCAAGCGGTCCATCCTGACGTTTCCAGCCTTTGCCTAAAACTTGAGCAATTCGTATAAACCATTGATGTATTTTGTGTTTTTTATTAGAGAGCTATAGTTTCCCT
>Ga0074045_10001435_pt1 | contig 22993 bp, 22 predicted proteins | sample BogForMeECP23OM2_FD_94442 | JGI IMG/M metagenome (GOLD analysis project Ga0074045, IMG submission 94442) | Bog forest soil microbial communities from Calvert Island, British Columbia, Canada - Bog Forest MetaG ECP23OM2 | ecosystem: Environmental > Terrestrial > Soil > Wetlands ... | reverse complement strand
TGGCCGCCCTCGGCGTCCCGGGAATTCTCTTCGCTTCGGCAGTCTGCGCCTTTGTGTTCTGGATCATCGACTCTGCTACCGTGCAACATGACGCTCGATTGGTGGCGCTCGTGACGTTCTATGTAACCTACAGCCTCGCCAACCTCTCACTCTTCACAACGTTTTTGTCCGGAGGGCTGGGACTTCTGGTCTTCTTCCTGTATGCCTTGCAGCCGGTGACCGAGAGGCGTATGGCTCCGGGCACGATGCAGCGTGCTGTAAGGCCGTCATTAGGACTGGGCGCAGTGGGTACTTCTCCTGATAGCGCCTAGGGTTTCCCCATGTCATCGCGAGGTCGCAGCGTAATGCGCATCGTTCTAATCTCCGAGATCTTTGCCAAGGGGATGGGATATCTGGAAAATATGCTGCCCAAATACCTGGCCCAGCTGGGTGCAGAGGTAGACGTCGTGGCCTCATCGTTACCGCCCGATTACCGTCAGCCGGAACAGCAAGCATATCGCGGCTTTGCGCATGGGTCAGCGCCCGGTTCGGTCGAGACGATAGACGGATTTCGTCTCCACGTTCTGGGGCACACAAAGTCCCTGGGGCACGTCCGTTTGCTCGGTCTCCAGCAGAAGTTGAAGGCGCTGCGTCCTGAGATCGTGCAGACGATGACGCCGATCGGCTGGATTGCCGTCGAATCCGCCTGGAACCGCTTCCGGCTTGGCTACCATCTATTCTCCGGCTGCCACTACCACGCTTCAGTCTTTCCTCTGGCGCAGCAAGTCTCAACATTTTTCCATCCCGAGCGCGTGAAGTGTTACCTGCAACGCGGACTCCACGGGCGCATAGTTAGTTGGGCAACCGAGAAGTACTACGCGATTTCTCCCGATTGCATGGACGTGGCGGAACGATTCTTTGGCGTCCCAAGAAACAAGCTGGAAGTGTGCCCATTGGGTGTAGATACAGAAATCTTCCATCCCGTATGCAGTGCCGAGGAACGCGCGGAACGAATCGCCTTGCGCGATCGTCTCGGGTTTCGAGATGGAGACATCGTCTGCGTCTATTCAGGACGTTTCGGTGCCGACAAGAATCCGCTTCTGTTGGCGCGCGCCATCGCCCAGCTGGTTTCAACCCGAGAACCTTTCCGAGGTCTTTTCATTGGCAACGGCCCGCAGGCGGAAGAAATTGGCCGGTGCGTCGGGTGCGTAACGCACCCATTCGTACCCATGCGTCAGCTGGGCGCGTTCTATCGCGCCTGCGAGATCGGAGTGTGGCCGACCCAGGAATCAATGTCCATGCTTGACGCATTGGCGTGTGGGCTGCCGCTAGTTGCGAATGACACCATGCACGCTCCGGAGCGCCTGAACCGCACCGGACTGCAATACCGGCTAGGCGATGTGGATGATCTGGCGCGGACACTCCGGGTGCTCGGCGCCGCCCAGGCTCGCGAAAAACTTGGCGCAGAAGGGACCCGGCGCATGCGGGAACAATTCAGCTGGGAAGCCATCGCCGCGCGCCACATCACAGACTACTCAGCCGTTCTAGGCGCGAACCGCGGCCCGGTAAGAGTCTTGAACTCGCGGCTGCCAAAGCAGGAAAGGGCGAGAAAAACATCGGTCGCGGATTCAGACTGCTGAACACCTGAGCTTGAACTATGCCCCCTTTACCGAACCCCGTCGTCGCTCCAAAGACCGGCTTGGAAGAAGAGCTTTTCGCGGGAGAGCGAACCGTTGGAAGTCATCTCCCAGGTTCGTTCTGCGATGTCCCCATTTCTTCTTTGAGTGCGGAAGAACGGAGGCTCATCGACCAAACCGCTGCAGACGACTGGTTCCACTCGCTCAGTTTCGCCGGAACATACTGCTTCCCCCCGGCTGACCGTGCGTGCTTCCTGACAAATCAGCATGGAAGAATCGTCGAAGCTTGTTTCTATCGTGAAGTGCGTCGCTGGAGTGTGTTAAAGGCAATCCATGTACAGGGACGCGTCGCTCCAGGCAGCCCCGTCGTCCGGCATCTCATCGAAACACGGAAGCCTGCACTGATTCATCTCCCGTGGTTGAGGGGCGTCGAAATTCAAACCATGAAAGCGGTAAAGCTGTTCTGTAGCGTCCGACAATCAGCCGAGGACTTCCCGATTCAACTGCCCGCCAGCACTGAGCGCTACTTGAAAAATCTAGGCAGCAGTACCCGCAAACATCTTCCATACTATGTTCGGCGACTGCGGAGGGAATGGGGTGACGCGGCATCGTTCGTTCCTCTTTTCGGACCCCAGGTGACGCGCGAACTCTACGAAGAATTGCTCGATCTGAATCGCAAACGTATGAAGCAGCGCCGCAGGGAATCAGCTTGGCTTCCTCAACTCGTCGAGCAACGATGGCCCATCGTGCAAGAGCGCGGTCTGTTGTACGGGGTGTACACCGGGAAAAAGCTCGTTGCCGGGACGCTTTCATTTCTGCAGGGGGGAAGCGCTTATCTTATCGTTCTTTCTCACGATCCGGAGTTTGACCGGTTGAACTTGGGCAGCGTGGTTCTATGGTTGACTTTCAAACACCTCATCAGCATGCATCTCAAGTGCTTTCATCTCATGTGGGGCGCATCCTTCTATAAGGCTCAGTTCGGCGGGAAGGTTGAACCGCTGTTCCGCGCCACCGGTTTTGCAAACCCCATTCTTGCCGCCGCCTGGCGCACGTGCCATGTCTTGGGCATCCCTGCCCTCGTAGCTCTAGCTGGCAGGAGCGTCGGGCGCCTGTCCTTGGAAAAGCGCAACCCGCAAGAACGCAGTAGCCACATGATGCTTGCCAAGGAGTTAGACCCCCAAAAAAGAAGCGCAGCGCCGGAGTTTCGGGGCTTTCCGGTTGCACTCCTTGATGCGGTAGTGTGTCCAAACGATGGACAACGATTTGCAATCGTCGGCGGAGATGGCAGCGAGTTTGTCAGTGAAGCAACCGTCAGGTGCATCGCCTGCGGCAGTCTCTGCCAGATTCGCGCCGGTATCCTGCGCTTGCTGCCGCTGCAGAAGCCACTGAGTTCGGTCACCCGTGAAGAGCAGAATGCGCGGGATCGAGGCGCCGATCGCTACGATGCCCACTTTTCCGAATGGTCCAATGCGGTCGAAATGGGCGCCGTCTTTGCGGATGATTCGGTGTTCCGCGGAAAGACAGTGCTCGATCTTGCGTGCGGCACCGGACGCATGACCGTACGATTGCTCGGAACTGCCAACGCCGTGATCGCGGCAGACTTCTCCGAGCAATCCTTGCTTAATCTGGCAAAGAGGGCCACGTGCGGGGAGACGCGACTTGGGCTTGTTTGGTGCGATGTGACCCAGTTCGTGCTCACCCCCGCTTTCTTCGACACTGTAATTTCCGCGCAACTGCTGGAGCACATTCCTTCCAAGGAGCAGAGAGGCGTGCTCCTGGACCAGGTTCGTACCGGACTGAAGCCTTCCGGCTCCCTGTTGATCACCGCGTACCACTACAACTTCGTGAAACGAGTTCTTCAAAGGCCGCCGGATGGCTTTCACGCAAACGGCATCTTCTTTCATCGCTTCACATGCGCCGAACTTGCGGACGAGCTTTCTGCTTTCGTTTTGCCGCAGGGCGTGAGGCCTCTGCAGATCGATCCCCACGTATTCCCAGCGAAATCTCCACTGCGGGGTCGGCTGGCGCGAATCATGGAACCGACTGTTTGCACGAGACTGCTGGGCCAACTCGTGTTCACGAGGGCGACGAAACAGGCCTTGACACAGGAGCATCCGCGGCCAGAGATCTGGCGAATCTCCGGAAAACAACAGTCCACCCCAACAAAATGAATCCGGTTGTTCAATCCATCCGCGGCCTCAAACGATTTGCGCGCGCGGCTGCAGGCCGCGATGTGTGGCAGACGCGGCAGCTAAGATCCGCGACATTGACTCTGGGCGCCAAGGATGCGAGTTGGACGATCTGCCATTCCACTCTTCTACCGACCAGCACCGTATATTCCTTCGGTGTTGGAGAGGACATCTCGTTTGACCTGGCACTCATCAAGCGCTTCGGAGTGGCGATACACGCTTTCGACCCGACCCCACGCTCAATCGAATGGATCAAAACGCAGACAATTCCCGCTGGGTTTGTGTTCCACCCTTTCGGCGTAGGGCCGCTCGATGGAACGTGCAGATTCTTGCCGCCACGCAACCCGGCCCATGTTTCACACAGTCTCATTCTTCGAGACACACCGTGGCCGGCGATTGAATTGCCCGTCCATCGTCTGTCCACGATTCTGCGGATGCTTGGGCACGAACGAATTGACGTTCTGAAAATGGATATTGAGGGAGCGGAATACGACGTGATCCGCGATCTTTTGGACTCAGCAATCAGCGTCGGCCAAATCCTTGTTGAATTCCACCATCGCTGGCGCGAAGTCGGAATCGAATTGACCAAGAAAACGATTCGGGACCTTAACGATGCCGGCTACCGGATCTTTCACGTGTCCCCGCGCGGAGACGAGTACAGCTTCCTTAACGTCCGATCGCGGTAAAGTTCGCTGCTGCAGTTCATCGCGAAATGCCAAAGCCGCCATCTCAAGTGACCCCCAACCTCTTCCGAAAACTGGCTTTCGAAAGCGATGCCAGACTCGCGCCCATATGGCTGCGAATCTTTCCGTCCGCTTCCGGACTTCTCATCTTCACTTTTCATAGCCTGTTCGAGTCGGAGCAGGAAGCCCGTCAAGGCGTGCTTGACCCGCAGCAGGCAATCACCACGGGAATGTTTCGGGCCTTCGTAGCGGACTTCCAGGAACACGGCTACCGCTTTGTTTCGCCGGACCAGATCGTTGCTGGTCTGCATTCGCCCGGGCAATACGCCATGATCACGTTCGACGACGGATACGCGAACAACTTACGGGCGCTGCCCGTGCTGGAGGAATTCGGCGCCGCGGCTGTCTTTTGTATCGCGGCGAACTACGTCGCGACCGGAAAGCCGTTCTGGTGGGATGTCCTCTACCGCGAAGCCAGGAAACGCAGTTGGCCCGGCGACAGAATAGAACGAGAGCGGGCCGCGTTGAAACGTCTGCGAACGCATGCGGCTGAAGAGCAGATTATCTCTAAATTCGGCAGTCCGGCGTTTCGCACCGTTTCTGATCTCGACCGGCCCTTCACTCCCAGGGAGCTTGCAGATTTCGCCCGTCATCCTCTTGTCCAGATCGGGAACCACACGTGGAATCATGCCATCCTCACCAACTATCCCGCCCATGAAGTGTGCGAGCAGATTCAGAACGCCCAGGAGTCGCTGCGCAAAATGACCGGGCGGCTCCCGCAGGTGATTGCATATCCAAATGGCAATACCTCGACGAAGATTGTCCAGGCGGCGCGAGACGCCAGCCTTCACCTTGGTATGACCGTCCGGCCGGGCAAAAATGCGGTTCCGCAATCGCTTTCGGCGAGGCCGAATTTGCAACTCAGGCGATACACACTCTGGGGAAACCGCGACATCGCAGCCCAGTGCCGCGTGGCGCGCTCCCCGCTCTCCCTGCAATCCGCACTGACCACAATCCGGTCGAAGGTCGCGGCAACGGCGTAGGCTTCATGTCTGAAGGCAACGGAAAACTGCGCGTTCTTCAGGTGCACAACCACTATTCCCCGGGCTGGGGAGGCGAGGATACCGTCGTGCAGCTTGAGGCCCAACTGCTCCGCGACCGGGGCCACGTCGTGGATGAGTTCAAAGCCTCCACGGCCGAGTTGAAAAATGGCACTACATTCCGGCAGATGTTGGCGGTGCCAAGCTTTCTCTGGTCCCGGCGATCCTACAAGAGTCTGTGTCAAAAGATTTCGCAGTTTCAGCCGGACATTGTCCACGTGCACAACACGTTTCCGAAACTCAGCCCCAGCGTGTTCTGGGCCAGCCAGCAGGCAGGAGTGCCGGTTGTCCAGACGCTCCACAATTTCCGGCATGTGTGCGCCAACGCCCTGCTGCTCCGGGAGGGTCGGCGATGTGAGATGTGCGTGGGGAGCGCGCCATTGTCAGCCCTGCGGCATCGGTGTTATGCCGACAGCTTGGCACGGACTGCTGTGATTGCCGCCGTCAACGCGCTGCACCGGCAGATGGGAACCTACGCTCGAGCCGTGGATGCCTACATCCTGCTGAACGATTTCAATCGGGAGGTTTTTCTGCGAGGCAATCTCCCCGGTCACAAATTGGTCGTGAAGCCAAACTTCGTGCCAGTTTCGGATCTGGGCAACGGCGCACGACAACCCCAAGTGATCTTTGCTGGAGAGTTGACCCGCAATAAGGGTGTGCCATTGCTGCTGGAGGCATGGAGTATCGGGGCATTGGAGGGATTCAGCCTCTTGCTGGTCGGTGACGGCCAGGAGCGCAAGGCGATCCAAGAACAATACGCGCGCTTGCCCTGTGTCACGTGGTGTGGCCGGCTCAGCCGGGCAGAAGTCCTGGAGCATATCGCCGCCAGCCGCATTCTGGTGTTTCCGTCGCTCGCATACGAAAACTGCCCGATGGTCGTGCTCGAGGCACTATCGGTAGCAACCCCGGTGGTCGCGGCGAATCACCCCGGCTTGCAAACGATGATCGCGCACCAACGCGAGGGGCTGCTTTTCCAGGCCGGTGATCCGCAAGCGCTGGCGGCGGTACTGCGGGACGCACTCACTACGGATCACGAAACGTGGTCCCGATGGTCGAGCGCCGCGCGGCGCACCCATGCGGAACGCTACAGCGAAGACGTGAGCTACGGTCAGTTGATTTCGATCTACCGTAGGGTAATTCAAGTCCGCTTGTGCTTCCGAGGTTGAGCTTGTGATGCAGCCGTCCAGATGAATGACTCTTTCCCGGCGGGAATTGTTCGCACTCCCAGAGCCGGACAACTCTTCAGCGTTTATTTCACGGTTAGGTCCAGAGAGGAACCTTTATGACTCAAGCAATGCGCATTCTAGTAACCGGTGCAGGAGGATTTATTGGCCATCATTTGGTGAAACGGCTGCGGGCGGACGGCCATTGGGTCCGCGGCGTTGACCTCAAACAGCCAGAATACGAAAAGACGGACGCCAGCGAATTCGAACTTCTGGATCTCCGCAAGTTCGACAATTGTCTGATTGCAACCCGCGGCGACATCGAGCGGGTCTATAACCTCGCCGCCGATATGGGCGGCATTGGCTTTATCACTGCTTACCACGCTGACATTGCCCGTAACAACATTCTGATCAACGCGCATATGCTGGAAGCGGCGCGACTACAGGGCGTTGCGAGGTTCTTGTTCTCTTCCTCCGCCTGCATCTATCCGCAGTCGAAACAATCCGCGGCGGACGTAACCCCGCTGCGCGAAGAAGACGCCTTCCCCGCCGATCCTGAACCCGGCTACGGCTGGGAGAAGCTTTACACCGAAATGCTCTGCCGTTATTTCCGGGAAGACTACGGCCTCGACACCCGGATCGTGCGCTTCCACAACGTTTACGGCCCGCTCGGCACGTACGAGGGAGGACGAGAGAAAGCCCCAGCCGCCGTTTGCCGAAAAGTGGCACTGGCGGAGGACATGGGAGTGATCGAAGTGTGGGGTGACGGAGAGCAGACGCGATCGTTCATGTATGTGGATGACTGCGTGGAAGGCCTGCTGCGCCTCATGGCTTCCAATTTCCACGAGCCGCTAAACCTGGGAACGGACCGGCTGATTACTATCAACGGCCTGTTCGACCTCGTCTGCGGGCTTGCCGGAAAGAAGTTGGCCAAGCAACACGACACCAACAAACCGCAGGGCGTCCGCGGCCGCAACAGTGACAATAGCCAACTGCGCCGCGTGCTGGGGTGGGAACCGACTATCTCACTCGAAGATGGTTTAGCCGCTACTTACTCGTGGATTCAGCGCGAACTCGAAAAGGCTGGCCGTTTGCGCAGCAAGGAATTGGCTTTTGCCTAGACAATCGGGCTACAGCCTCGCCCTCGACGCTCTCGCAGTCAGGATGGCATGATGCGAATTCTAATCCTTGGTATCAATTATTTCCCGGAACGCACCTCCGTATCTCCTTTCACCACCGGGCTCAGCGAGCATCTCGCATCGCAGGGGCATACCGTCAAGGTAGTGACGGCCTTTCCCTATTACCCCGAGTGGCGCACCTGGAAGGAATACCGCGGCCGGATTACTCAGAAAGAAGTGCGGCGCGGAGTGCAGATCAGGCGCGTGCGCCATTTTATTCCGCGACGCGCCAGTTCGCTCATCCAGCGGCTCCTGCACGACTTCTCCTTTACGGCGGCGGCTCTGGCTGCCGGGCTCGTGGCGGGCGAGTGCGACGTCATCTACTGCTCATGTCCGCCGCCAGCGCTGGCGTTGGCGGCGTACGTTCTGAGCCGAATCAAGAACGTTCCCTACGTCATCAAGCTTACCGACCTTGCTTCCGACGCCGCGCTTGCGACCGGAATTCTGCAGGAAGGAATACTGGTGCGGTGCGCCCGCGCCATGGAAAAGTTCGTCTATCGCCATGCGCAGGCGGTCGTTTGCCTTTGCGAAGGCTTTCGCGAAAAGCTGGCTCAAAGCGGAATTCCTGCCGATCGGCTGCGCCTGATACCCGACTGGGGTGACACGGAGGCGATTCGTCCCGTGCGGAGCGACGGCCGCTTTCGGAATGCCAACCGAATCGCACGCGAGAAGTTCGTCGTCCTCCACACGGGCAATATGGGCAAGAAGCAGGACCTGCTCAACGTTGTTCGTGCCGCGACGGCGAGCACAGGCGATCCCAATCTGTTGTGGGTGATCGTCGGTGAAGGCGAAGAACGAGCGTTGCTTGAACGCGAGAGCAAGACGAGTGGACTTGGCAATCTGCTGCTGCTGCCTTTGCAGCCGGTTGAGACGCTGTGTCAGATGTATGCTGCCGCCGATGTGTTGCTGTTGAACCAGAAGGCTGCCGTGAAGGACGCAGTGATTCCGTCGAAGCTGCTGACGTACATGGCGTCGGGCCAGCCGATATTGTGCGCCGCCAGCTCCGAAAGCGTCGCCTCCCGTCTGATTCGGGAAGCAGGCTGTGGTGTCGTGGTGAAGCCCGAGGATCCCTCCGCTCTAGTAGAAGGAGCAATTGCTTTACGAGCAGACGCATCTCTCCGCGTCGAGATGGGAACCAATGGCCGCGCTTATGCTGAGAGAAATTACAACAAGGCGCGGGTATTGGATTTGTACGAATGTTTCTTCGAATCCCTTGCAGAACTCCGGCTGGCTGCCGCGGTCGCTGCGGACTAGTGCGTTTCCCTCGATCTCTTCGATGCCGTGGCCAGAGTGCCGCATCGCTAAACGGGGGCTGCCCATCACTGAACTGCTGTCGCATTGCGTGATTCGCTGCGCCGTCTTCACGAACTCGCGTTTCGAAAATCATCCCTAAACCAACCAGAACCCGATGAGATGAAAGGAAGGGTCTAAGCCCCGTGTTCCTGTCATTGCACTTCTACCGCCTGATCCTCACGTTGCTTACCTATCTTTTGCCTTGGATCGCGTTTGAAACTGGCGCCCAGCTCTGGTATTTCCTGTGGGGGTACATGGCAAGGCCCGCCACCTATCCGCTCTCCGGGCACATCGGACTACTCCTGCTCTGTTCCTTCGTTTGGGCCTTCATGTCGGAGCGCTACCGTGTCACGAGCGTGGATGAACTGTTGCGGGAGCGCACGGGGGCCAAGGCGGCGCTCCCCGCCCTGGTAGCTACCAGCGCCGTTTTCCTGGCGATCCTGTTCTTCAGTCGCGACGAAATCTTTCCGCGCGGCCTGTTCGTGTGTGGAATCCTGGCCCTGTTCACCCTGACGCTGGCGATGCGCGCCCTGCTCCGGGCAATCTTCAGGAGGCGAAGGATCTGGGGCAAGCCTACCGCGATCTTGATCATTGGCGCCGACAGTTGGGCGCAGCAAGCCGCCGAACGTTTGCAACGGCTTTCCTTCGCCCCCTGCCAGATCGCGGGCTACGTCCTGCTTCCCGGCCAGGAGCCTGCCCCGGCGGCAAGTCCACTGTACGGTTTCGATCAGATTGAAACGCTGAATGCCACCCGAGGATTTCAGGAAGCCATCATTGCTGTTCACCCTGTACAATTCGCGCGCATCCCAGCGATCGTGGAAGCACTGGAGAAACTTTGCTTGCCGGCTCGAGCCATTGTGGATCTGGGGGAAGGCGTGGTCGTACGGGAAAGACTGTTTCAGTTAGGCCGCATTCAGATGCTCGATTTGACATCGACTCCGGCCGACCTGCTGAATTATGCAGTCCTCAAGCGAGCGTTCGACTTTACCTTCTCACTCCTGGTGCTCACCCTCGCCGCCCCGCTCTTCGGTTTGGTCGCGTTCCTGATCCGGCACACTTCCCCCGGTCCCGTTTTCTTCATTCAAGAACGGATCGGGCTGAATGGTCAGACGTTTCGGATGTACAAATTCCGGACCATGAGTGTCTCCGCCAGGAATGAGAGCGACACCGTCTGGACCAGCGCGAACGATCCGCGCCGGACCCGTCTAGGTGCTTTCCTTCGACACACGAGTATCGACGAACTGCCGCAGTTCATCAATGTTCTGAAAGGTGATATGAGCGTAGTGGGACCGCGGCCCGAGCGCCCCTATTTTGTCGATAAGTTCCTCGGTCAGGTCCGCCGCTACAACCACAGGCACTCCCTCAAAGTTGGAATCACGGGGTGGGCACAGGTGCACGGCTGGCGCGGCGATACCTCGATTGAAAAACGCGTAGAGCATGATCTGTACTACCTGCAGAACTGGACCTTTGGATTTGATCTCAGAATCGTCGCCATGACAGTTTTTTCTGCTTTGTTGAATAAGAACGCTTACTAAATCATTTTCGCAGGGCCAACAACTCGTGCGCCGACGATTGCGCCTGCCAGCGCGTTTGTTAAGATCTGCAACTCGGATCGGCCCAGCGCTCGCTTCAGTCGCTTCCCCTTCTTCTGCTTTCTACCACCGCGCGCCTGCATTCTCCTCCCTGGCGCAGTCTGGCTCTCTTCTTTCCGCGACTGCTTTCGATCCTTCCGCACCGATGCGCTCATCAGCCTCGATGCTGCGCGAGTTCCTGCACGGCTCGATATGCCTGGTCGATGGCAACATCCATGTAGGCGACGGCTCCCGCATCGGAATTGGCAATCGCAATCCTGCCGAACGCTTTCCTGCCGATGACATGAGGTTCCTGACCCTCGGGGAATGCGGGGTCGAACAGGGAGTTGTATCCGTAGGCGTAGCCATGCGCCCAGCGGCCAACAGTAATGCCCTCGATGTCCCGCGCCGGGTCGAAGCCTCCGGCCGACAGCATGCGCGCCAGCTGATCGCGGATGTTACGCTCCATCGTCTCAAACGGGACGTCGTAGAGCTCCACTCGTCCTATGCGATGCTGTTCGCGCTCCGAAAGCCCCGGCTGGCACGGCGTGCGTACCATGAAGACCACCATCGGTTCTTCCGGATTGCTGGGGAATTTGTATTCGCCGATGCTCACGGGGAAATCGATGGCTGCGTACACGTGATAGCTTCCGGGGGCCGCGATCTGGAACACGCCCAGCTTCTGGAATGAGGTCCAGTTGCGAATTGCGACATGCGAGTAGATCAGCGGAGTCCTCACCCCATAAGCCAGCGCCTCCTTTTGCACGGCCGGAAGCTCGGGGCACAGATAAGGAACCATCGAGTTGTAACAAGCCAGGACGCACGCGCGGCCGCGCACCTGGTAGAGCTTGCCGTGGCGCACGTAAGCGACGTTGACTTCGCGGGCCGATGCCGGATCGCCGTCGTGTTGCACGCGGACCGCCGTGCTGCTCAGGCGGATGCGCATGGGAGATTGCTGGCGATCGAGCCGGTTGTAATCGGCTTGCGCGGTGACAACGTCTTCCATCGTGTGTCCTGGAATGGCTTCCGGAATGAAGGATCGGACGAGTAGGCGAGCGACGGAGGCGTCGCCATCGGGAAAATGAAAGATATACGGATCCGGCTTGTGATTCCCGCGATTGCCTGACTTTCCTAGCATGGCGTCCAAGCCCGGATATCCGTAGCCGTAGTCGTCGCCTTCTTCGTAGAGAGTTGCGGCAGAAAGGGCGTCAATCCCGACTCCGAACAGATCGTGGCTCCGGGTTTGGAAGAAAGGCACGACCTCCGGAGTGCACTTGGCGATCTTGGTCAAGAAATCGGCATAACTAGTTTTCTCCAGAGCAGCCTGCTTTTGCTCGCGGGTGAGACCGGGCAGGTAATCTATGTTTTCCGTGTAGAGACGGACCAGGTCGCGCCGGGCCACCTTAGATAGCGGCGCCTTGGCGAAGAACTCCCTGTGAGGGATGGCGCCGAACCCGCCGACGAGACGATCTTCGCCAAAGGTTTCGCGGTCGAAGAAGATGCCGCTTCCCAGCTTCATCGACGGGTACAGGTTCTGGTCGTAGTAGCGATAGAACCTCTGGAGGTCAATCCCTAAGTCAGCCAGAAGGCCCTTCGCCTCGGGGCTGTAGCGTGAAGGACTCTCGATGGACTGAGCACCGTAACTAAGCAACTTGCGCTTGCCAACCTGAAATTCCTTGCGCATGGCGTGTCCGCCGAAGTCGTCGTGATTGTCGAGGATCAGGATGTGCGCCGAGGCGCCCGCCTGCTTGCGGAAGAAATGAGCCGCTGCCAGGCCGCTGATGCCGGCTCCGACAACGATCAGATCGTAGGTGTCGTCGGTGCGCTCTGGAGAACCGGTGGTTTGCCAGAACGTGCCATCGCGCAATGCGTGTGCCGCTTCGAACGAACCGGCGGGGCTTCCGCGCATTCCGCCAGCGGCCGGAGGATAGCTCTCAGCAGGGTCGGGAGCGTTGCTGGAGTCAAGAGGCACGTGCCCGACACAACTGGTGAGCATGGAGCTTGCCGCCATGCTGCCCAAGCCAATCGCGACGCCATTGAGAAAATCACGGCGCGTGATGGGGCGGTCCATTCCGAGTTCGTGATCGCGGGAGTTTTTCATCGGTCTCAGCTCTTTCCCGGCGAAGCCGAGGGCTGGTGCGCGGACGGTGCTGCGGGAGTTCGTGCGGCGCTGCGCGAGCTTGCGCTCGCCGCCGTTCGATTCCCTTCCGGGACACGTACTACGCGGAAACGTGAGCCAATCCGGTCCGAATGCCACCACGATCCCTGCGAGTTCTGCGAAGCATCTGAGGTGAATTCGGTCCCCGCGTCAGGCAGGTCCATGAAGCCCCAGGCGTTGAGTTCGGCAACATCGGCAGAGGCATCGGGTGTGGCGCGGCTCTCGGTCTGGACCCACGCGGGCATGGTGCCGTCGGCCATGCAGGCGTACTCAAGTTCGGGTTCGGTCGGAAGACGATACTCTTTCCCTGTGGCGCGAGACAACCAATCCACATAAGCTGAAGCGACGTCCTCGGTGCCCTCAGAAACTGCGCTTTGCGATTTGCGCAGCTTCAGGAACCAGTCGAGTTCCTGCCTGCTCACGGCCGCCTGCGTCATCCAAAACGGACTGATCGTGATCGTCCGCACCGGCCCCGCATCGCGCTGGCGGCAAGGGCCCAGCGCGGGGCTACCTTCCTCGAAAGCTCCTCCTGGCACTGCAATCATGTGAAACTTGATGTCAGATCCCGGCACGACCTCGGTGTAGTTCTGAAAACCTGCAGGTGTCAGCGGGAACTGCCCGTTTTCACTCATGATCGTCCTGGGTAGCGTCTCCTTTGGAATGCGATGTCCCTCCAGCAAGTGGCAGTTGATGCAGCGCAGTTTTTCGCGGTTGCGCTGATAGTAAAGGTGCGCCTCCATTCGCCGCGCGACAATTCGCATTTCTCGGACTTGCTCCGCGCTGGTTTGCTGCGGAGCTGGTGGCAGCGTGCCGGCCACGCTTGCAAGCCCCTGGCTGAATAAGTTGCTATGGCAATGAACGCACGCTGAATCGTAGGAAAACGTTCGAGCACGGTCGAGCTGCCGTTCCCGTGACCAGTCAATCTTAGAAGCGTCCCGGAAGATCTGGGCGTAGGCGTCGTGCAAGCCGAGCCGAGCTTTCTCTGTCAAGTACTCGAACCCGCCCGGCGGCAAGTGGCAGTCGGTACAGTGAGTGACTACTCCCCTTTTATTCGAGTAGTGTGCGGACTGAATCCACATTTCAGTGGCATGCGGGTGAGAGTGACAGGCCTGGGCGCAAAATGAATCGCTCGACGTGTAGTCCAGCGTCTGTCGCCCGGCTAGAGCGATCACCACTCCGACGAACACGCTGCAGGTAACCAGCCACGCTCTCCATTTTCGCGACGCCGGATTTTCTGCCACGGAGACTGTCCCTTCCCGTTCCAGTCGGAAAAACCTTACGGGATTATAGCAATGTTATGAGGAAACGGAATGGTTGCCGTGATGGTTGCCGGCGATTCAAAGGACGCAGCACTCTATGCCGACATGCAAAGGGCTATGCGGAAAGCACGCAAAACATCCTCAAGTGAACGCTTTGCTGGTCGCCGTCGCCTATTGCAGAGGGGTGATGCTTGTATCGCAAGTCGCGATGGCAGTCACGGCCGACCGCGGCACGGCATCGGCGAACGAGCAGAAGTACCGGACTCCAGTTTGGTTCGGCGAGATCGGTGAAGCGATGATTTGATAAGTCGCCGCCGGAGTTCCCGTCACACCGGCGAGCGAAAATGCGTAGCCGTTCTTCGTACCCGACGCCAGCTGGGTATCGATCAGGCAGGCGCTGGTCGTGCTCGGTGGCGCACAACTCGTGCCACCCAAAGAGGCCAGCGTGGTCGCAAACCCGACCGTTGGATACATGGAGTTGTACTCGATCTGGGCAGTGTTGATCGTCCGCACGGCCGCCACCGCGGACGTCTCGTTCGCATTCATACGAGCCCGCAGCAAGTTAGGGATGGCAATCGAAGCAATGATCAGGATGATTGCAACCACAATTAGCAACTCAATAAGTGAGAACCCTTTTTGCTTGCGCATATGCACATCTCCCTGGGAGTACCCCCCGGCCGAGTGGCCGGTCTACTCTAGAACGAAGTTTACGCCCAGAATTGCACGCAGGGAAGCATTGAATGCTAAGAAAGCGGCCAATAACGATCTTCCGCGATCCATCGGACATCGATAAGCACCTTCAGATTGACCGTGGCAAGTGGCTGGCCGCAAAGAAATGCACGCGCTAGTCCTTATTCAACTATGGGTTGTCTCGATGGATGAAGTGGAAACGCACTTAGCAGCAACAAAATTGCCTCTTTCGGCTCTTAGCGGAGTCCCCATTTGTCGCTCCGACATACGGCAGCGCCATATCCAGCGGGGTCCCTCGGCTGGCCCCTTTCGCAGCCGCGCGCTTGCTGCCATCGGCATCCCATTCCGCATTACCAGGACTAATCCAGTGAGATATGCTCTTGGGGGGACATTCCTGAAAGATGGGCGAAAGTGGCTTAGCCACGAGCACAAGTTGGTGGGGAACTTGGCTGTCAGACCGCGTAGCCCAGCTGCGGCAACGTGAAGACCAAGTCTTTCTGGTTTTGGCGCTGGTCATCGGCGCATTAACTGGCTTGGCAGTTGTCGCCTTCATCATGCTGACCGAACGTCTGGGCATGCGGCTCTACCCCGTAGGTGGCGCTCCATGGCGGCGGGTGCTGTTCCCGGTCGCAGGCTCGCTCGGCATCGGCTACCTGCTATATCGCTACTTTCCCAATGCGCGCGGCAGCGGCGTGCCGCAGACGAAGGCTGCGCTGTTTGCGCGCGAAGGCCGCATCACGCTTCGTACCGTACTCGGCAAGTTTTTCTGCACGTCGGCAACACTGGCCAGCGGAATCCCGCTAGGGCGCGAAGGGCCTTCGGTGCAAGTTGGAGGAGGCATCGCTTCCGTGCTCGGACGCCTCTTCGGGTTGCGCTCCGAGCAAGTCAAAAATCTGATTCCGGTGGGAGCGGCGGCGGCCATTGCCGCCGCGTTCAATACACCTCTGGCGGCGGTGCTGTTCGCTCTCGAAGAGATCATGGGCGATCTGCACGCGCCGGTGATGGGGGCGGTGGTGCTGGCCTCGGCAACTTCGTGGATGGTTCTGCGCCTCCTTCTCGGCAATAGCCCTCTCTTCAAGGTTCCGCAATATCAACTGGTCCATCCGGCGGAGTTTGCGGTGTATGCGGTACTTGGCGTGGTCGGCGGTGTGGTTTCGGCGGCCTTCACCAGACTGTTGCTGGGCATGCGTGCGCGCTTCCTGCAGTTTCCGCAGAAGACGGTTTGGTTCCAACCCGTCGCCGGAGGGGTGCTGGTCGGGCTAATCGGCTGGTTTGTGCCGCAGGTTCTGGGCGTTGGTTATGGCTTTGTCGGCGACGCGTTGAACGGAAACATGGCGTTCAAAATGATGTTGTTGCTGGTGGTTCTGAAACTTCTCACCGTTACCACCAGCTACGCGTCGGGCAACGCGGGCGGTATTTTCGGCCCTGCGCTGTTCATCGGCGCCATGCTGGGAGGCACCGTCGGGACCTTAGCACATCATTTGTTCCCCGCGTACACCGCAACGCCGGGCGCTTACGCGCTGGTGGGGATGGGCGCGGCCTTCGCGGGCATCGTGCGCGCCCCCATGACCTCGGTGCTGATGATTTTCGAGATGACGCAGGATTATGCGGTTATCGTCCCGCTGATGATTGCGAATCTGGTGAGCTTGTTCATTGCGTCACGATTACAGCACGAGCCCATCTACGAGGCTCTGGCAGTACAGGATGGCATCCACTTGCCTTCGGCGGAGTCGCGCCGGCGATATGGTCAGCGTCAGGTAAAGAGAGTCATGCAGACTGCCGGCCAGTTGCTGTCGGCCGAGATTACAGTTCGAGAAGCGCTGGAACGGGTGCGATCGAGCGCGTCAGGAACCTGGCTGGTGACGGATCGGCGAGGTGTAATTGGCGTGGTCAATCTCGCGAAGCTGGAGCAAGCGCTGGCCGAAGGCGCGGATAAGAAAATCGGCGACCTAGTGGATGCGATGGCTTTTCCGCACGTCCATTCCGACCAGGGGCTTGATTTGACACTCGAACGCATGGGCGCCAACCAGATCGAAGTCCTGCCCGTAGTGAGCCGTGCGGATGTGCACAAACTGGAAGGCGTCGTGACGCTCGGGGATGTTTTGAATGCGTACGGTGTCAGCGCGCGGGATCGGGCCTCAAAACCGGGCGTCAACGAATGAAATTGGAAGCGCCAAAAAGCACCTGGCGCAGCCGAGCCTCACCACCGCAGCCCGACTGATATCGGCCAGACAATGGTCACCACGTCGCTCTGGTAGGCCTTGTGGTAGCGAAACTCGCCGAACACCTTGGCATTGTGCCAGCGGTGCAACGGATAGGTAATTCCGCCGCCATAGTTGTACCCGCCGGCGATCTTCGAGAACGACCCCATCGATTCCGGTCCCCACTTTGGGTAGATTGGATTCTTCGACGGCACGGTTCCACCGACTCCGCCGACGCAGTAAATATCCCACCAGGACACCCATGTCGGCTGGCATGGGCCGGCACCCGCATTCAGGGACGGAACACTGGTCGTAACCCTTCGATCATAGAAGCCCACCCCAAAAATCCCATATGGGCTCAATCCGCCGAGACGATATGGTGCACGAACAATCCCGTTCAATGAAGCGGAATGCAACGCTCCGCTAGTACTGCCCAACTGCTGGGCCAGGCTCACGCTCTGCTTGATGCCCAGATCGTAGTACATATACTCGGCGTTAAATCCGAACATGCGGCTGAAGTTCATGCCTGCTCCGCCCACGGCGAAAAACGAGTTCCCGACAAAACTGCCCACGTCGCCCCGTCCCACTCCGTATCCGCCGCCTACGTTAAAGTTGAAGCGCGGGAAGTTCGATTTGCCCTCGAACTGCGCCCAACCCGACGCGACAAAAACGCCCATGAATATCAGCACGAATAGCACACGATTCCGCAATCTTTGATCTCCCATTTTCTAAGATCTGTTTCTCGCCAAGGCCGATTTCCAGTTAGATGCGTGCAGCCGTCAAGCCCAGGCCTTCTTTTCCACCTTGCAATGGTATGCATTTGAACGCCTCTCATGATAATCGAGAGGAACGCGCGGGAGTGTGGCATCAGGCTCAAAATCCAAAATTATTTGCCGGCCCGGCTTAGCGCGGCGCGCCCTGCGTGGGCGGCACATGTTGCATCTTCGCGGAAACCACCGGCCAATATTCCCGGAATATGTTTCCCGCCACGCGAGACACCAGATCCAAACCATAGCGGAACAACGTATCGCCGGCCGTCCGGTTGCGATCCGGCCAATATACATTCGCCAGCCCTTCGCCGAGCAGGGGACCCAGCAATCCCGTCATGTTTACTACATTCCCGCCGGCATCGTTTCGGGTCACAAACAGCCGACGCACGGAGTGCTTCACGCTGTGCTTCAGCGTTGGATTGTATTCCGGAAAAAAGCGTGGGTCTTCGTGCAGCGCCGACGCAATCACGAATGTCCCGAAGAATTCACCCGACGACTCCCGCGCCAGCGACGAACCCAACCGTTTTGGATAACCGCGTCCCCCGACCCCGTATCCGGTCGGCGAGTCATCCGCCTGCCCGATCAGCGACCCGAGAGTCGACCAAACTACCGTGTGCACCGAAATGCTGTTGTCGACGAACAGCTCGAACTTCTGCCCAGGCGATAACGCCCGCGTACTCGAAGCAATGTCGGGAAAGACGATCGACTTCCTCTCCAGCAGATTAAACAGTTCGACCGGCTTCATGGCAGCATTCTCGGCCTGTGTAACCATGGAAGGGCCGGGCTGTTCCGCTGGTTTGCTCTGATCTGGCTTCGCCGCTTCCGCTGGCTTGGTTTGCTCCGTCGCTTTCGAAGGTTCTTGAGCGAACGCCAGCGTCGAGCCAAGCATACTCAAAATGAGCAGGGTGATTGCAGCGCTTCGGCCAAATATCGCGTCCCTCGATAATGCTCCCAGCGGCAGTTCCGGCCGAACCGATTCTTTCCATGCGCCGACACACACCCCATGCCCGCCGACGCTACAATCCCGCATCGCTAGAGATTACCCAATCGCAGCCATGACGGCAAACGCTCTTTCATGCCCGACAGGAGTCGAGCTCATGCACAATCCCGGGAGCGATCTACTTCTCCTGAATCGACTCCAGATACTTCAATAGCGCTCCGATCCTCACGCGCGCGCTGTCTTTGTGTCCGTGCGCCATCGAGCGAAACACCGGACCCCAGATCGGCATCTCCGCCGTGCCGTGCGAGGGTTTGGCAAATTCTCCATCGATGGCTTCCTCCACGTGCATTTCCGGGAACACGCCCTTATTCTTCTTCGCCAGTTGCGTCAGGTCCGGCGGCCAAATCTTCAGTTGCGGAGAGAACGGTCCGCCGCCTTTGCCATCGCTGCCGTGGCACAGAGCGCAGTAGGAGTTATAGAGTTGCTTGCCCGACACCGGCTCATTCGCCGTCGTCTCAGTTCTTGTTTCGTTCTGCGCAACAGCAAATGCCCACATAAACACGATCGCCACGCCCCAAATCAATTTGTGATGCATCGCCGTCTCCTTCCCTGCTCGAACGCGGTCTTTCGCGCATCGGCGTACTCAGTCTGCCTATTCCGCCAACACCGCTCTCAAGCGAGCCCTGTCTTCCGGCCCAACAAGTATTCCAGCAGTTCTCGCACGGTCAGCCCCGAGTCAAGCAGCAGGATCATCTGGTCCGCGCTGACACCCACTTGCTCGCCGAGCATAACCATCTTGGCAACAGCCCGGTTCAACACTTCTTGCTGATCGCGCGCCAACGGGCCCGCCCAATCCGTGAGCATCTCCGGAACAAGTCTCATGTCTGTCATGGGAACTCCAAAGCTCCGCGTCATGTACTGGCTTCAGCTTTCCTACGGGACTCCGCATCCACCGGAAACCGGTCAGAGCCCGCACGCTTTGCAGCCCATCATCCGTCAGGCAACTCCTTTCTGGCTGTGATGAAGCTTACGGATAATTGTGATGGCAACGATCCAAGGGATATTGTGGAGTCTAGCCTTGGTTTGTTGCCCCTCAATTCTGATATACCTGCGCGCTGCCGCCATGAGAAGCTCAAGAATGTGTAGAACCAGTTAGGGTTATTGCGACGCCCAAGAACGCGCCGACACTATGACCATCCAGGAAAACGTCGCGCTCGCGCCCATGACCACATTGCAGGTCGGCGGCCCGGCGCGTTACTTCGCCGAGGCGCGCCACGAAGAGGACGTGCACGAGGCCGTCGACTTTGCCAAAACACGCGACCTGCCACTGTTCGTTCTCGGCGGCGGCAGTAATCTCGTCGTCTCCGATTCCGGATGGCCGGGTCTGGTCCTACGCATTGCGATCGGGGGCCTGACGAGCGAAAGTTCCGGCAACACCGTCCTCTTCACGGTGGGCGCAGGCTTCGACTGGGATGCTTTCGTCACCCAAGCCATTGCGCAGAATTGCAGCGGGGTCGAATGCCTGAGCGGCATCCCCGGCAGCGTCGGCGGCACGCCCGTGCAAAACGTCGGCGCCTACGGACAGGAAGTCGCCGAGACGATTGAGTCAGTCCGTGCGCTCGACACAAGAACAAAGGAAGGACGCATCGTCACGCTTCCGCGCCCTGCCTGCGGCTTTCGCTATCGCTCCAGCGTCTTTAACAATGAGGAGCGCGGCCGCTACATTATTTTGCGCGTCCATTATCGCCTCCACCGTCGCGACACACCTACTCTGAGGTACGCCGACTTACAAGAACACTTCTCCGAATCGAAAGCGCCTCCGTCTTCATCCGAGGTGCGTGAGGCCGTGCTCCAAATCCGCAGAGCCAAGGGCATGTTGCTTGTCCCCGGAGACAGCGATTCGCGCAGCGCTGGTTCCTTCTTCAAGAACCCCGTGCTCACGGCAGCGCAGTTCCAAGACATCGCCGCTCGCGCAGCCTCGAAGGGTCTGGAAATCCCCAGCTATCCAGCTCTCGATGCCCGGCACAAGATTTCCGCAGCCTGGCTGGTCGAGCACTCAGGATTCAGTAAAGGATTCCGGCTCGGTGCGGCTGGCATCTCGACGAAACACGCTCTTGCGCTGATCAACGCAGGAAGCGCGCTCGCCCGCGACATCGTGTACCTGAAAAACGCAATCCAGGAACGAGTGCAAAGCGAATGGGGCATTGCGCTCGATCCCGAGCCTGTCTTCGTAGGTTTCTGACCCAGGTGTGGATGCGTGGAGGAAGTAAAGGGCGGCACATCCCGAAGCAGTCGCCTCTCCACGCCGGCCCAGGAGGTGCTTCCGCTACCCAGGATCCGCCCTAAAGACCTATCGGCAAATCAACCAGCAACCATTAGCTCCTTGTTGACTAATTTTCTCGAACGAAATCAATCTGGCTTCGTTCTTTAGGGGTAGAACTTCAAGGGCGTAACCTGGTGGGCGCTTTGATAGCAGACTTCGTGATGGCAGAACAAGCCATAGCAACGGCACAACCCGAAGAGACGTTGTTGGAGTTCGCGGTCCGCGAACACGCCCGATTGGTATATCGCATCGCCTACTCGGTGCTTCGCAATCCCGCGGAAGCCGAGGACGCGGTGCAGGACACATTCCTGCGCGTGCTCCGTTATGGAGGCAAGGCATCGCGTATTCAAGACCAGAAGGCATGGCTGGCGCGAATCGCGTGGCGCGTGGCCGTCGATCGGCGGGCGAAGCTGGCGCACTCGGCTGCGCGAAGCGACCAGGCAACTGACAGCTTGCTTTCGACAGCGGAAGGCGCGGATCGGGTCCTGCTGGAAAAGGAGCGGCGTGAGGTTCTTGACCGCCTCGTCTCGGCGTTGCCCGACAACCTGCGAGATCCATTGGTTCTGGCAACGGTCGAGGAATTGTCGCCGCGCGAGGTTGGGGAAATGCTTGGCATCAGCGAAGCCGCAGTCCGCTCGCGAGCCTTTCGCGCACGACAGATTCTGCAAGAGCGTATGAAGACCTGGATTGGAGACCGCCAATGAACGTCGATGACAAGGACCGCGAACACGAGAGGGATCGGTGGATTGATGACGCTCTTTCGCTGTATGGAAAGGCCGAGCCGCGTCCGGGCCTTGAGGGACGCGTGCTGGCTCGCCTTGCCGAAGCTCGCCGCGAATCGAGTCGAACGCGGCGCTGGTGGGGCGCTTTGGCTTTCAGCACAGCAGCGATCCTGGCTCTGGTGATGGTGTGGCGACAGCGCACGGAACCGTCGCACATTCCGGCGAAGCCGATCGCAAGCGTCGCGACCACGCCGCGAACGGGAGACTCTGCTGCAGCGAACTCGGCTCGCGAGAACCATTCGCTCGCCTTCGCGCGGAACAGTGCGAATCGTCGCAGTCTGACGGCTGCAGCAGCGCAGAATGCGGCGAAGCTCGAGCAGTTCCCTGCTCCGCGGCCGCTCAGCGAACAAGAGCAATTGCTCGCTCGCTATGTGCAGGAGTTTCCGCAGAAAGCGGCTCTCGTGGCACGCGCGCAGACCGAACTTCGCAAACAAGACGAACTTGAAATGGCCGCACCTTGGCCAAACGCGAGTTCAACCAGTTTGGAACAACAGGAATAAAGGAGAACTCAAATGTCAAAAAAGCAAATCGTCTGGCTTACAGCGGTAGCGATCGTTTTCTTGTGGGGAGCTCCGTTTTGGGGCATGCATGCCCTGGCACAAGATGCTTCGGCAAGAACAACTTCGGATGAATCGAGCAAACCCATCTCGGCCTTCCGCCTCGACTTCACGCTCACGGAATCCGAAGACGGGCGGAAGATCAACTCGCGCCACTACTCGATGAACCTGGTGCCGGGGTATACGCCATCGAACGAAATCAAAATCGGCAGCCGCGTGCCGGTCGAAGGGAAGCAGGGCGAGATGCAGTACATCGACGTAGGCACCAGCATCTGGTCGCGCATGACCGAGCGAGGTGACGGTGTTCAGCTGGAAGTAAGAGCCGAAATATCCAACTTCGCGAACCCGGAGCAGGAAACCCGAAGCTCGATGCCGCTCTTGCGCCAGCTTCGTATCAATGCCAGCACGGTAGCCGTCCCGGGAAAGCCTACCGTGGTTGGCATCGTGGACGATCCCAATTCCAAACGCCAATTCGAACTGGAAGTGACGGTGACGAAGATTCGGTAGTTGGCTCTTGGCT
>Ga0074045_10001434_pt1 | contig 23001 bp, 17 predicted proteins | sample BogForMeECP23OM2_FD_94442 | JGI IMG/M metagenome (GOLD analysis project Ga0074045, IMG submission 94442) | Bog forest soil microbial communities from Calvert Island, British Columbia, Canada - Bog Forest MetaG ECP23OM2 | ecosystem: Environmental > Terrestrial > Soil > Wetlands ... | reverse complement strand
GTGGAGGAAAACACCTTTTCCAGATCGTACAATTGCGTCAATCGCGTGATCGACGCCATGGTTCCATTTCGTTCTTCTTCGTAATTTTGTGCCGTGGCAATCGCCGCCGCCGCCACGTCCACCGCCGGCCCCAGCGCTGCCACCGCCTCCGCCGAAATTTCCTCCTCAAACGCGAGTATCTCCAGTGCTCCAATCAGGTTTTCTTTGTGAACCAACGGCAGGTAGGTCAGCGAAAGCAGCGATTTCCGGATGTCCACATGCGGATAATCCTCGCGTTTGACCTCTTCCGCGCGGCGATTGATGGACTCCATCTCCTCCAGCAGAACTCCCAGCAGTCCGGATCCCCCGGGAATCTCTTCCTCATGGATCTTAGCCTCCCCCACGGTGGCCCGCGGCACCCATAAGGTTTTTTCTCCCGCGCTCGCCAGCGTATACACATTCACCGCCGCGTCGCCGATCAACTCCGACACGTATCGCGCCAGCACCTTTGCCCGGGGCATTACTTCCTGCTCCGCCAGCAGATTCAGGGATAGAGGAGATAAATCGAGGACAGAGTCTTGTTCCTGGCTGGCCAACTGTCGACCTTCCATCTGGTGGCTTGATCGCGGGGTAAGTCACCACTCGCTGTGTTTCTTGCTTTTTTTCCCAAGATTAACTAAGTTGTCCGCGCACTCTAACAAAGCCATACTGGAGTGTCAATGAGGCGGACTCGGCTGAAGCCCCTGCCTCTAGGGGGTGGTGAAGTTGGACATTGATACCAAAACTCTCGATGGTGTAAAAGTCGTCAAACTCTCTGGACGCCTGAGCATGGGCCCCGCGCTCGACCGCTTCAATTCCACCATGAACGAACTTCTCGGCCAGGGTCATTCCAAGATTATTCTCGACCTCGAAGGCGTCCCCACCATCGATTCCAGCGGTATCGGCATGTTGGTTCGTCACCTCACCGCCGCCAAACAAGCCGGCGGCGCCATCCGCTTGCTAAAGCCCTCCAAGTTTACCCTGCAAACTCTGAAAATGGTCGGCCTCCTCAATCTCTTCACCACCTTCGACGAAGAAGCCCAGGCCGTCGCGTCGTTTCAATAGCCTCTTTAATTAACTTGAGAGCGCCGCGTCTTCGGGCCGTTCTCTTGTCACGCCGCCTCAAACTTCTCGCTCGCCTCTTCCACCGTAGGGAAGAATTTCACAATGCGATCCACATGCGTCATTTGCAGCGTGCTTTCCACGATCCCGTCACTGGACACGATCCGCATCACCCCTCCCGCCTTCTGCAACTTTGCGTTGCACATCACCAAAATTCCCACTCCCGTGCTGTCAATCGCGTCCAATTCGCGCAAGTCCAGCACCACCTTCTTCGCCCCCTCTTTCAGCAACTCGGCCATCGTCCATTCCACCTGACGGCTGTCATTTCCCATCAACAATCGCCCGCGCAGTTCCATCACTGCTATCTCCGGGGTCGCCTGTTTCTTCTGCACTTCAAGAATCATGGGACACTCCTTGCATTCCGAAAGCCTTGCGGATTGCTCCAGTTGACGGAATTCTCTGGCCGACCGCCCTTTCCCTCCGCCGGGAATGGCCGCCCTTTCGCTGCCTGATACTATTTCCGCGCCTGTCTGGAGTCAACGCCCATCACCCTCCGGGCCGGCCTCGACACCTGCCTCCCCTGCTCCACGGCCTCGGTCACAGATTCTTGTCGTTCCCCGAGCGTGCGGGCGTTTCTTGAAAATCCCGAGCTCCCTTTTCCGCGGGTCGATTTTTAATTCCCCTCCCGGCGAAAATTTGAGAAACTTACTCTGGCCGTTCGCTCCCCTGGCACTCGCTCCGTCCATTTTAGCCACTGGCTTTCATATTCTCGTCGCGAGAGGTGCTCTTTGGGATCCGCATTAGACGTACACCGCCTGCACTTCGCCTTCACGGTTACTTTCCATTATTTGTTCCCGCAGTTGACCATGGGCCTTGCCCTGCTCATTGTCATCCTCAAAACCATCGCTCTCCGCACTGGCGACGAGCACTACACCAAAGCCGCGCGCTTTTGGGCCAAAATCTTCGCCATCAACTTCGCCATCGGCGTCGTCACCGGCATCCCCATGGAATTTCAGTTCGGCACCAACTGGGCCGAATTTTCCAAAGCCGCCGGCGGGGTCATCGGGCAGACCCTGGCCATGGAAGGCCTATTCTCTTTCTTCCTCGAATCCACTTTTCTGGGCCTCTTCATCTATGGTGAAAAGAAACTCGGCCGCGTGGGCCATTGGTGGGCCGCCTTCTTCGTCTTCCTCGGCTCCTGGATGAGCGGCTACCTCATCATCGCCACGGACGCCTGGATGCAGCACCCCACCGGTTTTCAGTTCAACGCCCACCACGAAATCGAGCTCACCAGCTTCTGGGGCCTGCTTCTTAATAAATGGGCGCTCTGGCAATACGCCCATAACATGCTCGGCGCCGTGCAGACCGGCTGCTTCGTCATGGCCGGCGTCGGCGCGTTCTACGTCTTATCGCATCGCGATCCTCTTTATGGCCGCACCTTCCTGCGCCTCGGCGTTGTGGTGGGCATCGTCGCTGCACTCTTGCAACTCGCCCCCACCGGCGACCAGCAGGGAAAAATGGTTACGGATTATCAGCCCGCCACTCTCGCGGCCATGGAAGGCCTCTTCGAATCGCAGGACGGCGCGCCGCTCGCCATCCTCGGCCAGCCCAATGTCCCCAATCGCACTCTGGATAACCCGCTCATCGTCCCTAACATGCTCAGCTTTCTCACCTACAAACACTGGAACGCTCACGTCCGGGGCCTCAACGATTTTCCCGAGGACCAGTGGCCCGACAGCATCGCTCTTCTCTATTTCAGCTATCACATCATGGTTGGTCTCGGCACAATCTTCATCGCCATTTTGGCTATCTCTGCTTTTCTTCTCTGGCGAAAGAAACTCTTCGACTCCCACTGGATGCTCTGGATTCTCATGCTCAGTGTTCCGCTCCCGTACATCGCCAACACCGCCGGTTGGATGACCGCCGAACTCGGCCGCCAGCCCTGGCTGATCTACGGAATCATGCGCACCGCTCAGGGAGTCTCGCCCCGCGTTTCCGGTGGCAACGCCTTGTTTACGCTCATCGGTTTCACGGGCCTATATACCCTGCTCGCCATCCTCTGGCTTTTCCTGGTCTATCGGGAAATTGAAATCGGGCCGGAGCCTGCTGTCACCAAAGCCGCGGGTATCTTGGATCCCGCGGCGGAAGGATAAGGAGCGCGCCATGGAAACCATTTGGTTTTGTCTCGTCGCAGTGATGGTTGCACTCTATGTTCTTTTCGATGGCTTCGACCTCGGCGCCGGCGCCGTTCACTTCCTCGTCGCTAAAACCGAAGAAGAACGCCGCCAGGTCCTCGCCAGCATCGGCCCGGTCTGGGACGGCAACGAAGTCTGGCTCCTCGCCGCCGGCGGCACGCTCTACTTCGCGTTCCCCGCGCTCTACGCCAGCGGCTTCAGCGGCTTCTACCTCCCGCTGATGATGGTGCTCTGGTTGCTCATTCTTCGCGGCACGTCCATCGAATTTCGCAATCACATCAAAAGTCCCGTCTGGATACCCTTTTGGGATTTCTTCTTTTGGTTCTCCAGCCTGCTCCTCGCCGTTTTCTTGGGCGCGGCGCTAGGTAATGTCGTGCGCGGCGTTCCTCTCGATCAATCCGGTTATTTCTTCGAGCCGCTGTGGACCAACTTCCGCCTCGGCGAACAGACCGGCATTCTCGACTGGTTTACGATCCTCGTCGGCGTTCAGGCCCTGCTCGTTCTCATGATGCACGGCGCGCTTTGGCTGCAATGGAAAACCGCCGGCGCCCTCAACCAGCGCGCGGCTCGCGTTGCCGGCATCACCTGGTGGGGCGTCCTGATCCTGACCGCGCTGGTCACGGCGATTACCTTCAGCATCCAGCCGCAGGTCTCCGTAAATTTCAAAACTTGGCCGCTCGGCTACATCCTCCCGGCGCTGGCTGTCGCCGGTCTTGCGGGTGTCAAATTCGAACTCTTTCGCAAAGACGAGCGCAACGCCTTTCTCTCTTCCTGCGCTTACTTGCTCGGCATGTTGACCAGCGTCGTCTTCGGCGTCTATCCCATGGTCCTCCCCGCCCGCAATCCCATCTACGCGCTCACCGTCCACAACGCCAAAGCTCCCGACTACGGCCTCAAGGTCGGCCTCGTCTGGTGGGTCATCGCCATGGCCCTCGCCGCCGTCTATTTCGTCCACGTCTACCGCTCCTTCGCGGGCAAAGTATCCGCCGAAGCCGACTCCCACGGCTAACCGCCGCCACGGTTTGCCCGCGCGCGGTTGCCGCACCCTGCGCCTTTAAGGCTGCGGGTTTTTCTCCTCGACCCCTGGTAGGGGCACGATAAATCGTGCCCTCTTGGGTTCCTCCTCTCCTCTCCTCTCCTCTCCTCTCCTCTCCTCTCCTCCGCGTCAAATCCCCGCCTTCCTATCCCCCAATTCCCTTCCTCCCCAAACCGGGTACAATATCCCCATGCGCTCCGGTGCAATGACATTTCTCGCGCGCGTCTCCGTCCTGGCGCTCATCCTCAGTCTGCTGATCGCCCCACTCTGCGCAACCCGATGCACCTTCTCTACCTGCTTCCAAACAAACTCCCCGCAACAATCCTCGGCCGGCTGCCACCACCAATCCGCAAGACCCCACGGCAACTCCACACTCGCGGCCACTCCCGCAGGCTCCTGCCTGCCCTCAGAGTCGTTATTCGCAACTCTCCCCGCGCAGGACTCGCGCTTGCTAAGCTCCATCCCGAATCACCGCATCTCGCAACTCTCCGCCTCATTCCTGACCACTGCAGAGACAACGCTGTTTCAAGAATCAACCTTTCGCAAAGCAAATCCAGATTCTTCCCCTGGTAAATTCGCGCTTCTTCCTTTAACCACACCCCTTCGCCTTTGATCCGTCTCCGCGCCTGACCTCCAAGAAATCCTCTGGCAGGACACAGCTTCAGCCGTGCCGTTAGATCCCAGGAAACTCGGGCTTCAGTCCCTGAGGTCTCAAAACAAATTCACGCACGCTTTCTTTCGGAGGAATTCATGAGCAACTCTCGCCGCACCTTCTTTCAAAACGTCGCCATCGTCTCCGCCAGCCTCTTCGGCTTCACCAATCGACTCAACGCCGCCGCGCAATCCCCCCCTCCACACGCCCCAGCGACCAAATCAAAATCCGACCCGCACGGCCATCCACACGTCCCCGTCCTCACCCCCGACGTCCCCGATCTCCCCTTCACTCTCGACGGCGCCACCAAAGTCTTCCGCCTCCGCGCCGAACCCATCAATCGCAAAATCGCCCCCTTCAAAACCATCGACGCCTGGGGCTACAACGGATCCTGCCCCGGCCCCACCATCCAGGTCACCCAAGGTGACCGCGTCCGCATCCTCGTCGAAAACGCGCTCCCCGAAAGCACTTCCATGCATTGGCACGGCCTCGAAGTTCCCATCGAACAAGACGGCGTCCCCTTCATCAGTCAAAAACCCATCGCTCCCGGCGAAACCTACACCTACGAATTCACCGTCCACCAGGAAGGCACTTTCTTCTATCACGCTCACAGCGCCATGCAGGAAATGATCGGCTTGATCGGCCTCTTCATTGCCCACCCGCAATCTGCCTACGCCCCGCACGCCGATCACGACTTCGCCATCGTCCTTCAGGAATGGGCCATCCTTCCGTCCAATACCGTCCCCAATACCGCCTCCATGGAATTTAATTGGCTCACCTTCAACGGCCTCTCCGCTCCCTCCACCACGCCGCTCATCGTGCGTCTCGGCAGCCGCGTGCGTCTCCGCTTCGTCAATCTCGGCATGGATCATCACCCCATCCATCTCCACGGCAACGAATTCGTCATCACCGGCACCGAAGGCGGCCGCGCCCCGGAATCCACTTGGTATCCCACCAACACCGTTCTCGTTGGCGTCGCCCAAGCCAAGGTCGTCGAGTTCGAAGCCAAATATCCCGGCGACTGGATGATTCACTGTCACCTCCCCCACCACATGATGAACAGCATGATGGACCTCCTCCGCGACCGTCAGATCCAAACCGCCGACACCACCGACGCCCGAGCCCTAAGCCAGATGCAAACTCTCGCCAACGATCTCGGCATCGAGCACGTTCATCACTCTCCCATCGCCGAAAACGCCAACTCCGTCCCCGGCTTCCCCCAAGACGCGTTCATGGAAATGGCCATGGACAACGGGGAAGGCGTCGCCAAACCCGAAACCCACGGCCTCCCCGCCAACTGGAGCGCCGGGATGATGGGCATGATGACTATGGTTCGAGTCCTCCCCGACCAAAAATTCCAAGAAATCCAATCCCTAATCCGCAATCACCAATCCCCCAAACAGGAAGAACACCGCCATGGCTCCTAAATCTTCTCCGTGCCCTCTGCCCATCCTGAGTGAAGTCCAAGGGCGCCCCGACCTCTGTGCACCCCTTGTTAAATCCTTCTTCTTCGTTAAAGGGAGACTCATCATGGACCGCATCTCGAATCGGATAATCGCACTCGTACTCCTGCTGACGAGCGCGTCTCTCCCGTCGCTAGCCCAGGTACCCATGAAGATGTCCCCCGACGAAATGCAACGCCACCACATGAGCATCCCCGTAGTCCAACCGCTCTACCCCCACCTGGGCCGCGCCCAGGAAAATTCCAAATCCCCCCTCTTCACCATCGAAGAAGCCCAGCGCCTGGCCGCCGAATCCAATCCCACGCTTCGGCAGGCTGAAGCCGAAATTCGCGCCGCCAAAGCCCGCCAGCAGCAATCCGCTCTCTATCCCAATCCCACCGTCGGCTACACCGGCGACGAAATTCGCGGCGGCTCCGTCGGCGGCGGCAAGCAAGGCTTCTTCGTCGAACAGACCATCGTCACCGGCGGAAAACTCGCCCGCAGCCGCGACGTTTTCTCCAAAGAAACGCAACTCGCCGAAATCGAAGCCCAGGAACAAAAAATCCGCGTGGAAACTTCCGTGAAGACCGCCTTCCTCCGCGTTCTCGCCGCTCAGGAACTCCTCGACGTACGCCGCGACCTCTCTCAAATCGAACAAAATTATTCCGAAGCCCAACGCCAGCTCTTCAACACCGGCCAGGCCGACGAATCCGAACTCCTCGACGCCGAAGTGGACGCCCAGCGCCTCCGCCTCTCCGCCCGCATGCAGGAGAACACTCTGCGCGAAGAGTGGCGCTCCCTCGCCGCCGTCCTTGGCCGTCCCGATCTGCCGCTCTCGACCGTCTCCGGCGATCTCGAACACAACTGGCCCGACCTCAACGAAGACCAGGCGGTCGAATCCATCGCCACACAATCTCCCGCCGCGCGCATCGCCGACGCCGCCGCCGCGCGCGCCACCGCCGAAATGGCGCGCGCGAAGCGTGAACCCATCCCCGACCTCCAAATCCGCGGCGGCCTCGAATACAACAACGAACTCCTCGGTTCTGTTCCCCACGCCACCGGCTGGGAAGGCCTCGCCGAAGTCGGCGTGCAAATCCCCATCTTCAATCGCAATCAAGGCAACATCTCCGCCGCAGCAGCCTCTCTCGACCGCGCCAATCTCGAAAAGCAGCGTGTCGCCCTCACCCTCCGCGATCGCGCCGCCACCGCCGCCGATCAATACGCCAACGCCAAGCTCATGGCCCTCGAATACCGCGAAGAAATGCTTCCCCGCGCGAAAAAGTCCTACACGCTCATGGTCGAAAAATACGGCCAGATGCTCGCCGCCAATCCTCACGTCCTGCAATCGCAACGCAAACTCTTCAACCTCCAAGCCGAGTACATCCTCGCCCTCGAAAACATCTGGACCTCCGGCATCGCCCTCCAAGGCTTCCTCCTGACCGACGGCCTAGAATCCCCCGCCCGCCCCACCGAAGTAGATCGCCCCATCCGCGAAACCAACCTACCCCTCCCCGACCGCCTGACGTCCCCAACCGACTCCCTCCCGCGCCCCTAGGCCGTAACACAATTCACACTCTACTCACAATGCAGGGGCGGCCTCACGTCGCCCTCCTGTGGCACATCCATTCCTGGCTGTGCCATAGGGTTTTTCCTGCACTCGTAGTGTCCCCGCCTTCTGATGTGGGCACCTTTCTCCCAATCCTGTTGACCTTCACTCTCCGCAAATCCGCCAAGGCGATCAGCTCCTCTTTCCGAATTGCAGATGAGAAATTCCCGAGCTCCCCTGAAATTGCGAGTTAGGCGTGAGCTCTGCGTATATCCAGTAAGTATCTTAAACATGCCGCAATTAAGCAGTTCCATACCTAGTTCCCATGGCGCTATCGACGGCTGCATGCGGTGGCGTCATATTTGACGCATCGAATTTTTCCATCCAGTTTCTATCGCTCCCGAAAGGCATACGATGCGAACCGCAACCCGCCCAACGGTCGCTGGCCTACTTGCATTCACCCTGCTGCAACCCCTTTCTTATGTGGCTTTCGCTCAAGGGTTACCAAACGGCCCGCTAAATCCTCCCGCGAATTCTTCTTCGGGCCCCCAAACAACTGCCGCACGTCCGCAGGAACCCGATTCCTCCAAGGCGCCGTCCTCCAAATTTGCTCTTCAAGATGGCACCGCCGTCAAACTCCGCCTCAATCGAAATGTCTCCTCAGCGGACGCAACGGTTGGCGAATCGGTGGATTTTGAGGTTCTCGAGGAAATCGCGATTGATGGCTACGTCGTGGTCCCCAAAGGTGGGACTGCCATCGGTACCGTAACCGAAGCGGTTCCGAAACGCAGAATGGGCCGCGCAGGTAAGCTTGAGATCGTTCTAGACTATGTTCGCCTCTCTGATAAAGAGAAGGCCGCCGTCCGCGCTGTCAAAGACGTCAAAGGTGGCAGTCACACCGTGGGCATGACCGTCGGAATCGTAGCGACTGGCCTTCTCTTCTGGCCAGCCGCTCCCTTCTTCTTGTTCATGCATGGCAAGGACATCACAATTCCCAAAGGCGCGGAGGTCACCGCCTATGTCAACGGCGACCAGAGACTGTCTGCAGCAAATTTTCTCCGTGAGGGTGAAGATATAGTTCAACTCTCCGCCCCTCCCGATTCCGCTCCGGCCGTATCCCAAGCACCCGCTGCGCTCGCAGCGCCCCCTGCGATTGGTTCCTACGAAATTCAGTCAGATCCTCAATCCGCAGAGGTCTACGTGGATGGTGCCTTCATCGGAAATACCCCTGCCACTCTGAAACTCAGGCCCGGCCAGCGCAACATCAGAGTTGCTCTCACCGGTTATAAAGACTGGTCCCGCGATCTAACAGTGCGAGAGGGCTCTGAAGCCCATCTAAAGGCCACGCTGGAAAAGCAGGAATAGCCGGGCATGAACGGCTGTACCGCCACGACCCATTCCTGAACGAGCTAAAGCCAAGCTTTAGCGGACCTGTCCCAACGTACATGTCCTGCCAAGCACACTAGTACTCCCGTAGCGTTGACCCCCCGAATTCCCAGCCGCTACTGTTCCTATTGGCGAGGGATTTGTGTCGGAATGTCTACCCAGGATGCATCACAGGCAAAGCCCTATATAGATGTCCGGCGTTTTGCCGATGTCTCTCCTGAGAAGCCTTCCGCCGCAACTCGGCTCTTCGGCGTGGTGTTTTAAAAAATAGTCCGCCTCGGGATGGCGGCAGCATGGAAACGATAGTTAAAGCAGGACGTTACGAAATTCTCGGCGAACTCGGCCGCGGCGCCATGGGTGTCGTCTACCGCGCCAGCGATCCCGTCATCGGCCGCACCGTCGCCGTCAAAACCATTCGCCTCAGCGAAGAAGGCACCGGCCTCAGCCGCCCCGAACTTCTCTCCCGCTTCCAAACCGAAGCCCGCGCTGCGGGACTCCTCACGCATCCCAACATTGTCGTCGTCTACGACGCCGGCGAAGAAAACGGCCTCTACTTCATCACCATGGAACTCGTCGAAGGCAAAAGCCTCCAGGCCCTCCTCGACTCCGGCCATTCTTTCCCCGTCCCGCGTGTCCTCCGCATCATGGAGCAAACCTGCAGCGCTCTGCAGTTCGCCCACGAACGCAACATCGTCCATCGCGACATCAAGCCCGCCAACCTGATGCTCACCGCCGACGACACCGTCAAGGTCACCGACTTCGGCACCGCCAAAATCCTGCAATTCGGCACCGTGCAGCAAACCACTCACGTTATGGGCACGCCCAGCTACATGTCCCCTGAACAAGTCAAAGGGCGCCCCGTGGATGGCCGCAGCGACATCTTCTCGCTCGGCGTCCTGCTCTACGAAATTCTCACCGGCGAAAAACCTTTTCCCGGCCAGAGCATCACCACCGTCATCTACAAAATCGTCAACGAAGAACCCGTTCCCCCGCGCACCCTGAATCCTTCCATCCATCCCGGCCTCAGCGACATCGTCATGCGCGCGCTCGCCAAAGAGCCCGAAGTCCGCTACCAGAGCTGCCGCGAAATGCTCGAAGATCTTCGCAATTACCGCGCTCTCGTTCCCGCCGAGCGCAGCCCGGACGCCACGCTCATTTCGCCGCGCAACAATTCTCCATTCCCGCTCGGCGTCGCCGGCGGCAACGTCCCGGGTTCTCTTACGGGTGATCCCAATCTGTCACCCACTCTTCGCTCTCTCCAGAATCGTGCCGCCAGCCCGACGCAAACTCCTGTCGTTCGCCGCACCGGCACCATCGCTCCCATCGAAGAGCCGAAAAAGAAAAACACCTTCCTTACTGTGCTGTTCGCGCTGATTCTCATTGGCGTCATCGCCTATGGCGCCAACAAGCTGCGTCCCGAATTTCAGGCCACCCGCGAACTCAACAATCGCCCCAAATCGGATTCTCCGGCCCCGGCGCCTTCCACGCCAAAGTCGGCTGCTCCCGAATCCCAACCCGCGGCAACCCCCGTGCCAGCAAACACCGTGCAGCCGGATAGCTCTGCCGTCGTTCCTCCCCCGGCCTCCACAACTTCGCCCGAGCCGGCAAAATCCGATCCGGTACCTGTGCCTGTTAAAGCCGTCGACACGAAACCCGCCCCGCCACCTGCGGCCTCCGCTCCCGCGCCGGAAGTCAAGAAACTCGAATCCTCCATCACTTCCGCCGCCGCCGAATACAAAGGCCGCATCGAAGAAGCCATCGCCGACCGCGGCATGAACGGTCGCGTGAAGGTCGAGGGCACCAGCAGCACGCTCACCCTCTCCGGCAAGCTGCGCCCCGCGGAACATTCTTCGCTTCTCCATTTCATGCGCAGTGCCCCCGCCAACGTCCGTGTCGTCGACGAAATTTCCTACGACGATGCGCCGCTCCCCGCCTCCGAGAATGGGGATAGCAGCGGCCATCCCATTCCCTCCGCCGGCAACGCTGCCATTCATGTCCTCACAAACGTGATCGGGGCCAAAGCCACCCTCTATGGTCCCGCCGGCCATCCCGTCGCCAACTGCCAAACCCCTTGCAGCTTCAACGACCTCAGCCCGGCTCGCTACAGCCTGCAAGTTCAAAAAGAAGGCTACCTGCAAGTCCAGACCGCGCTCGAACTGAAAACCGGCGACGCCCAGGACGAGAAAATCCAACTCGAAGCCTTGCAGAAAGGTCTCTACGTCAACAGTCACCCCGCCGGCGCCGATATCTTCATCAACGGCGACAAGCAATCCGGCCAGACCCCGGTCACCCTTCCCCTTGCCGCCGGGTCTTTCAACCTGGTCCTCCGCCTGGAAGGCTACGATCCTTACGTTGGCCAGATCCAAGTCAAAGACAACGTCCAAACCACTCTCGATATTGAGCTTAAGCCCAAGGGACAGGCTCTGGCCCAGGGTCACATCGCCTGGGCTCAGGTCAACACGATCCCCACTGGCGCCGAAATCTTTGTGGATGGCAACTCCACCGGTCAATTCTCCCCGGCGCGCGTCCAGATTCCCAGCGGCACCCACACCATCGGCCTGCGCCTGAAGGGCTATGACACGGCCCGCCGCGGTGTCGAAGCCAGCGAAGGAGGCACGGTCAACGTCTTCGCCAAACTACTAACCAAGTGACCAAATCCCATTCTGGTACAGCGAATAACTAGCGAATAAATGTGAAATTTGACCCTCCAAGATCCCTCTGTTTGTGGCGTTTCAGTACATACAATGGGCTACTAGTACTATAGGCCCGGGCACCCCCTCCTCTTACCTTAATACTTGCAGGATTCCACTCTGTGCCTGCCGCTGGTCCAGGCCTCATTTCGCCTTCAGCGCGGCACCCTGATTCCCTGCTCACTCCCAGCGTGCGCCTTCGGGCCTCGCGGAACTCGGGGCAGTCTTTTGGTACTACGAGCCACAGCTCTTGTCGACGATCGCACCGGCGCTAAGCCGTCGGCAAAGCGCGCGTCTCCGAACGATTCCGGCTCTCTGCGCCGTGAGTCTTCTCGCGACATCGATCCCATCGTCTCCGACGCCGTCCAGGCCGTCCGCGAATTTCATCTGCTTCTTCGCGCCCATCGCCTCTACAACTCCAGCCACCCGCGCCTCCAGGACAGTCTCGATGCGGCCTACGATTCCATCCGCCGCACCTCCGCCGATTTAGGCGGCCTGGAAATTCGGCCCGAGCGCGGCGGCATCGTCATCACCAAAGTCAGCGAAGCACACCTGCCCGACGCCCGCGGCGAATTCCACGCTCTCGCCACCGATCTGCAGCGCGCCGGAATTCAAACTCTGTGGTTCGCTGCCAAATTCCATGTGGGCGAATTGGACACCCTCGCCCAACTCATGAAGGCGTCCTTGCTAAAATCGGAAGAGCCTTCCAAGCGCGACGCAACCAGCGCTTGGCCGGTTTTACTCCGGGAGCATCGCGTGGAAGGGATTCAGATCAACACCTTGACCGAGCGCAAGGTGGACACGGTACTTGCCAGCCTCATCGCGGCACTCGTCGCCTATGGCGGAAATGCGCCCAACGAAGATGGCGACACGCCCATCCACGCCCCGCAAATCGAAGAGATTAACGACACCCTCCGCCTCATCGGCCATCTCACTCCCCCGATGGAAGGCGCGCGCGGCCTCTCCGCCGAAGAAGCGGCCCGTGCAATTCACTCTTCCATGGAGCAAGCCAGCCGCAGCACCGTCCGCATGTTGCTCGCCTCCATGACCCATTACACCCCGCAAGAAGGTGAAGTCCCGCAGGTCTATTTGCGCCGCCTCTCGCAGAGCCTGGTGCTCGAATTTCTGACTTCCGAATTTGCCGCCTGCAATCTCACCCCGATTTCCATTCGCCCGACGCTCTATAAACTCGCCGGCGTAATCGTGGACGCGGGCGCCTATCACGGCCCGCACTCTTCCCAGCATCTTTCCTCGCTGGCCACCAATTGGGCCAACGAATCCTATCGCGAACAAATCATCGAACGCTTCTGGCTGGAACTTCCTCCCCGCGAAAAATCAGCCGTTCTTCGAGGCCAGGACATCTGGTGCGTCCCCATTACCGCCATTCGCCAGACCATGAACCAGCTCGTCGACACCGGCGCCGACGCCCCGCGCCGTGAAGCTCGCTCCATTCTTTTGAACTACGCACGCCGCCTCGAGCATCCGGATTCCGCCACCCGCCGCATCGTCGCCGCCGGCCTTAGCGAATTCACACCGCTCCTCGAATCTCTCTGGCCCAATCAGCTTCCGGAAGAACTCAGCAAGGGCACCCTCGCCGCTCTCGCTAGGGAACAAGGCCCGGAAACCAGCGCCCTGCTCGCCGCTTTTCTCGAAACCCTCAGCCGCATCGCGGTCACTCGCGGCGACTTCGCCGGTTTCGAAAACATTCTCGTCGGCCTGGAACGCGTTCCTCGCGACGCCGAGCACGAGCATCTCATCGCCCTCGGCCATCGCCTCGTCGCCAACGATCGCTGGATGCTGCTGGTGGACGCGGCCCTCGCCAATCGCGCCCTCGATCCCACACTGCCTCGCCTCTTGCAGCGCGATCCCGAGCGCCTCCTCGATCGCCTAACACTTTTGCTCACTGACCCGCGCGGCCCCGAAATGATTCCCGCCATGGCCCGTCTTCTCCGGGCCATCGGCGTGCCCGTTCTCACTCTGCTTGAAACCCGGCTCTTCGAAGCCCGCCGCCAGCGTGTCAGCGCCGCAATCAAACTGCTGGCCGCCGCCGATCCCGATCGCCTTCTTCGCGGACTCACCCGCGCCCTCGCCAGTTGGGAGTGGAACCTTCAGGATCTCGCGGTCAGCGAACTCGCCCGGCCCGCCAACGCGCCCTCGGCGCAAAGCACCGCCTTCGTCTTTTCCGCCATCCTTGCCGACGCCCATCCTCTCGTCGTCCCCATGATGATCGACCAGATCGGCATCGGACAGGAAGCCACCGCCGTTTCCATGCTCATGGAAATCGCCGCCGGTGAGCACGAAATCCTGCGCGACCAGTTCGTGCGCATCAAAGCCATCGAAGCCCTTGGCCGCCTCCGCGCCTATGAAGCCGTGGACCTCCTCCGCCAACTCGCCGGCAAGCGTGAAGGCCTCACCTACATCGAGCCGGCCGGCCTGCGCACCGCCGCCGAAGACGCTCTCGCCATGATGGAAGAGACTCCCACATCCGCTCGCGTCCGCGCCACTTTCGAATCGCCGTCCGCGCCGCTCGGCAATTTCGTCGTGCCGCGCCGATACACCCGCATCCCCCTCGAATCACCGTTGCGCGCGCAAATGGGCAGCCAACCCCAGATGATGAGCCCCGTGCGCGTCAGGACTATCAGCCTCGGTGGCGCGTACCTCGAATCTTCCAGCCGCCTCAGCGTCGGCGACTCCATCCAACTCGAACTCCGCTCCGGCCTCCGCAAAATCCATTTCACCGCCGTCGTCCGCAACATCGGCCCCGACGGCAACGGCGTCGAGTTCGTCCACATGAAACAAGAAGACCACGAACGCCTCCGCAAACTCGTCCAAAAGCACTTGTAAACCCCTGGGAACGCCATGCTCCCGAATGGCGTGTACAAGCCTGGCAAGTGGCTCAGGGTCGATTTTTTCCACCCGAACACCATCGATGCGCACAAACCCCGTCTCAATCTCCAACAACCCCTCCAACGCCTGCTAAACTAATCCCAGGAGACCTCCACCAATGCTCGCCCCGCAATCCATCGAAACCATCGGCATCGTGGCCGGTTTCTGCACCACCTTCGCCTTCATCCCGCAACTCATCAAAATCCACCGGCAGGGCGGCCGCGATCTCTCCTACGGCATGCTGATCTTCTATCTCGCCGGCGTGCTTCTCTGGCTCGCCTACGGACTCCTCCTTCACGCCCCTTCCGTGATCCTCGCCAACGCCGCCACCTCCTTTCTGATCTTCCTCGCCATCGTCCTCAAAGCTTGGAAAGAGCGCCGCCAGCCCGCCGCCAATCTCGTCCCCGAACAATTGCCCGAACGCGGCTGATTCAACCACTCCCCGCCCCGATTCGATGTTTCCCGCAAAACTCATTCTCCCGCTCCCCCATTACAACTTGGGCACCCTCTTCTCTCAAGACTAGCCAAACAAACGTCTGGCAGTTTACAGTTGCAATCGCTCGTACATTGCCGTACAAGCTATCTCATCAATTCTTTGGATTTTCAGTCAGCATCGGCGGGAATTCCCCGCCACCGCTAGGGGTAGCGGTGAAACTTGCAGTCATTCCAAGGAGGCTCGGTATGCAACGCAAGCCATTGTTTGCGTTTGTAGTTTTCTGTGTGGCAGTGGCAATTCTTTTGGGCGTCACTTCCGCCGTCGCCCAGGTCAACACCGCTACTCTTTCCGGCACGGTGACCGACCCGCAAGGTCTCGCTGTTCGCGGCGCGAGAGTCACTGTCACTCTTCTCGCCACTGGTGCCCAGCGCTCCATCATCGTTGACGACGCCGGCCGCTACACCATCGTCGGCCTCGTCCCCGGCCTCTACAAGCTTCGCGTCGACACCGGCGCTACTTTTGCTCCCTACGAGAAGCCTTCCTTGCAGCTCACCGTTGGTGAACAGGCCATCGCCGATGTGAAGCTCGTATTAGGCACGCAGACTCAGACCGTCACCGTCACTACCGAAACCGCTGCCATCGAAGTCACCCGCTCGGAAAGTTCCCAGACCGTTGACCAGCGCCAGATCGACAATCTTCCGATCAACGGCCGCAGTTACATCAATTTCACGCTCCTCAATTCCCAGACCACTCGCGACGTCTCTCCCACCATCGGCCCCGCTCCCAACAGCGGCCTGAACATCAGCGGCGCTCGTGGGCGTTCCAACATGATCAGCGTCGATGGCGCCGATGCCGTGGATAACTCCGTCAACGGCATCCGCTCCACCGTCTCGCAAGAGGACGTCCAGGAATTCCAGATGATCCTCAGCAACTACAACGCGGAATACGGCCGCGCCACCGGTGGCGTCGTCAACATCGTCACCAAGAGCGGCACCAACGATTTCCACGGCGACGTCTTCGGCTACCTCCGCAACAAGTCCTTCCAGGCCCGCAACCCCTTCTCCGGCAACGTCGACCCCACTACCGGCGATCTCGTTCCCACCAAGCAAGCCTACACTCGCGTGCAGACCGGCACCGCTTTCGGTGGGGCTCTTAAGAAAGATAAAACTTTCTACTTCTTCTCCTACGAATACACCCAACGCGAAGAAACCGGCTTCTCCAGCATCGGTGAAAACAATTTCGGCCTGCAGACCGTCAATCTTCCCGTTCCCCAGGCTCCCGGCGGCGTCCTCCCAGTGCAATTGACCAGCACCCAAGCCCAGGCCGTTAACACCCTACTGCAGGATTCGGTGTCCCTAGGTAACCCTAATCTTGCAACTCTCGCAGTCAACTACGGCATTCTCCTCGGTTCCGGCTCTAACGTCGCGCTCAACAAAATCGACTACGGCCTGGTCGGCAACAGTTCCACGATGGGACTATTGCCTGCTACTCCTGGTGCCCAGTTCCCACTCCCCGTCACTTGCCCCACCGGAGCCGTCGTCGGCACCGTAACTTGTTCGAGTATCCCTGCCGGTGCCAACTACTCTTATGGCTATGCCGCTCTGCCCGCCTCTTACGTGGGTTTGAACGCCATCCGTGGCAACTTCCCAGTATCGGAGAAAACCAGCCTCTGGTCCGCGCGTCTCGATCAGCGTTGGAACAATCGAAACACTTCCTTCATCCGCGTTGGCGTTTCTCCCTCCGAAGTCACCGGCATCGAATCCACCTCGCAAAACCAGGTCTTCGGTCAGAACGCCGGCTCCCGCACGGGTGAAACGCACTACCGCGACATCAACGTCACCTTCCAGCACGACACCATTCTCGACGACACCACCTTCAATGAATTTCGCTTCCAGTTTGCCCGCCGCGGCCTGCACTTCGGCTATTCGCCTCTCGACGGCGGCAGCGATATCGGCGTCAACATTCCTGGTTACGCCTACTTTGGCCGCGAACCCTACTCCACCGTCGACCGCATCGAGCGCCGCTTCCAGTTCACCGACAACATCACCAAGACCTACGGGCGCCACACCTTCAAACTGGGTGTGGACGCTAACGTCATCCAGTTGCGCTCCGCCAAGCAGCAGATTTTCGAACTCGACTTCGGCGGCGTCGTTGATTTTGGGGGCCTGCCCGTCTCCAGTCTCTCCGCCGGCGCGATTCCCGACGTTGTTCCCGGCCTCGGTCTGGCTCTTCCCGGCGCCACTTCTTTGCAGGCCTACGGCTTCGGCATTCCCCAGAGCTACATTCAGGGTATCGGTCAGTCCAATCAGCCATTTGACAATATCCCCTTCGGCTTCTTTGCTCAGGACACTTGGCGCATCACCCGCAAGCTCACGCTGAACTACGGCGTACGCTACGACGTCGAAATCAGTCCGTTGTTCGCTCCCGCAACCTCCATTAACGCCGCCGCTGAAAAGGCTCTCGGCGTTACCGAAGGTATTCCGCGTGACTACAACAACGTGGCGCCCCGCATCGGTTTTGCATGGGATCCCAAGGGTGACGGCAAGACCGTGGTCCGCGGCGGCTATGGCATCTTCTACGATCATCCGCTGCTCGCCATCGCTTTCGACGCCGTTACCGCCGACGGTGGCCGTTCCGTCCAGTTGATCTCTCCCGGCGGTACGCCCTCGGCTTGCGGCCTGGTCACCTTTGCTTGTGGCAACAACGCCGCCGGCAACAGCCTGGACGCATCCACCAATTTGAACGGTTCATCCATTTTCCAGGGCGCCCTGAATGCTCTTCCGACCATGTATTACAATCCGAATCAGCAGCGCTTCGATCCACTCAACCCCAACTCCATCTTTGCCAATCAAAACTATCTGACCCAAGGCTTCCCGCTGCCCATTCTTCCCTTCACTCTGCCTGTGGCAAAGAATTTCCAGTATGGCTACGCGCAACAGGTCAACCTTACTGTCGAGCACGCTCTCGGCGGCACCTGGAAAATGAGCGTGGGATACCAGGGCACTCGCGGTTTGCACCTGAACCGCCCCGTGGACATCAATTCCACGGACCCCGTTCTGCTCACCACCAACCTGCAGAACGCCGACGCGGCCGGCCTCGGCATCTCCAGCCCGTTCTCCGTGGTTGTTCCGAGCGCTAGCGTGGGAAACACGGGCACAACCTGCGGTCTGAATGTGCTTGTGCCTAACGTACTCGGCCAGCTCGCTAACTGCCCGGCGGGCATCCCTCTAGACAACGCTTACGTGGGCACTGCCGCCTACTTCAACTACTTCCGTCCGTCTGGACCAAATCCCTCCTATGCCACATTTACCGCTACAGCCATGGGTTCGCCCTGTAATGGCCTTCCTGCGAATCAACTCTTCAGCTGTGGCTTCGCCGTGCAGCAGGGACTGGCGCAGAAGGCGAATTATCCGGTGGGCGGCCCTCCGGTCCCCTTCAACAGCGTGGACACCCAACTCTCCGACGCCGCTTCCTGGTACAACGCCCTCACCGTCAACGTGCAGAAGACCTTCTCCCGGCACTTCACCATGCTCTCCAGCTACACCTGGTCGCACTCCATTGATAACGGCACCGACCTGCAGTCCACACTCGAACCGGCCGACAGCCGTTTCCCGTATCTCGAGCGTTCCAACTCCGTCAATGACCAGCGCCATCGCTGGGTCACCAGCGGCGTCTATCAGACCTCGCCCCATAAGGGCGGCGACTCCTTCGTGCAAAGCTTCTTCAGCGACTTCACGGTCGCCCCTCTCGTCGAGGTGTCGTCCGGCAGGCCCTTCAACGTCATCACCGGTGAAGACACCCGCTTGGACCTCGGCGCCTCCGAAATCCGGCCTTCGCTCTCCGTCGCGGGGGCGCCCGGCGCGACCACCGATCCTTTCATCCCTGGAGTGGTCTTCGGTCCGCCGACCGTCTGCCTGACCGACGCCAAAGTGCCCTACACTGTGCCGGGCATCACTCCCCCACTCGGTTGCACCGGCGATCTCGGCCGCAACAAATTCACCATGCCTTACTTCTTCCAGTTCGACCTCCGCGTCTCCAAGGGCATTAGCTTCGGCGAACGTTTCCGTCTCGATCTCATCGCCGACGCCTTCAACCTCTTCAACCACACCAACATCTCGGCGGTGAATCAGCTCTGCGATCCGTTGGCCGGCAACACCTGCACCGCGGGGCAGCCCACCGCAGCCTACGATGCCCGCCAGTTCCAGTTCGCCCTAAAACTAAACTGGTAATCGTTAGTCAAGAATCATCCACACCAACAAAAAGAGGCCCCGGAAATCCGGGGCCTTTTCTTTTTCTTCAATCTCTACTTCTTTATTTCATTACCTCATTGCTTCATCTCTTCCGGCAGCAACCACTTCCCAAACACCGGATACGTCGCCCACTCTCCCCGGTTCGCCTTCACCCCGTACACCACGCCAACGATCAAGTTCACCACCCATCCGCCCATGATCCCCAGCCACAGCAACGGCACAAAATAAACAAACGTAGGCGGCGGCCCCTGGCTATGCGGCGGAGGAGGATTGTGAATCAAACTCGCCATCATCCCCGCAAAAAACAGCATCACGCAAACAAAAATCATCCCCATATAAATCGCGTGCCAGATCACGGCCTGCAGCGAATGAAACTTCACAAACCGCGAATTCTGCTTCACGCAAAAAATCACCAGCGGCCCGATCAACCCCGTAAACGCACTCAACAAGTGCGCCAGCAGCGCCATCGTCCGCTCGTCCTCCGTAGGCACTTCCCATCCCGAAACCCCAGCCTGGGTTCCCATCTACTCCTCCTCGCACCCACTTCCCACGAGGATATCACTCCACATCTCATAGTAGGACCCGCTCCAACTTTGGAGTGCGGAAGCTCAACTTCCACTTTTGAGATCTAAGCCCAACCGCCCAAACAAACCAACAACCGCGCGATGATCAAAGATGCATTCCTCTCGGTGAACGCTGTGGCTCCTCTTTGCTCTCTGTGTTGAAATCCGCGTATTCTCCCCCTCCTCTTTTCTCCAATCTCAACTGCCAATCCATTGTGAACTTTCCTGTATAATCTCCCGGCCATGTCCAACCCCTCTTCCTCCAGCCACTCTGGCGAATCCTCCACCCACCTGGTCGAAATTCAACGCACCTCCGACGTCCTCACCTTCACCCTGAACAATCCTGATCGCGGCAACGAAGTCACCGGCTCCATGTTCGACGCCATGCTAGCCGAACTCCGCGCCGAATCCGCGCAGCCAAGCGCCCGCGTCCTGCGCATCCGCGCCCGCGGCGCCGTATTCTGCACCGGCCGCGAACGCGCCGCCCACGATGCCGAATCTGCCCGCGCCGAAGTCTCCCGCATCATCGAATTCAAACGCCTCCTGCGCACCACATCCTTAATATCCGTCGCCGAAGTCCAAGGCAACGCCTTCGGCTTCGGCGTGGGCCTCGCCATCGTTTGCGATTTCCCCGTGGTCTCCGATCATGCCTCCCTCTGCTTCCCCGAAATGCGCCACGGCCTCGCTCCAGCTGCGATCATGGCCTATCTCGGCGAATACGCCCTGCCCCGCTTCGCATTTCCGCTGGTTCTCTTCGGCGAACCTTTTTCTCCCCAGCAAGCTCTCGAAATCGGCTTGATCTCCATGGTCTGTCCCGCGGCGAATCTAACTCCCTTCGCCGACAAGCTCATCGCGCGCATCCTGCAACTCGATCCCGGCGCCACTCGCAGCTGCAAGGAATTTTTCCTCACCGCGCAAAACCATTTCTTCGCCGAGAACTGCCGCCTCGCCACCGAAGCTCTCACCGCGGGCACTCTCGCCAACCTTGCGAGGAAAAAGTGAGCCGCTGGTGATCGTAAACGCGGGCGCGCGCCTCGACCGCCTTCCGGTCTCCCGATTTCATCGCCGCATCGTCACCCTCATCGGCATCGGCATGTTCTTCGACGGCTATGACGTCTACGTCGCTTCCAGCGTCCTCGGCGCCACGCTGCACAGCGGCTTTTCCACCCTCGCGCAAAATGCCCAGTTCGTCTCCGTCACCTTCATGGGCATGATGCTCGGCTCTTTTCTCACTGGATTCCTCGGCGATCGCTACGGTCGCCGCTTCACCTACCAGGCCAATCTCATCATCTTTGGCCTCGCCTCCATCGCCTCCGCCTTTGCTCCCAATATGTCCATTCTGATTCTTCTTCGTGGTGTGATGGGTGTGGGACTCGGCGCGGAACTTGTCGCCGGCTACGCGGCCATGACCGAATTTCTTCCCCCGCAAGCCCGCGGCCGCTGGTGCGGCATTCTCAACGCCGTCGTCGTGACCAGCGTGCCCATCAGCGCCCTCTTCGCCTATCTGCTGATTCCCCACTCCGGCTGGCGTATCATGTTCGTCATCGGCGGCGTCGGCGCCCTCATCGTCTGGTATCTGCGCAAATCCATGCCCGAATCCCCGCGCTGGCTGGAATCCATCGGCCGCACCGACGAAGCCGAAAAAATGCTCCAGGAAATTGAAAGTGAATTTGCCCTGCAGGATGCGCCGCTGCCCGAACCCACTCCCCCGCCGCCCGCGGTCGCCGCCAGAAATTTTTCTTCTCTCTTCGGCCCGCAGCTATTTCCTCGCCTCTTCGTCGGCGCTATCGTCCTCATCGTGGCCAACACTCTGATCTACGGCTTCGTCACTTGGCTGCCCACCTTTTTCGTCCAGCAGGGCCTCAGCATCGCCAGCTCCTTCAAATATTCCTTCCTGATGACCATTGGCGCTCCTGTCGGTGCGGCCATCGGCGCTCTCAGTGCCGATTCCATCGGCCGCAAGCCCGCCATTATCGGCGCTTCCGCGCTGGCCATCGCTTTTGGCGGCATCTATCCCTTCATTCGCAATCCGCGCCTGCTGCCCCTTGCCGGTTTTCTCCTGGTAGTCTGCATCTACATCCTGGTCGCGCTGCTCTTCGCCATCTACATTCCCGAGCTCTTCCCCACCGATGTCCGCATGCGCGCCGTTGGCCTCTGCAACACTCTCGGCCGCGCCGCCACCATCTTCACTCCATTCCTAGTCGTCTTCCTCTTTCGCTCTTACGGCGTAGCAGGTGTAGTCGGCCTGATGGTCAGCCTCCTTCTCGTGCAAATCCTCACGGTCCATTTCTTCGGCATCGAACCCAAAATGCGCCGCCTCGAAGAAATGCAGTAGGCCGCCTCCGATATAGGCGCTGGGCTTGGGCCCAGCAAGCCCTTTCACAAAAGCTAAACATCAATCATGGATTTAAACGGGGGAAGTTTGGCGCACAACGCCTGAATGCGTTCCTGGATCTCTTGCTTCAATCCCACAAACTCGAATCCATACATCGTTCCGTGATTCCGCTGCACCACCGCCAAAATCCGCTCCGACACCACCGGCCACAAAACTACATGCTCTCCCACGTTCAGATGATGGGTCGTCGCCGCAGACATCCCCCCCACGCTGATCTCAAAACTGGTGGCTTCCTTCGTCGAGCCATCCTTCAATACAATAAACACCCGCTGGATCATCCGGTGCCGCGGATGTTCCCGCCTTTCCACAATGTCCGCCGCTTCCAGCCCTTCACTCCGTGCTTCGTCCTGCACAGGCATCCCCTAACGACTCGCAAAGCCAGCCGGGTGGAGATCCCACTTACCATTTACAATCTTGCGCCTCCCCGCCCCACGCGTAAACGCC
>Ga0074045_10001433_pt1 | contig 23002 bp, 24 predicted proteins | sample BogForMeECP23OM2_FD_94442 | JGI IMG/M metagenome (GOLD analysis project Ga0074045, IMG submission 94442) | Bog forest soil microbial communities from Calvert Island, British Columbia, Canada - Bog Forest MetaG ECP23OM2 | ecosystem: Environmental > Terrestrial > Soil > Wetlands ... | reverse complement strand
GCAATGCTGCCACATACCGGGGAAATCCATAAATCTCAAATCGACCATCTGGATACCTTCTTTCTTAATTAAATCAACTACATTTTTCGGCGTTTTTATTTCCATCTTTTTTATTTCTCCTTTAATTGTTCACAGTTAATTCCATACTTACGCGCTTTATATGTCAGAATGCGTTTTGTTGTTCCCAGCAACATGGCCGCCGCTGACTGATTACCCCTGGTTTTCATCAGAGCCTGAATAATGACTGTCCTCTCACAATCAGACACACAGCGCTCCAATATGTTTTCTTTGCTTTCGTATTTTACAGTTTCCATAAGATTACCCCACTCTATCGTTACACGGCGTTTTCGCCCCGTTCACCGGTGCGGACCCGCATGGCGTCATCCACCGGATGGACGAATATTTTCCCGTCCCCGATTTCACCGGTATAAGCCGCCTTGCGAATCGCGTTGACGATGGCATCTGTTTCATTTTCCTTTACAATCACCTCCAGCCTTGTCTTGGTAACCATATCCACCTTATAAGTATTGCCGCGCACCTGTAGGTTCAGGCCTTCCTGATTGCCATGGCCTTCGATCTCGGAAATCATCACGCCCGGATGGCCGATCTTTTTCAACGCGGCAAACACGCCCCCGACCTTATCAGGCCTTATTATAGCTTCTATTCTTTTCATCACGATTCTCCTTTGTCTCATTTATAGTATTTATAGTGTTATTCGATTAGAGGGCATAAACCCCTTTTTCACCTGTGCGGACTCTCATGGCATCTTGAGCGTCGAGCACAAAGATCTTGCCGTCTCCCACATTACCGGTGAAAAGTGCATCGCGCATGACATCCATAACACCTGGGACATCCCACTCATTCACCACGAGATCGACCCTTACCTTGGGTATGAAGGAAATCCTGTCGTTGATAGGCTCCGCATCTTTGTCCATTTGACCTTTTTGCCTGCCGAATCCCTTGATCTTGGTCACGGTCATTCCCAGAATGAGTTCTTCATCTTTCAGGATATCCACCAGGACATTCAGCATATCAGGACGAATCATGGCGGAAATCATTTTCATGCTGTATGATCGCTTCACGTTCGAAATAGCCACGTATGCGAGGCTGATAAGCGCCCAGGCTCCGGCAATGAGGAAACAGATATCCACTTCGGCCTTGGAATCGGCATTGCCTATGGAGTACAGATAAACGATGGCGACAACCATAATCACATTGCCGATGACGCCCAGCACCGGAATAATGCCGTGCTTGAGGATGCTGAAATCTTCTCTTTTTTTGAAGGCAACGATGGTCCACACGCAGGTTAGGCCGTAAAGCATGAAGGTTCCGAAGTTGGAAGCCAGCGTGATACCGGTGAGTCCCACTACCGACCGCACGCCGATTGCCGCAATGACTGAAGAAATGATAACCATGGCGCCGATAGCCACATGCGGAGTGCTGAATTTCTGATGGATGAAACCCATCATCTTCGGCAGTTCCCGGCCGCCGGCCATACCCGCGCTTACACGGATGGCTGTATTCATGCAGCTCAGAGTCGTGCCGATGATTGCGATAACTACTGTAACCGCCATGGTGATCATAAGGCCGAATCCTATGCCGGGGAGCACATTGTTGCCTATAAGCACTGCCAGATCGCCGATGGGCGCGGAAGAAGCGGCCGCCGCGGCCATTCCTGTAGTAAGAGTCTTCCCGCTGCCGTTTATCAATTTTTCACTGATCATGGTACCGGCGGCAAAATATTCGATAAGATAGGCAAACAAACCCTGAACAATCAGAGAAATGATGATGGCCTTCGGAATATTCTTCGATGGTTCCTTGGTTTCGGCAGCCAGAGCAGTGCAGCTCTCAAAACCGACCAATATAAGGATGGCAAGAGTGGATTGGACAAGGACGCCGTTGAGCGAATGCGGCATGATGATATCCCATCCGCTGCTGAATGCCCATGTAGTGGCTCCCTGCGGGTTTCCCAGCCGGTAAAAGATAGCCAGGCCGCTGAAAATAACGAGAGTAACAAGCTGTATTATATTGATCCAGATGGAGGTCATGGTGGACCCGGTCACGCCGCGGTAGGCAATATATCCGATCACCACCGCAATTACGACCCCGATAACCGTGAGGGAAATATTGGATAAGGTTCCGCCGGAGAATTGGGTATAGATGTATCCTATCATTGTGGCGAACATGGCCACCATGACACCCGGATAGACCCAGTAAAACAAATGCGCGGCCCAGCCCGTCGCCAGTTTGGAGAGGCGGGCCATCGAATTGGGAGCCGCCCTTTTTGTTCCTGAATTATCGAGGAAAGCCTTTTCCGCGAAATAAGTAACGCTGGCAAAGCCCGCCTCTGGATAAATCTTCGCCAACTGCGAATAGGAAAGGGCTGTGAGTAAGCAAATAATCAAGGCAACCACAATCCCTGCCCAGATATCGCTTGCCACCGATGCCCCGCTGGGAGCGGTAGCGGCAGCCTGCATTTGATAAGTAATCCATAAAAATGCTCCGGGTGCAATCAATGCCATTGCATTCATGGTTGCGCCCATCAAACCAAGCGTAGGTTTGACTAGTGGGGAGCTTTTTGCTTCTGTCATCTTTTCTTTCATACCTTACCTCCTTTTGTGGATAAATTATGTTCCATTTATCCTTTCTAATTATGATTTCGATCTATGATTTATGATAAGGCATATAGTGTGCCAAACCTATGAGCGAATAGTTGCGACAGGTATTAATGCAAATAAAACAAGAAGTTAAAAATATAATTGGCGAAGGATCATAACCTTGAATATGTACAACGCGTATAAGAGGAAATATGATCAGCCTTTAAAAAGAACAAAAATAGATCAGGGAAATATATTTTTAATCATTCTTGTTCAAAGCAGTATCAGGTTATTAAAATGAATATTGAATGATTTCAGCTTGATAAGAGATTAACATTCTGCGTGGCTACCAAAAGGTCGGAAAATAGACGCTTCCTACATAGATGTAGGATCGCTTTGCATAGAATTGCTTTTTAGAGAATTTATATCGATGCCATATTTTGCAATCCTTAAGCCCATTGTCCTTTCGGTTATGCCGAGGAAGCGTGCCGCCCTGGCCATATTTCCGTTAGAACGTCTGAGTTCTTCAAGAATAAGTTCTATTTCTATGGCTGCCAATGTTTCGTTGAGTTTTCCCCGGAATTTTTTCCGGGAGCCTGTATCATCGCGCTTGATGCTCGGCGGCAGATGATGGCTGTGAATGATCCCGTCCGTGCATAAAATGATCGCTCTCTCGATGCAATTTTCCAACTCCCGCACATTGCCGGGCCAGTGATAATTCATCAGCAGATCAACAGCCGGGGCGGAGATTCCGGTGACGGTTTTTCTGAATTCTTTGCTGTACTTTTCAATAAAATAATCGGCCAGTAAAATGATGTCCGTTTTGCGCTCCCGCAGCGGCGGCACAACGATGGGAAAAGCATTCAGGCGATAATAAAGATCTTCCCGGAACTTTCCTTCCTGGATTAGTTTTTCCAGGTTCCTGTTGGTCGCCGCAATAATGCGGACGTTCACTTTAATAGTCGCGTTTCCGCCTACGCGTTCAAAAGTCTTTTCCTGAAGAACTCTTAATAATTTCGCCTGCAACGCAAGCGACAACTCTCCGATCTCATCGAGAAAGATGGTTCCGCCTTCCGCCATTTCAAAGCGGCCTTTATGGAAAGACGTAGCTCCGGTGAAGGCTCCTTTCTCATGTCCGAAAAGTTCACTTTCAATGAGATTCTCCGGCAGAGCCGCGCAATTGACCTCTATATAGGGATTGTTCACGCGGCTGGAATTATAGTGAATGGCATGAGCGACCCTTTCCTTTCCGACTCCGCTCTCCCCGAGGATGAGCACGGTTGTGTTTGTGCGGCTGACTTTATCGATGAGGGCGAAGATATCGATCATGCTTTTTGAGTTGCCGATAATCGTTTTCTTCCCGTACTTGTTTTTCAGTTCATCATGGAGGCGCTGGTTTTCTTCCCTGACTTTTTCCAGTTCTTCCTGAACCAATTGACGAAGACGCACGGCCTGGGATATGCTTGAGGCTATGATCGTGAGCAGACGCACATCATCCGCGAAGGAAACATTCTCATCAAAAGGCCGGTCTAAAGAAAGCGCGCCTATTACTTCGTTGCCGATTTTAATGGGTACGCAAATGAAAGTGACATCGCTCTTATCGATATTTTTTCTTGCGCCTGTTCTGTCCAAAAAGCGGGGTTCTTCGGAAATACGGGGAATGATCGCCAGACGGCCCGTGTCTATGACCTGGCCGGTAATCCCTTCGCCGAGACGGTATTTACCTTTTGCCTGTTCTTCCGGCAGCAGGCCGTAAGCCTCTTCGATAAATATCTCTCCTTTGCTTCTGTTAAGGATGGTTAACGTACCACGAAGCATTTCCATATTATCCGCCATCATCTGGAGGATCGGCTTCAGCACTGCATTAAGGTCCAGCGCTTCGCTGAGCTTTCTGCTTATCTCAAAGAGAAGAGATAGTTCCTTTATTTCGCGGGAAGCCCGGTAATCATGATCCGGCATATAAGCATATCCATTTAAATCGGTTATTTCATCTCTTTCATCTGCGACACTGTAAATATACTGCGAATATCATGCCATTGATTCTGCAAATTGGCGGTGCGTTATGTCAGATCAATAATATTACAAAGTAATTTAAGGATTAATAATTAATTGATGATAATTTTATTAGCCTCCCAGGCGTAAAAAAAGCTTTCAACAATTTTAAATTAAACAATATTGAACCGGCATGTCTACGAAAGATGAACCGATAGAGCAAATTAAAATCTCCCGATTTCTCCAGTTTATATGCCAAACTTTCTATCCATCAATGTTCAGTATAATTACTTCCAAACTGGATTATCATTGCTCCACAAATAATAATCATCAACCCGACCCAAGTTGTGTATGGTATATTCTCTCTAAATACAAGATGGCCGAACAATATGCTTATCAGTGCAAAGATTGCCACATAGACTCCGAGCAGTTTTGAAAAATCCCATTTGACCGTGTTGACAAGTACGCCATAGGAACCCGGTATAGCACACCCTATCAATATGACAGCTACGCTTTTTCCGCGCAATCCCTTACGGACAATCGCATCACCGCCAACCTCTAATATTGCTGCACCAATGAAAATAAGCCAAACCCAATATGTCATATTTGCTCCTCATTTTTTTTGACAATGGCGTCCAAATAAGCAGCGGATATATTTTTACAGTGACAGGCCATTTCCTTGAACTGGATCATAATGTCATCCAGTTGTTTTTCGTTAACTACATAACCGATTTTTTCAATATAACTCCGGATAGCATGACGGCCGGAATGCTTCCCGAGGACGAACCGGCTCTCCGGTATGCCTACCGATTGGGGTGTCATGATTTCATAGGTTTGCGTATCTTTAAGTAAGCCATCCTGATGGATGCCCGCTTCATGGGCAAAAGCATTAGCTCCCACGATAGCCTTGTTGGGCTGAACAGAAATTCCGGTGATTTCCGTCAGGAGTTGGGACGTCTTGTATATCTGCTCCGTTTTGATCCTCGTCTGCACGCTAAAATGGTCGTTTCTTGTCTTTAAGGCCATGACCACTTCTTCCAGCGCGGCGTTGCCTGCCCGTTCACCGATGCCGTTGATGGTGCATTTTACCTGGCTTACGCCCTGTTCCACAGCGGCCAGAGTATTGGCCACAGCGAGGCCCAAGTCGTCATGGCAATGGACGGAAAGAATATGATTGCCGATATTTCCGGTGTGCTCAAAGATGTAGCGGATCAGCTTACCGAATTCGCCGGGAATGGCATAACCCACCGTATCGGCAATATTAACGGTCTGTGCGCCCGCATCGATAGCCACCTCCAGAAGCCGGCAAAGAAAATCTTTGTCCGTTCTTGTTGCATCCATGGGCGAAAACTCGATGTTGTCCGTATATATTCGGGTATGGGCTACGGACATTTTTGTTATTTCCATTATTTCCTGCCGGCTTTTTCGTAACTGATATTGAAGCAGAATATCGGAGGCCGGAAGAATAATATGAATGCGGGGAACAGCCGCTTCCCGGATGGCCTCCCATGTCCGGTCGATGTCGGTGATTCTTGCTCTGCTAATGGCGGCGATCTGGCAGCCTCTGATTTTCCGGGCTATCTGACGAACGGCGGTAAATTCTCCCGCTGAGGAGACAGGAAAACCGGCCTCAATAATGTCCACGCCCAGTATCTCCAGTTGCCGTGCCAGACGAAGCTTTTCGTCAGGCATCATGTCGGCGCCGGGAGACTGTTCTCCATCCCGCAGGGTCGTATCATAGATGAAAATTCGTTTTCCCGGCATGGCTCTTTCCCTACGGATCATGTTAACTTCCTGTTGATGACGTCCAGCGTTCCGTAAAGTGCGGTCATCCGGCTCGTCAGAAGGCCTGCCTGCCGGTAAAACATTAATGCCCCGATATTTGTGACGTCGGCAACGAGTTGAATGCGACCGGCGCCCTGTCCTAAACCCCAGACAATCACCTGTTCCAAAAGCTTTATTCCGATACCTTTACGCCGGAATCCGGAAGCGACATACATGTCTTCCAGTAAAATCGAGTATCCGCCGCTGGATGTCGATACAACGATCTGGGCGGTAACCATGCCCACTATTTTGCCCGCCGCTTCGGCAACAAAAACTGTCCTGACACGCGTGTCCGCAAGCAGAAGTTGCAGGCCTGCCCTATTTTTATCAGCATCTACGGCAAAGTCTTTTTCAAGAGCAAAAAGATGATGAAGAAAAGTTACCATCGCCTCGATATCTCCATGCTCTCCTTTCCTTATGCGAATATTCTTTACGGTTTCAATCTTCATAAAATTATGAGGCCAGCGCCAACCGTGTCGTACGCGCCGCTTTAGCAGGTGCGCCGGGTGACGGTGCGGATGAGATGGATCTTTGCAACCAACCATTATTGATTTTTCCGTCGACAATGGGCAATATTTCGTCCACAGACGAAGATATGATGTTTGGGTTTTTTCATTTTAATTCCTCTCTTTCCATTAGTCTTTTTATTATTGATTATCCGCACCCCGTGCCATTCCCGCTGCATTGCTGGCCAATGCCGCAATGGCCAGCTTTACGAGAAGGATTTTCGGTATGGCTTTTCCCGTTAGGGTGGCCTCGACGCCCTCCTTGGCCAACCCTTCCATGACGACAACATTAACGCCGCTGTGTTCAAGAATGGCCAGAGGGCTGGGACCGATGCCGCTTGCGAGAACGGTATTGCAGTCACGCAGCAAACGAGACATGACATCCCAGCGCTCCGGCCCGCCACCAGGAGGAGGTGTGGAACGGCGTTCCATCAAAACAATTTTCCCGTCACGCATGCCAAATATCCATAATCCGGCAGCTTCACCCAAGTGTTGATTCACAAAGAACCCCTCCATGCTGGCTACGGCCACATAGGGTCTTTCCGGACTCTGATGGGGCAAAGAGGCTTTCCGAAGGAGATCCATGATTTCATCATTTTGCTTTTCTCCGATCATACCTGCCGCATCTGCGCGGCACCGGCTGCAATGAGACATCTGGGGAAGATATAAACCGGCAGCCTTGCGCAGTCTCTCTACTTTTTCGTGCGCCAGCGGAGCAATATCCGCAAATGGCGTACCGGCCACATGGTACATGGGAATAGCATTAAAGATGTCCGCCTTCATATCCGCCATCTGCCGGGCAATTTCTACGACATGATGATCATTAATGCCGGGGATGATCACTATATTGATCTTGACGGTGATGCCTTTTGCTTTGAGGCGACGGATGGCCTCCTGCTGCTTTTCTAAAATGACCCGGGCAGCATCCGCGCCCCGATAGACCTTACTCTTCAACCTGGCCCAGGCGTAGATCTTTTCTGCTATGGCCGGGTCAACGGCGTTGACCGTCACGGTGATATGACTGACCTTCAGATCCGCCAACTCATCAACGTAGTCTGCCAGAGCCAAACCATTTGTAGCCACACAGAGCATCATCTCCGGGTGTCTTTCCCTGACCAGATGAAGCGTTTCTAACGTCTCAGCGGAATTGGCGAAGGGGTCGCCGGGACCGGCTATTCCCACCACGGCTAGATTTTTGATCCTATCCATCACCTCGTCGAGATAATTTGCCGCCTGCCAGGGCAGCAGGATTGTACTCGATACGCCCGGTCGGGATTCGTTGACACATTCAAAATCACGATTACAGTAGTTGCACTGCATGTTGCACGCAGGCGCTACGGGCAGGTGAATTCGTCCCGCATGGTGGCGTGCGCCTTTGCTGAAGCAGGGATGGTCATGGTAATTCATATCATTCTCCTATATGTAACTACATCCTATAGCGGAGCTGCTCTGTTTATGTTCGATGAAGGCAATTCCCCGTATGGGAACAGACTATGGCCATAGCAATGCCTAAATGAAGCAGAGCCTTCACCAGCGAAAATGCCTTATGTATGGTAAAATCCATTCAATCAAACTATCAATGAGCACCTATATTGCTTTTTAATTTATTTTCTGCAGCGGCTCTAATAGAGGCAATCCTTGATTGATCGAACAATTTTTCTACTCCACTGCACATTGAAAGAACACGAACCGAATCAGATGGAATTGGCTTTCCATGGTGATAATCGTCAATAGAACAAATTCCAAATATATCATCTAATGACCTAATGTCTTTGTTTAAATCAAAAGGGAGATCAACAACATTTTCCACAGAGTCCATAAGACATGTATAATTGTGATTTAAAGGCATTTCACCATATAATTCACACAATGCAATAAGGTATCTTTCAAGAGCAACAGAAGCGATATTAAATGTTAGACTAGGTCGTTGTCCTTCTTTTACAAACTGTTCAGCCCTTTGATGATACCCTTTTGCGTCTCGATAATTATTTTCAAATGCTTTCAGATCGATTTCAATTGTCATTGAATCATTCATAATATGCCTCTTTCCCCTTTAGATATCACCGGACCCAATCTAGGGCTGGTAAAACAAAGTCAGGAACAGTATTATATTTTTGGAACCACAATTTATAAAAATAATGCTCACCTAAAAACCGTGTTTCTTACCTTTTACCGAATTAATATCTATGCGTATCACTGCCGTACGGTTGAGGTTTGCCTTCGGGTATTTGAATTTTTTATCCGAAAAATGCGCGACAACGAGATCAAGCGCTTTTACTTTTTCAGCTTCATTTTCCACAAAGATTGCTTTCCCTATGCCAATCACCGTACGATGTTTCGCTTCGAAATCGCATGCCGCATCGCTTTCGATAATACCGTGATCGACACTGATCTCGAAACAGACATTGTTATTGCGTTTTAAGATTTCTATTTTTGTCCCCGCTTGCGCTGAATGAAAATAGAGAGCCGTACCGTCGAAGGCATAGAACACTGGAACAAGAAACGGCATATTACCGTCAACAAACGCAATGCGCATAAGTTTCTCCGAACGGATAATTGCATCAATTTCTTTACGATCGGTAATCTCACGGTCTTTGCGCCGCATCATGCCATGCGGGTGACCTTCCACTGATCCTTGCATATGAACTCCTTCTGTTTTAATTTTTGGGGATAACTGTTATTTTTATCCCATGACCAGAGGCATCAAGCGTCTCTGATTCCTTTCTTAAATTCAGATGCTCAACTTCCCATAAAAACCATCTGGGAAGATGATCACAAAAGATTTCCAATTTCTTAAATGCAGTTGTTTCCATAAAAGGAATTAAGACTTGTCTGGAATTAAGACAGGGATCATTTTTTAAAACTTCTGCGAGATTAATTTTATAATAACCGTCGCTATTATTCCCAACAGGAAGCGGCACCGGTATTGGCCTGTTAATATCTAAAGGTCCAATTCCACACAATTCTTTTGCGGATGTCGAACAATCAGTTCTGCATCTGCAAGAATTCTGAGATTTAGCATCTTTGCTGCAAGATTTTTCATTAGTAATCATCTCATTTTCTTTCCTGGCGACAAAATCAAGTTGTTCAAACAGTTCCCCGTCAGATTGCCACGTATGAAATCCCATTTCTTCCAAAAGAGCATGTTGTAGGCCTCTTAACTCGCCAAGAAGAAAAATCTTACAGTCTTCCAATTGTGAAACAATATTGATGAATTTAAATCTTGCCTCCGCAAGACTTGTTATGTCATTCATAGTAAAGAAACTTTCTTTTTTCTTTATCCATAAACCGGACATATTTTCGTAAAGACAGACACTGCCTTCTTCACGAAAACTGACTACATTTCCATTTTCATTAATATAAGTCGCAATTTTCATATTGACTCCTTCTAATCTACAACAATGGAACCCGGCAAAAAGAAGCCGGGTATCCGACCCTATATGTGCGGATACCCTACAATAAGAACGCACTGTATAAGTTCAATTTCTCATTACCAGACATTGAGTATCCATTCCTTGTTGTGTTTATACTCCATATCGGCAAACAGTGTGTTCGCCATTTGTTCGGCAAGCCACATTGCTCCTGCGTATCCGACAACCGGATACCGGTATAACCCGGCACGGTCGTAGATTGGAAAACCAACCCGTACCATCGGAATTTTGTAGTCAACGGAGGTAAATCTTCCTTTGGAATGCCCCAGTATAAGATCAAGTTCAAACCCATCGTTCTTGATCCTGTTTTCCAGTTCCCATAGATCCGCATTCGTGATGATTTTCATGTCGTAATCTACTTTTTCCTGAAGTTCCTTGATTCGCGGATCATCCTTGTAACCGGGATTATCGTCACCGAGAAGAAGCAGCATTGGTTTCATCTCCAGATCAAGACAGAATTCTGCAAGACCTATGGCAAGATCCGCATTCCCATAGATTGCAACCTTCTTATCGGCCAGGAACATGTGAGTAAGATCGGTTATAGCATCCAGTGCGATTCCTCTTTCCCTGACAAGCGATTGCGGGATCGGCTTTCCGGTCATTTTTTTCAGGTTTTGCAAAAATGTATCCGTGTTGCGGATACCGACCGGACTAGGCCCGATAATTGCCGGAATGCCGAATTCGCTTTCCAGAAATTTGGCAGTCTTGCCGCCTTCGTATCTGTTGAGCGCGATCGTTCCGAGCGCATTTGCTGTTCCTCTTAAATCCTCGATTGTCGTGTTGCCGTGAGATACATGATTCCCTTTCGGCATAATTGGAGAATCGAATTTTTCGATTTCGAAAAGAACGGTCGCGTCAATCTGCATTTCCGTAAGCAGGTGCTTGAGTGCGGTTACATCACCGGGATTGGCCCAACCAGTAATCAGATTTAATTTCCCGTTAGGTTTGTCCTTTTTCGCAAAGTAGCTTACAAACTTTTTCACCGCGACATCATATCCGCTCACCATACTGCCGACGAAACTCGGAGTATGAATCGGAATAAGATGAACTTCTCTTCCAGCATATTTTTCTGCCAGGAGTCCTTCATTGAGTTTTCTCACGACACCATCAATATCGTCTCCAATGATTTCTGTTGAACAGGTTGAAATGATCGGGATGACTTTTACGTGTGGATAACGCATTAAAAGCACGTCAACACCTTCTTCAACGCGCCGGCAGGCGCCGAAAACTGCCCCCTCTTCATGTACGGATGAGGAAGCAAGTTCGAAACTTTCCTTGAAATGCTGCGAAAAAAGCAGGCGGACGAACATTACGCATCCTTGTCCTCCGTGGACTATCCCGATACAATCCTTTATTCCAATGCTGGCATACTGCGCGCCACACGGCTGGCAAGTGAATATCGGGTTGATAACACCAACGCGCTCTTTTGCTTTTAGTTCACAGGGCATAATTATACTCCTTCTTAGTAGTGCTGATCGGTAAGTTCCAGATTGAGTGAACCTTTTATGGTTAAATAGTCCACCCGGTCTTTTAGCCCCTGCATGAGCAGCTTAATTGCCGGTTTGTCCATTGCGGCTAACCACGGGTACCGGCTTTGGAAAGCATCAGCCAGACACACGGCATCCACCCAATAGCATCGGTCTTCCGGGGTTTCATGTTTGACGGGTTCCTCACATAATAACTCCATGGTTTTTGTGATTATTCCTTCGTTTTGCCTCTCTCTGTCCCATGTGCGGGAGTGAAATTGCCAGAGACAATTCTTCATAATGTAATTCACAAGTTGTTCGATTCTGTCTTTCATAAGATCTTTCATTGCATCTCCTCCATTACGCCGCATCAACAGACTGTCGTTCAAAGCTCGGGTAGGTCTTCTTACGCAAATCCGCAAGTGAGTCATATTTCCCGGTATATTGCCTCAATTTGAGTGATGAAGTAACATCCTCACTCAAATTAATGTCAGAGATCATTCTTGGCGTTACAAATCCTTTATCCGTTGGAATCTCATCTTTGCTGATATCCAGATAAGAAAGTTTATGAATCGGAGAATTGATCGCGTTATAAATATCGCGTGCAAACCTTACCCAGCCTTCATATCCTTTCCATGGACCGTTATGATAAGCATGTGCGTTGAGGTAGGGTACCCGAATCTTCTTGGCAACCTCACCCGGACGTTTGCCGGTGAAAATGACATCCGGTTTTAACTTCAGCATGGCTTCAACACTCTCGAGTTCATTTGGATCGTCGATGGCGAGAGCGCCTTCTTCGCATCTGGAAATACCCTTTTCCATATCACCCTGATGGCCGAATTTTGTATAGACAGAGATTACGTCGACCCCCATCTCTTCATGAATTGCATGCGCCCAGTGCCAGAGTTTTGATCCGCCAGGCCAGAGACATACTTTTTTGCCTTTCAGACGCGCCTTGTACCAGTCGAGTTCCGGTTTCCATCTGGCAGTTTCCTCTTCGATAATTTTCTGTGCTCTATCCTCGATTCCGAAGAATAAGCCGATCTTTCTAAGCGAGTTGGACAACGCTTCAAAACCAAATCCATCTATGTCAAGACGAGGTATTCCATACCTTACTCTAAGCTCGTTACAGATGTATTCGGCCGAACGCGCGCATTCCAGCACGTTGAGGTGCGCCCTGTGCATAGCTCTGAGTTCGTCATAGGAACCATTACCTGTAAAGGTTGAAAGAACCTGAATACCCATTCTCTTGAAATAGTCCATCATGACTTCCTGATCACCCTGGATATTATACTCTCCGACATAATTGATAACGTAATCGCTTGTGATATTCGGCTCAATCTGACCGACCTTATCTTTCATCCACGCGATATTTATTGTATGGTGTCCTCCCGACTGACTTGGTCCTTTAAAACCGGGAGAATTACAGACGAAGATATCAACATCCGGCATCTCTTCCATGACTTCATTAGCTACCGCATTAATATCGTCCCCGATCAGCGCTGAAGCACATGTCTGGTAGATGGTCATGCGTTTGATATTGGAAAAAGCCTTAAATGCTTCTTTGATGTTCTGTTTGAGCATTTTTTCAGCGCCGAATATGACATGCTTTTCTTTCATATCCGTCGCATAGGTGTACTTGAGCTGAAAATTATCGTTATCGCTTATATAGCGCTTGGTTTGCCACGTGTCGTATGTACATCCGACCGGCCCATGACTGATATGGATAACGTCTTTCATGGGCGTACCGATAACATGCTTAGCTCCGCAGTACGCACACCCGCGTTCCGAGATCGACCCGGGAATTGTATTGAGATATCCAAGGGGCAGGGCACTCGTTAAATCCTCGCCTGACCCTTTAACAACAGCATGCTTTTTCCTTTCGGGAATACATGTGCTGCATTCAAATTCATGATAGGGCATAATTAATTCCTCCTTTTATGCTTTTTACAAGACGGCCTGTTCGCCTTCTTCATCGGTTCGTACCCGGACTGCATTATCAACCGGGCAGATAAAAATCTTACCGTCACCTATTTGACATGTCTGATTAATATCGATGATTGTTTTTACAATAGTATCGACATCAGAATCTTTGACGACTATAGAAAGTTCCCGTTTGGGAATATATTCCATTCTTTTGGAATTACTTTGAAGGAGAACCTCCTGAGAAATATCGCAACTGATCTCACCTGCTATTCCGCGCTGTTTTCCGCGTCCTAATACCGATGCAACCGTGACACTCGGGAATCCGAGTTTTTCCAGTGCATCTTTCGTTGGCCCGATTTTTTTCGGACGAATAATTGCAATTATTTCTTTCATTTTATACCCGCCTTATAGACCTTTGCTGCCGGTTCGTACCGTGTATGCATCTTCGACAGTAGTTATAAACACTTTACCATCACCAAAATTCCCACTATAGGCTTTGTATTTGATAAGTTTAATAACTTTATCAACATCCTTATCTTCTACAACAATCATAATCATTGTTTTGGGAAGTTCATCATAGTGAATGGTCCCGGCTGTTATCCCTTTTTGTTTTCCACGGCCAAACACATGCATTTTGGTTAGTGAGAAAAAACCTGCTTCTCCGAGTCCTGCTGTGACTCCGTCAGCCGCTTCAGGACGTACTATTGCTCTTATCATCTTCATTTGTTTGCTCCTTTATTTCTGGACTAATCAGATAAACCATATTTGACAACCATTGCCTCCAACTGATCCATAGTGAGCGGATTGGGGATCACAAAATTCTTATTTTCAATAATTTTGTGCGCAAGATCGCTGTATTCTTTCGCTTGGTTTTCATTGGGATCGAATTCCGTGACGGTTTTCTTGTTGAACTCGGCCCTCTGCACAACATTGTCGCGAGGCACGAAGTGAATCATATGCGTGCCGATGGCAGCGGCGAATTCTTCAACAAACTCTCTTTCCCGATCAACTTTTCGGCTGTTGCAAATAATACCGCCAAGACGCACACCGCTCTGTTTCGCGTATTTGACAAGCCCCTTACAGATGTTGTTTGCCGCATAAACTGCCATCATTTCTCCAGACGCCACAATGTATACTTCCTGCGCCTTTCCCTCGCGGATAGGCATTGCAAAACCACCGCACACGACGTCGCCGAGAACATCGAAAAAAACGAAATCAAGATCGGGAGTATATGCCCCATTGGCCTCCATCAGGTCTATCGCGGTGATGACTCCGCGACCCGCACAACCTACGCCAGGTTCAGGACCACCGGATTCAACACAGTTGATGCCCTTGAAGCCAACTTTTATAACCTTGTCGTTGGTGACTTTTTCAGCGCCCTGATCGCGCAATACATCCATTAGCGTTTCCTGCATTTTACCACCAAGGATGAGACGGGTTGAATCTGCCTTTGGGTCGCATCCATGAATAAAAACTTTTTTGCCATGGAAATGCGCCATCGCCGCCGCAGTATTCTGGGCGGTCGTTGATTTTCCGATTCCACCCTTGCCATAAATTGCAATCTTGCGTGTCATAATTTAACTCCTTAATTAAAAATATTTTGATAGATTCTGGATTCATTGATAAGTTCTTTTTCGTTATCCACTTCCCGGCTGTTGCAGATGAGACCGCCCAACCGTATACCGCCGGCCTCGGCAAATTTCACGATACCTTTGCATATGTTGTTTGCCGCATACATGGCCATCATCTCACCGGAGAAAACGATATAGATCTCCTTGTTTTTCTCCTTTCACCTGCATGCAACATTTGCTTTCTTGTAGTTCAAGAGCCGTGCCAGAACATAAAGAACGTTTATCTTCTGGATGTCATTATTCTTAATGTGCTGTGATAATAACAACATAAGAAATAATTTATTCTGAATTGAAGTTTTGTAAGACTTGTAAAGACAAAAGAAAAAGCGACGTAACGGTAGGAATTTAAATTTAATCTTCGGATTTGTAGGAAGAGTGGTGAGTATAATTTATCAGGAAAGACTATTTCATTTGCCTCGGGTCAATCCCAAATTTTGCCACCCTGCGACTATGATTCTCTCTGTCAATCCCAGGATTCATGCAGCTTTGACCATGTTACCACGGCAGCGTTCCAATGCATCGCTGATCATCTCCTTTTCCAGGGAAATCAGCATGTCCTACAAGGTGCCTTTCGATTCTTGGATGGGGGAATCATCGCTTTTCTGCAGATTTCAGCGTTATCTACAATACTGTAATGGAGCTTGTTTCATAAAAAGCCGCTGCACTTCTAAGTATCAGAAATGCGGTGGCGGCAAAACAAACATTACCTCTTAGAAAATACAACTTAAAGTTACTCCACCATATAGATAGGTGCTGTTCCTCTCGGTGGGATCAACTCCCTCCAAACCGTGAGCTTTCATCTTGTATCGGGCATCGTCCGAATGAGGAAATTCTTTATTGCCTATTGTTGCAGCCGGCTCGGGTTTGCTCATAGTCGCGCCATATATATGCGCTCAGTACGCTTAAATCCATCTCGCCCGTAACCTTGTCTTCATCCGGCTTTTGTTCAACAGGTTGCCGAACTTGCTTCTGTTGAGGTTTTTGCTCCGCCGTTTGTTCTTCGGCCCGGAAAATTATTGGCAAAGCGGCAACAATCAGCAGAAGCAAAACCGTGGCTATTACCTGCTTGATATGGTTTCTCATTGCGCTTAATTCTTCATTACATCTTCTGATTCCTCTTTGAATTGCTCGCAGTCAATTCCATACTTATGAACTTTATATGCCAAAATACGTTTGGTTGTTCCTAACAACTCGGCTGCGGCTGACTGATTGCCTTTAGTTCTTGTCAGAGCATGAATGATAACTGTTTTTTCACAGTCAGATACACAACGTTCCAATACATTTTCTCCGTTGCAAGGTTTGTCTTTATTCATAAGACAACCTCAGCCGACGGCTTTACTACCGCGTTCGGCGCTGCTGATGCGCACACATTCCACAAGATCAACGACAAATATCTTGCCATCGCCGACAGAGCCTGTATGAGCGCCTTTGGTAATTGCTTTAATCGCCGGTTCAACAAAATCTTCATTTACGGCAATATCAAGTCTGACTTTAGTTAGCAGGCCGCCTGCTTCTTTCGCGCCCCTGTATATTTCCGTCATCCCTTTTTGTCTGCCCTGACCAAGGACACTGGTAACTGTCATTAAATTTACGTTTACATCTTCCAGCGCAGCTTTCACAGCGTCAAGTTTATGCGGCTGGATAATAGCTATGATTAGTTTCATGATTATTTCCTCCTATTCAATCACGGTGTAAGCGGCTTCGCTTTGCTGTGTTAAATCCAATCCAACAATTTCGTTCTTTTCTTCAACTCGCATTCCTATGACAGCATCAACAATTTTGTAAAGGATGTAAGTCATCACAACAGCAAAAACAACAGCGACAACCCACATTATGCACTGAACAAGCAATTGATGCATATTGCCAAAAAGAAGTCCGTTGTTTCCGGTCGCATTAACAGCTTTCTCAGCAAAAATGCCTGTTGCGATGGTTCCAACTGTCCCTCCGACACCATGCACACCGAAGGTATCCAGCGAATCGTCGTAACCGACTTTACCTTTAATGACAGCGACGGCAATATAGCAAACCAACGAGACCATTATGCCGATAAACATGGCATTCATCGGGTTGACAAAACCGCAGGCCGGGGTGATGGCGACGAGCCCGGCTACCGCACCGGTTGCGACACCCAGAACGGTCGGCGATCCGTTGTGCCACCATTCAATGAGCGCCCAAGCTAATCCTGCGGCAGCGGTTGCTGTATTGGTTGTAACAAAAGCATTGGCGGCAATGCCGTCAGCGGCCAGCGCACTGCCGGCATTGAACCCGAACCAACCGAACCATAAAAGGGCGGCGCCAAGCACAGTAAAAGGCAGATTATGCGGACGAATCGGCTTATGGTTGTAACCAACTCTTTTCCCAAGCACCACAGCCAGCACCAAAGCCGAAATACCGGAACTGACATGAACCACTATGCCACCGGCATAATCGAGCGCGCCCAAAGATTTGAGCCAGCCACCTGCTCCCCAGACCCAATGCGCAAGAGGATCATAAACAAATGTTGCCCATAGAATAGTGAAAATCAAGAAAGCTGAGAATTTCACCCTTTCCGCGTAGGCGCCGATAATCAAAGCCGGTGTAATGACAGCAAACATCATTTGAAAAGTCATAAATACAGAATGCGGAATCGTGGCGGCATAATCCGGGTTCGGTTGCGCCCCTACACCGTTGAGTCCTGCCCAGCTCAAATTACCGATTATTCCGTGAAAATCAGGTCCAAAGGCCAGAGAGTAACCGAATAAGACCCATTGCAGGCTGATGACGCACAAAATCATAAAACACTGCATTAAAATGGAAAGAACGTTTTTACGACGAACCAGCCCTCCATAAAAGAATGCCAGTCCCGGCATAGTCATCAGCAATACCAAAGCTGAGGACATCAAAACCCACGCTGTATCTCCTGAATTCATAATTATTTCCTCCTTGAAAAAATTGTTTCTTTCGCTGTTTAGTACAGCAAGGATAATGCCAAAAAAATATATTTTATGTAAGTATATGATATATAAAATATTTGATACGAATTCGGGCACATAGCCGAAGAAGATATTTTCTACATTTATGAAAAAGGATTATTTGTAATCGTACAAAAAAGTATTATTTTGAGCAGCAGCAGAAGAAGAAGAAGAAGAAGAAGGATTGGTCTGGATCAATAGATTTTCATTTATGCAAATAAAAAGCCCCTTGTCCAAACAGACAAGGGGCTTTAAGTTTATCATTTAATACTTGGTTTTAACCCGCTTCGTATGGAATTCACTATGTTGTGAATTCCCGGTAAGGTAGCTGTGTGAATGCCGTAGTGGCTACATGCCCATGCCGGGATATCCGCCACCGGGAGGCATACCGGGCATACCGCCGCCTGCGCCCTTCTCTTCGGGCTTATCGGCGATCATGCACTGAGTTGTAAGCAGTAAAGCCGCAACTGAGGCAGCATTCTGCAGTGCAAAACGGGTAACCTTGGTCGGATCAATAACACCGGCGGCGATCATGTCTTCATACACATCGGTGCGGGCGTTAAAACCATAGGATCCCTTCTTCTCTTTTACCTTCTCGACTACAATGCTGCCTTCCAGGCCGGCATTGCAGGCAATCATTTTAATCGGCTCTTCAATGGCTTTCTTTATAATATTGACGCCTATTTGCTCGTCGCCTTCCAAAGTCATTTTAGCCAGCATAGGAAGGGTCCGCAAATAAGCTACACCGCCGCCGGGAACGATGCCTTCTTCAACAGCGGCGCGGGTTGCATGCAGCGCGTCTTCCACGCGTGCTTTCTTTTCCTTCATTTCTGTTTCGGTGGCTGCGCCGACTTTAATGACGGCAACACCGCCAACCAGTTTGGCCAGTCTTTCCTGAAGTTTCTCTTTATCATAATCGGAAGTGGTCTCTTCTATCTGAGCGCGGATTTGTTTGACACGGCCTTCCAGATCAGCACGCTTTCCGGCGCCGTCAATAATTGTGGTGTTGTCTTTATCGATGGTGATCTTTTTGGCGCGTCCCAAGTCTTCCAGTTTCACGTTTTCGAGCTTGTAGCCCATGTCTTCGGAAATCATCTTGCCGCCGGTAAGAATGGCGATATCTTCAAGCATTGCCTTGCGGCGATCACCGAAACCGGGAGCCTTAACGGCTGCCACATGCAGGGTGCCGCGAATCTTGTTAACTACCAGAGTGGCCAGCGCTTCGCCTTCGATATCTTCGGCGATAATTAACAGCGGGCGGCTCATTTTAGCAATTTGTTCCAAAATAGGAAGCAGGTCTTTCATGCCGGTGATTTTCTTTTCGTAAATCAGAATTAAAACGTCTTCCAGAGCAACCAGCATCTTGTCGGCATTGGTAACAAAGTAAGGAGAGAGATAGCCGCGGTCAAACTGCATACCTTCGACGATTTCCAGTTCAGTCTCCAGGCCTTTTGCTTCTTCCACGGTAATGACACCTTCTTTGCCGACTTTATCCATCGCGCCGGCAATGATGTTGCCGATGGTTTCATCGTTGTTGGCGGAAATAGTGCCAACCTGGGCGATTTCTTTCTGATCTTTGGTGGGTTTGCTCATCTTGCTGAGTTCTTTGACAACGGTTTCGACAGCTTTGTCTATACCGCGTTTAATATCCATGGGGTTGCTGCCTGCCGCGACTGCTTTAACGCCTTCGCGATAAATGGCCTGTGCCAGAAGGGTTGCTGTGGTAGTACCGTCACCGGCGACGTCGCTTGTTTTGCTGGCGACTTCTTTGACCATTTGAGCGCCCATATTTTCAAATTTATCTTCGAGTTCGATTTCTTTGGCTACAGTAACGCCGTCTTTTGTAACGGTGGGGGAACCATAACTTTTATCAATAATAACATTGCGGCCTTTGGGGCCGAGAGTTACTTTTACAGCGTCGGCCAGAGTGTTGACGCCCTTCAGCATAGATTTTCTTGCTTCTTCATCATAAAGAAGTATTTTTGCTCCCATTTTATATATTCCTCCTTAATAGTTTCTTATTTTTCAATAATGCCGAGAATATCGTCTTCTCTCATAATCAGGTATTCTTCACCGTCTATTTTAATTTCATTGCCGCCGTATTTGCTGAAAAGGACTTTATCGCCCACACTGACTTCAGGTTTTATAAGCTTACCGTCATCTGCGACTTTGCCCTTGCCCACGGCAATAACTTTGCCCTCAATCGGTTTTTCCTTGGCTGTATCGGGAATGATGATTCCCCCCTTTGTCTTTGTCTCCTCTTCCAAACGTTTTACAATGATTCTATCCTGTAAAGGTCTGATTTTCATATTATTTTCTCTCCTTTCCACTTTTTTTAAAATTGTATTATAGTTATTATAGATGATCAAGTGGCGCTATATTATGCACTATTTCTCAGATGTCAAGGGATTGCGGACATTTTTATTTTTAAATTGAGCGGACTTTTATTAATTAAAATAAGTTTTCCAGCAATTCTTTTAGAGAACCTATTTTACAAATTTCCATTTTCGCTATTTTCCCCAGCTGCGCCGCGTTAGTTTTCGGTACCATGCAGCGGTTAAAACCCAAACGCGCCGCTTCCTTTATGCGCACATCCATTTGCGAAATAGCCCTGACTTCCCCTGCAAGTCCAACTTCTCCCAAAACAACCGTTCGCGCATCAATAGGCTTGTCCAGAAAACTTGATGTCATGGCGGCAACTATACCCAAATCAACCGCCGGTTCTTCCACCCGGACACCACCGGCAACATTGATAAATATGTCCGAACCGCTTAAATGCAGACCGCAAATCTTATCCAGCACAGCCACCAGAAGCGAAACACGGTTATAGTCCACGCCAATAGCCGTGCGCCGGGGGGTTCCCAGATTTGTTGAGCTCACCAAAGCCTGAATTTCTACTAAAATCGGCCTTGTGCCTTCCAGGCTGGGGACAACAATTGAACCGGCAACATTATGCGGCCGCTCCGCCAGAAAAAAAGTAGAAGGATTGGGCACTTCCTCTAGCCCTTTATCCCGCATTTCAAAAACTCCTATTTCGTTGGTCGGGCCGAAACGGTTTTTTATGCTTCGGATGATCCTGTAGGCATGGCCGGAATCGCCTTCAAAATACAAAACTGTATCCACCATATGCTCAAGCACTTTGGGGCCGGCTATAGAACCGTCCTTGGTTACATGACCTACCAAAAAAACAGGAATGCCATATTTTTTAGAAAAAAGAATCAGACGCGATGAAGCCTCACGTACCTGTCCGACACTGCCGGGAGCGGACATGAGTTCTCCTGAATAAACTGTTTGAATAGAATCAATAACCACTATTGATGGAGAAACTGTTTTAATCTGTTCTAAAATCTTTTCCAGAGAAATCTCTACCAGAACCAGTAAATCTTTTGACGCGGCACCTACCCGTTCACTTCGCAATTTAATTTGACTGGCCGATTCTTCTCCCGACACATATAATACTTTCAATCCTTTTTGAGCCAGATTATGCATCATTTGAAGCATGAGTGTTGATTTACCGATGCCCGGTTCTCCGCCTATCAAGATTGCCGAACCGCCGACGATACCGCCTCCCAGTACCCTATCAATCTCCGCGATGCCTGTAACGGTTCGCTTGCCTTCATCTACCGGAATATCTTCTATAGACAGGGGCTTACCGTCAAAATTCATCTCCGCACGGCTGTTGAAATCGGAATCGCTGATCAATTCTTCGGCAAAACAATTCCAGCCGTTACAGGACGGACATTTGCCCAGCCACTTGGGCGACATATAACCGCAATGCTGACAAAAGAAACCTGTTTTATTCTTTTTCAAATCTAATTGCTCCTTGATGAGTAAAGAAAGAAAAGCATATTTCTCTTGAGCATGTCAATATTAATTGCCGGATCATTCAGAAAAAGTCAGTTGGCAGGATAAGATTTTTATTTCCAAGACAAAAAAGATAATCAATTTTCTCCTTGATTATTGAGCGATACTGCAATAGATTGCCTTAATAACTATTTTATTTAAATAAAGGTCTTACGTTCTAATGGATGAAATAAAAAAAGCAGAAGGAACGGATATTGAGCCGGATGATGTTCTTCCGGAAATTTCCTTTGAGGAACTCAGCCCCGAAATGCGCGATGCTTGTGATCGCGCCGGCTGGAGTAGCCTCACGCCCGTGCAGGCGAAATCAATTCCTTATTTTTTGGCGGGCAACGATATGATGGTGCAGTCCCGCACAGGCAGCGGCAAAACCGGCGCTTATATACTGCCCATTATACAAAAAATCAACGAACAGCAAAATTTTGCGCAGGCCCTCGTCCTTGTTCCCACCCGCGAGCTTGCCCTTCAAGTATCCAGAGAAGCCCAGATGCTGACCCAAGGAAGAACTATAAGAACAGCGGTAGTTTATGGAGGAGTAGGATATAACGCTCAGTTGGAAGCATTTCGCGGGGGAGCCCAGCTTGTTGTCGGCACGCCGGGACGCATCCTGGATCATCTGCTTAAAAACACTCTTTCGCTGGATCACCTGAAAATTTTGATTTTCGATGAAGCCGACCGCATGTTGTCCATGGGTTTTTACCCCGATATGGTGAAAATTCGCAAATATATACCCTCGGGAAAAATACTCAGCAGTATGTTTTCCGCGACTTTTCCGCCACAGGTAATTCGTTTATCCGATCAATTCCTGCATCAATCG
>Ga0074045_10001431_pt1 | contig 23017 bp, 21 predicted proteins | sample BogForMeECP23OM2_FD_94442 | JGI IMG/M metagenome (GOLD analysis project Ga0074045, IMG submission 94442) | Bog forest soil microbial communities from Calvert Island, British Columbia, Canada - Bog Forest MetaG ECP23OM2 | ecosystem: Environmental > Terrestrial > Soil > Wetlands ... | reverse complement strand
GAGGCTGACGTTCAGCCTTATTTTTGTTTGACTTACGGCGATTCTTCCGTCTGCGGTAGCCCTGTGGAAACAGGGACTCTTCGCCCGCCGCCGGCAGCGCATGTGCGTTTTCACTTTTCGGTTAGCGACTTATCGGTATACTCTGCCCTGCGAACAGACGCGATCCAAAGCGAGAACCCGCAATGGCCGATGAGAAAATCCGCGTCCACTTTGACGACTATCTGAGCAAGGCCGAAGTGGTGATCTACTCCGTACTTGCCGCGTTGCTTTTTATAACGGCGCTCTTGACCATTGCAAACGCCGGCAAAATGCTTTGGGAGGGACTGGGTCACTGGACGATTGCCACCCAGACCTTGCTGGTGTTGGACCAACTGCTGGTAGTGCTGATGCTGGTGGAGATTCTGCATACCGTGCGCATCTCCATCCGCTCACATTTTCTGGTTACCGAACCGTTCCTGGTCGTGGGGTTGATTGCTTCGATTCGGCGCGTCCTTGTGATTACCTTGGAGGCGGCCACCCTCACAAAAGGCGGAACATGGTCGACCGAGGGTGCCAGCATATTTCGAGCCAGCATGACCGAGCTTGGCTTGTTGGGACTGCTCATCCTCATCTTGGTATTCTCGATTACGCTCTTGCGCCGGTATGCTCCCGCCCCGGGAAAAATGGAAAGTTAGGGACGCGATTGGTCGACTTTCCCTGATGGAGAGTTGGGCGTGTCGGTGCCCCTGTAGTTCGATTCCTGTATTCTTCGGATTACACTCAGAGAGAAGCTAGAGACTGCCCTGAGCTTGCCGAAGGGACGCTCGTCGCTCCTCCGGCAATCGTTCCGAAACCCCAGGAGGAACAGAATGAGGCGACTATCACGTGTACTCCGCGGATTTGGCGCGATCACCATAATGACAGTGGCAGGACTGGCGGGTGCGCAAGGCGGTGGAATCGTTATTCAGGTGCTCAATGGGAAGAATGGCCAGCCGATAGGTAACGAGCACCTTGTGGTGTTTACGGGTGCTTCCGCGGAGGCTGTCAAAGAGCAAAACAATCACGTTGAGGTGCGGACAGATGCAAAGGGGGAAGCCCTGCTTTCCGTTGATAGTCTCGCGACTTCCCAAATCCAAGTGTGGGTTGACTGGCATGTCCTCTGCCAAGAAGTCCCCAAGAGCACGAGCTATAGCGTAGAAGACATCTTGAAGAATGGTTTATCTACCTCAAACAACTGCGGTCCGGTAAAGCACCCGTTGTCGCCTAACCATTTTGTTGTCTTCGCCCGTCCTGCACACTTTTGGGAAAAGATGCGTCAATAGCCGGTCAAATGCAAACCCAGCCATCCAATTCGCTCTTAGGACTTACCTTGCAGGAACTCACGGACCTCGCGACAGGGTCGGGGCAGCCTGCTTACCGGGGCCAGCAATTATTCGACGCAGTGTACCGGCAGAAGATTGACCGACTGGATCAGGTTTCCACGCTGCCGCTCGAATACCGCACTCGTCTGGCGGAACAAGGCTGGAGAGTGGGATTTCCGTCGATTGCCCGCAGGTTTGTTTCGAGCGACGGCACAATACGGTATTTGGTGGAACTCTTCGACGGCGAGACGGTGGAGACGGTCTGGATGCCAGAAGGAGATGGTGGCGAGATCGGCGACGGTAGCGAGGCGGGTGACGAGATTGAGGGTGGAACTGCTGCGCCGGGCTGGCGTCGCGCCACGATTTGCGTATCGAGCCAGGTGGGATGCGCGGTGAATTGCAAATTCTGTTTCACGGCGTTGCTTGGGGTCAAGCGCAATCTGGAGGCGGGAGAAATTGTCGGACAGATTGCGGCAGTACTGCGGGATCGGGGAGTTGAGCCGCCGCTGCAGCGCGTCAACATTGTGTTCATGGGCATGGGCGAGCCTTTCTTGAACTACGACAACTTCATGAAGTCGGTGCGGTTGCTGGTGGAAGGCGTGGGGATTCCCGAATCACGGATGACCGTGTCCACGGCGGGGATTGTGCCGCGGATCCGCGATTTCGGGCAGGAGCCGGTGCGGCCGAAGCTGGCGATTTCGCTGAATGGATCGAACGACGCGTTGCGCAGCGAAGTGATGCCGCTGAACCGGAAGTGGAATCTGGCGGAACTGATGAAGGCGGCGCGGGAGTTTCCGCTGCGGACGCGGGAGAAGATGACGTTTGAGTATGTGCTGATCGCGGGCGTGAACGATGCTCCGGAGCAGGCGCGGGAGGTGGTGGAGTTGGTGCGGGGGATGCGGGCAAGAATCAATCTGATTGCGCTGAATCCCGGGACAGAGTTGCCCTACCGGACCCCGGAGCAGGAGCGGGTGGTGGCGTTCCGGCAGATATTGGTGGATGCGGGAATTCCGGCGTTCGTGCGGCGTCCTCGGGGGCGCGACATTTTTGCCGCGTGCGGGCAACTGAAGAGGACGGTGGAAGTGGCGCCCGTCAAACCAATATTCTCATCCTGAGCGAAGCGAAGGATCTGCTGTCTCGTGCGCGCAGAAAAAGCAGGTCCTTCGCTTCGCTCAGGATGACAATTCAGACTCTACGCAATGCTACGAACTGCCGCGGGCCACGGCCCGACCGCTCACGGTGGGCAAGGAGCCGGTGACGGCATTTGCCAGGATCCGCAGCTCCATTCGAAAAGCGGGGTGACCGGGAGTGGAAGGCTGCAAAAGACGGCCGCCATGTTCTTCAACAATGCGGCGACAGGCGCTCAACGAAAGGGAAGCCGGTTTGTCCCCGCCTTCGGAGTTCAGCACCGATTGGAACGAGAGTGGCTGCGAAGCCGGATCGCCAGGATCGTAAGACAAAAAATCAACCAGCACGAAGTTGCCTTCGCTGTGCGTACGAACGAACAGGGTGGATGGTGTTTCCCGATTCAGTTGGGCGCCGATCTGTCCCGCAAGGTGCAGGCAAACGTGCAGAATCTGGTTGGAGTCGGCAAGCACGAGTGGAAGGGCAGGAGCGAGATCGAGGCGCATCGAACTGGCTCCCGCTTCCAGTTGGGGAGCAAGCAGGCGCATGGCGGTCTGCAGCACGGAGTTGACGTCGACAGAGGCCAAGTTGGCCGGAGCTTGGCGGGCAAAAGTGAGCAGGCTTGCCACCAGCGAGGTGGTGCGGCGGACCTGCTCACCGATCAACTCGGCTTGGTGTTGTTCCTGTGGGGGCAGGGTAGACACGCTCAGCAGGTCGGAGTATCCCAGCATGGCCGTGAGCGGGTTATTGAGTTCGTGAGCGGCTCCACCCACTAACTGGCCGAGCGAGGCCAATTTCTCGGATTGGATAAGCTTTTCCTGCAAGGCCTTAAGGTCGCTCAACGAGCGTCGCGATCTTTCGAGAAACAGGGAGAGCTCCGCCCGGAGCAGACGTTGCCGCCAGAAAATCACGATGCCCATCACGACCATGGTTAAAAGACTCACGTTAATGCGGAAGGCTTTGACGGAAGGCGGAAGCTTGGGGTTCAGTTCGGCGTGCAGGGCAGCCCAGATAAGGCTGAAAAGAACCAGCATGCTGAGGCGTGTGATCCAGACGCCGAGCACGGGCCGTGATGGCTTGGAGTCGGAGAGATCGAGGCGCAGGGCGAGCAACGGAATCGCCGCCATCCAGGCCATGGAAACGACCAGCGGAATATCGTAGATGCTGCCACTGTAGTAAGTGTTACGCCCGATGGCCCAGTTGGCGACATAAGAACTGGAGGCATAGAGCGCGCTGGCGCCGAACAACTGTCCGTAAAGGCGTCGCCAGCCGCCGTGAGCGGTGTAGGCGAGAACAGCGAGGGCGACTACGAACGCGACGTTTTCGGTCACAAACGCGTTCTTTAAATTCGCGTCGTAAATCGCTTCATCGACCTGCACGGTTTGCCATGGGATGACGGTGTACACATAAACGAAAACCCACCAGATGAGCAGGAGGGCGAAGTCAAGCATGCGGATGCGCTCGTCCCGTTCCTCTTCCCGGCGATGAGGAAGCACCCCGAGAGCCGCGATCATGGGTACCAGATGCAGGAATAGAACGATATCTCCCAGGTAGGGGTCGGGCACCTCCTGACGCTTGATCACCTCAAAGTAAATCCACGACATTGCATCGTAAGTGAACCAGAGGAGGATACCCATGCCCATGAGTATCCAAAAGAGCCAGATATGGGAGGTGGGGCAACGCGAGCGCTCGGTATTGAGCAGGAAGGTGGCGGTGGCAACCAGCAAAAGCGCGCCTTGGATGAGGTCGTTGGTAGCGGTGAGGGCGTAGCCTCGTGGCATCAACACCGACGCCGCCATCTGGGCGAGAACGAGCGCGGTCAGTGCAGAAACCCAGAGTTTAGTGCGTGCGGCCACAGGCAAACTACTCCGAACTCCATTCTAGAGGTGGATATGGGATCAAGGGTGTTACTTCTGTAACCCCCCGCTACGAAAGATACAGGAGAAGTGAGGAATTGCGGAAGGGATAAGAAGCTCATGGAGTTTAGCTGAGATTGCCTTTAGAATTAAGCGTTTAACTGAAGTGGGCTGGCCGACGAGAGTCCCTTGTCCTGGATGATCCCTCGATACCGCGATCTATGGCGCTTCCGGGCGCCGCTCAGTGCGGGCGAAATCCGGCGCACCGAGCGCTGGCTGGCGACGGCACGCGTGGCGCTGACGATTGCCGCGATATTTACTCTCTTGTTGGAGCCGGTTCGCGGCCTTGCCTATTCCCGCTGGCTGTACTGGCTGCTGACCGTCTACTTCGTGCATGCGGTGGTGGTGATGTTGCTGGTCCGCTTCCGGCCGCAATCCACCAACGCTTTTCGTCTGGTCGTGCACGCTGTAGACATCCTCTGGCCGGTGCTGATTTCCTTGTTCGCGACGGCGCAGCGCGGGCCGTTCTTTCTCTTCTTTGTGTTTGTGATGGCGGCAGCGGCCTATCGCTGGGGGTTATGGGAGACGGTGGGCACGGCGGGTACTGCGGTGGCCCTGCTGTGGACTGAAGCGCTGGTGGTGCGAGCCGGACTGGAATCGGCGGCCGACCCGTGGCTGCGCGTGGCGCATTTGCCGCGCCTGGGTGTGAGCGTACGTGAACTGGATCCGCAGCAACTGTTCATGAGTTCGGTATATCTGATTGTGCTCGGATTGTTGCTGGGCTACATGTCGGAGAACCAGAAGAAAGTGCGGGCGGAGCGCGCCGTGATCATGCGCGTTCTCAGTTCGACGCGGGTGGAAGCGGGACTGACCGGGAGCATGCAGCAGATTCTTGGGGAGGTGACGAGTATCTACGGCGCGTGCCGCGTGCTGAGCGCCTCGCAAGAAACGAACAGTTACCGGGTATTTCTGGCCGAGGTAAGCCGGGGGGCCGAGGGCAGTGGCGCGCTGCGCTGGCGCGAAGCTTCGCCGGAAAGCGAAAAGGTGTATCTCTTCGACTCTCCCGCGGATGCGATTTACGCGTCGCGCAATGCCGGCGGTTTTTCCACGGTGCTGCTGGATACGGACGGCGTGCGGCTGCACGGCGCCAGTACAGGATTTCTGGATCAACTGGCGCGAATGGAAAAGTTTGACACGATGATTTCGGTGGCCCTGCTGTTCGGGAAAGAGTGGTCGGGACGCGTATTCCTGTTCGATCCCGAGATGATGGGGAACCCGGAAGAGGAACTGCGGTTTCTGCAGGAGTTCGCGCAACAGGTGGGGCCGGCGATCTACAACGTCTACCTGGTGCGGCGGCTGCGGGAGCGAGCGGGAGCGCTGGAGCGTGGGCGCTTCGCGCGCGAACTGCATGATGGAGCAATTCAATCGCTGATTGCGGTGGAAATGCAGTTGGACGTGCTGCGCCGCCAGTCGGGCACGCAGGCACCAGTGGTGAACGCGGAGTTGGGGCGGATCCAGAAGTTGCTGCGCGAAGAAGTTCTGAAGTTGCGCGAACTGATGCAGACCATGAAGTCGTTCGAGGTGAATGCCGACCGGCTCCTGGGTTTTATTTCCGACACGGTGGAGCGCTTCCGGCGCGAGACCGGAATCGCAGCCGAGTTTGTCTGCGAACTGGAGCGGGTGGACCTGGCGCAGAAGGCATGCCGCGAACTGGCGCGCATTGTGCAGGAGAGTCTGGTGAACGTCCGCAAGCACAGTGGCGCGCACCATGTGCTGGTGCGACTGGCGCAGCGGACGGGGCATCTGCAATTGACGGTGGAGGACGATGGCAAAGGGTTTTCATTTTCCGGAAGGCTGTCGGATGGCGAACTGGAAACGACCGGGAAAGGGCCGGCGGTGATCCGGGAAAGAGTTCGCCTGCTGGCGGGCGAACTCGCGATAGAATCGACTCCGGGACACGGGGCGCGGCTGGAAGTACGAATTCCGCCCGCGAGAAAGGCCGATCATGGATAGGCCAACGATGGATAGGCCAACAACGGATAAACGCATTCATCCCATACGCATTGTGATTGCTGACGATCACCCCATTTTCCGCGACGGACTGCGGCGCCTGCTGGAATCGGAAGGCGATATGAAGGTGGTAGGCGAAGCCTGCGACGGCAACGAGGCAGTCAAGCTTGCGCGCGAGATCAAGCCCGACATTCTTCTGCTTGATCTGGCTATGCCGCACCACACTGGCCTGGATGCGCTGCGCGACCTGAACACCAGCGCTGGCGGAGCGGCGGTACGCATCATTCTGCTCACGGCGGCGGTGGAAAAGAAGCAGGTGGTGGAAGCGTTGCAGTTGGGAGCGCGCGGCGTGGTGCTGAAGGATTCCGCCACCCAACTGTTGCTCAAGAGCATCCACGCGGTGATGGCCGGGGAGTACTGGGTGGGGCGGGACAGCGTTTCCAATCTGGTGCAGTACCTGCGCAACCTCATGCAGAGTACGCACGAGGAATCGAAACAGAAGACTTTCGGGCTGACGCCGCGGGAACTGGAGATTGTAGCGGCGGTGGTCGCGGGCTATGCCAACCGGGAAATCGCGGAGTACTTCAAAATCAGCGAGGATACGGTGAAGCACCACCTCAGCAACATTTTCGACAAACTGGGGGTTTCCACCCGGCTGGAACTGGCATTGTTCGCGGTAAACCAGGGGCTCCCACTGAAAACGATCGTGTAGTCCGGCAAACTGCGGCAAATCGAGGTCAAACCCCTAAGGGGATGCCCGGTTCCGGGAAATAACGGTATCGGCGAAAACAATATCCTCCTAGAAAGCCGGCTTTAGGGGCCGGGTGGCTACAGGAAATCCTGGGCGATGGCACTTTAGTGCCATTCCAGGCACTGGGGTGCTATTGGGTAGAGCGTCAATTGAGAATAATTTACAATTCATACGACGGCGAACTACTGTCCCAGGCAATAAATGAAAGTTAGGACGTGTCGTCGACTGGGGAACAAACGGTGATGAAAGCAATCCGTCAACTTTGGACTGAGGAACGCGGTCAAGACGTTGCCGAATACGCAGTAATGCTCGCGGTAATCCTGGTGATCGTGATTGGCACGGTGCGCCTCATCGGCGGCAACGCCAACAACGTGTTTTCGCAAGTCGGAAGCCAGATGGCGAACTAGCCAGCACGACCACGCCCCGCTGCGTCCGGCAGGGGGCTTCCCCTGATTGTTTCTGCCACTTCTCTCCCGCCTACGGACCTGCCGCATTGCATGATCGAAGCTGAGGAGCTCCCAGACGCTCCTGAGACGAGGCAAGCCTCGTCTCTACAGGGAACCGCTAAGCGCTAATGGCTAAGAGCTAAAAGCCGTCCTATTGCCCGGAGGGAGCCGGGGCTGCTGCTGTTTTCTCCGGAACCGGAGCCGACTTTTCTGGGGGGACGGCGCTGCCGAGCCGGGTGAGGAACGGGAAGAAGGGCGTGACTTCGAAAGGCATCTTTTCGGCCGCGGTAGTAATGGCCACCGGCTTGGTCTTGATTAATTCCAGCTGATTGTTCCACGGGTCAACCTTGACCCGCCCGCCGAGAGGAAGAGCCGCGACCTGGTCCGCCTTCTTCGGGTCGAACTGCGGTGAGGCAGTCATCAACGACGACATCTTGGTGGCGTCGCCATTGAGCAGGCTGTCGCCCAGATGCCCCCGGATCAGGTTCTTCAGCGCCGGTGCCCGGGCTTGGACCGCTTTAAGGAACAAGCCAGCGTTGGTGAGTTTGTCCTTGTAGGGCGAATTGTTGAGCAGTTCGATGGCTTTCTTATCGGCGGCTTCTTCTTCACCTTTATCGCGAGCGAAATCCATGCGCTCGAAGGTGCGCTCATCGGGAAAGAACATGCGGTCGTTGAAGGCGAGCTTGGTGTTGAGATGATGGCCGAGCACGATATGCGCCAGTTCGTGGGTCAGAATCATGGCCAGGGACGCTTCGTCGGGCAGCACGTCAATCATGCCGCGGCTTACAACGATGGTGTGGCCAATCGTGAAAGACTCAAGCGGGGTGGTCATCAGCACGCGGCACTTGACCTCGGGTTGGATGTCGAGGTTATTGGTGACCATCATGTTGTTGACGACGGTCTGCAGCACCTTGTCGATTTCGCCTTCTGGCGCCAGCAAGCCGATCTGCTGCAGGCGGTCAATCACGTTGATCTCCGCTTGACGCTCCCATTGGCGCTGGGCTTCGATGGGACTAGCGTCCTGCGCTTTCTGACTCTGATCCTGGACGGACTGCAGAGGGTCGACCGTGATCTCGGTGAATTCCGAGTTGCGGCGCAGATCCTTTAGGTTGTAGCCCCAGAGCCTGGTCTGCGCCTTGTAATTGAGCGTCTGACCAAGACGGGCCTTGAGATCGGATTCCTCGGAATAAATCAGGGAAGGCAGCCACACGCCGCCGGGGCGAAGGTTCTGCCGCCAACTGTCAAAGTGCAGGTAATAACTGTTTCGATGCGATTGCGTATAAGTGCCGTTGAAGCGGACGATATTGTCGTCCTGGTCTTCAATCCAGATACGGCCGAGGAAGCGGCCCCCCCCAGCGTCTTTCTTGGGTGCGACGTCGATGACAACGCAACGAATTTCGCCGAGGAACTCGCGGCGGACAAATGTGAAGTCATAATTCCGGCGCTGAAAATCCTGATCGAGGACCACCATCTGGGCAAACCCCAGCGGCAGGAACCTCATGGAATAAACGTTCTTCAGCTTGCCCAGCATGCGCTTGCCGAGGCCGGCAGTGGTGGGCTGGGTGAAACTGCGGTCGTCGGTGCCCTCGCTCATATCCAATCGGCCAAGGAAGTACACGTCACTGGTCGGAACGGCAGCGCCGAGATCTTTGTCCTCCTTCAGATTCTGGATATAGGTTTCCACCAGGGGATGAAGTTGCTTCATCTGGGCCATGAAGAAGTGTTCGCGCTCAATCGCTCGATCGACAACCTGATCGAAGCTGGCGGCGGAAGCGCTCGCCTGTTGAACGGCGGTGTCGCGAGTCTGGAGCTGAGGTCCCGGCGGAGCCTGGGAGAACACGAACGTGGCGCAGCAGACCAGGGAGAGCGTGAGAAGTGCGAAGAGGGAGCGCAACATTTTTGTTTGTTTCATCTATATCTATGATGCAAGTTGAAACTCGATGTGCAATACCGCCTCGGAATCGGTGGGGTGACCATCTTTCAGCGCGGGCTTGAACTGAATCTTTTCCGCGGCGCGAACCGCGGACTCATCCAGCCCATGGCCGAGACCGTGCATCACTTTCACGATGCGAATCTGCCCCTCTGCTGAGAAGACGACATCAATCAGAACCTCGCCCTCAATCTTAAGCTTCCGCCCCTCATCAGTGTAAACCGGCCGGGGCTTGAATGTAATCTCAGCCGGCAATGTTTTGACGACGGGATCGGCCGCCTTCGCCTTGGGCTGAGGAGTGGCTACGACATCGGCGTCTCCGAAGCCGCTCGGACGAACCGTGCCGCGCGACCCGGAAATCGGGCCAGAACTGTTACCGGTGGCGACGCCACTGCCAAATCCGGTGCTTGCGACCACCCCGCGGACGCCGTGCGATCCGCCGGTGCCGTTGCCATAACCTCCGCCGGAGGGCAAATCATACGAGCCCGCCTGCGCGATCGTGACTGGACGGCTGTGATTGTCCGACGCGGGTACGCCGTTGGGATCTCCGAAGCCACCCGTTTGCACCTTCTGCGGCGCGGCTGCCATGGTTGGCGTTGCCGAGCTTCCCGTGGAAAACACATTCGTCTTGACCGGAGGCCGGGGAATTAGCGGCGTCTTGTCCGGCAGGAGTTCTTTCTTCGCCGCCAGCGTCACCTTGGGCGCCTGCTCCTCGGGAACGGGCAGTTTCTTCCGGACCAATTCCTGCGGAACGCGCATGGCTTCGGGCCGCGGCGTTACCGGCTCGACGATCTTTGGAGCTGGAACCGGAAAATGCTTGACCGGCGCCGGAGCCTGCGGAATCGGCGGTGGAGTGTTGACCAGGCTGATAAAGTGGTAGTCGTGCACCGGTAATACCAGAACTTCGGGGTGCGCGATAGCCGCAATCACGAAGAGCGTGATCACCAGCGACTGCATGCCATAGCTGAGAACGAACCTGCCCCAACGGGTGCGAGGCTCGGGAAGAAGGCCTAGGGTCAATTGTGAAGCCTGGGAATCCATGTCCGGCACCTCATGTAACGACCTGCTTAGCGCTTGTCAAGAAAAGTAGCCAATCCGACCAACCGGCACTCTTAAAGACTGCGGGATGCGGTCGAAAAACGACACTTCGGTGTGTGAAATGCACGCCGAAGGCCATTTTCAACAGCCGCTCCGCACCGTCAAGATGCTGCTAAGCGGCTACTTACATAGGGAGTAAGCTATTTTAGCAGACCCAACGACGACAGCTGCAAAATTTTTCCTATTCAGGGAAGGGAAAAATTTGTGGGAACCCGGAAGAATTTGCTCAGAAGCTCGTGAGCGCCAGATCCGTTCCTACTCTTCGTCTTCCGCGTCGTCAATCTTGATGCGGAGCGACTTGAGAAACTTCAGATCCTGGTCGCTGATTTTGAGTTCCGAATTGGTGCTGAGGGTGGAGACCAGCGAAGTCTTGTCGGTGGCGTTTTCGCCTTGTTTGCTGACGCCGATGGTCGCCTCAAGGACGAGGAAAATTTCGTAGCCGCCTTCCTTGATGCGTGAAATTACCTCGGCGATCTGCTCGGAATCGGACAGCGAACCGTTGATCGCTTCTCCGAGTTCTTTCATGAGCTGATTCAGTTGCTGATCCACGAGTTCCCCCCTGAACCTGACCCCGCTGACGGTGGACATCACAAGTGGCAGTGATGCCACCCATCGCCATTGTACCCTCGGCCGCTGCTAAAATCGACCGATGGTGACCGAGCCATGATCGACGGCCAGATGGCGAGAAGAATCAAGCAGATTTTTCTTGCGATTGCCGAGTTTCTGGAGCGCAGCCGGACCGGGCGGGCGCTGCTGGCGGGAATCCGGGCGACGGCTCAGTCCTTCGGGCGGGTGCTCCACCAACTCTGGCTGGAAGTGACGGGATTCATGTTCCTGGCGATGGCCGGAATCGGGGCGCTGGCCGGCATGCGCGAGTACGGCAGGTACCAGTCTGGCCATGCGACTGGGCCGGGGCGTTTGGCACTCGCAATATGCTTCACGGTTTCGTTCGCATGGTTCGGGATCAGTTCGTTCTGGCGGGTGAAAAGAAGAGCTAAGAGCTAGGAACTAGGAGCCAACAGCTACCGAAGGGCGGGAGTACATGACGGATATTAAGACGGCCGATTCCGCAAACCAGCACGGCGCCCGCCCCGCAAGCCAAGAGACGTCTTCTCGCATTCCCGTACACGCCCTTTACACGCCAGCCGATCTTACCGCATGGGATTATGACCGCGATGTGGGGTATCCGGGAGAGTTCCCCTACACCCGTGGCGTACAAGCCACAATGTACCGCGGCCGCCTCTGGACCATGCGCCAGTACGCAGGCATGGGCGATGCCGAGGAGTCGAATAAACGTTACAAGTATTTGCTCGCCAACGGTACAACGGGCCTGTCTGTGGCGTTCGATTTGCCCACGCAAATCGGGCTCGATTCCGACCATCCCCTGGCCGTGGGAGAAGTTGGCAAAGTCGGTGTGGCGATTGATTCGATCGAAGATATGCAGCGCCTGTTCGATGGCATTGACCTGACTGCAATTTCGACCTCGATGACCATCAACGCCACAGCGTCGATTTTGCTGGCGTTGTACGTGGCTGTGGCGCGGCGGCAAGGCAGAGACATTCGCCAGCTCTCCGGTACCGTCCAAAACGACGTGCTTAAGGAGTACATCGCGCGCGGAACTTACATTTATCCGCCGCAGCAGGCAATGCGCATCATCACCGACGTCTTTGCCTGGTCGAATGAGCACGTGCCGGAGTGGAACACGATCTCGATCTCTGGCTATCACATGCGCGAGGCGGGATCGACCGCGGTGCAGGAAGTCGCCTTCACGCTGGGCAACGGCATTGCCTACGTGGAAGCGGCGATCCGGGCCGGACTGGATGTAGACAAGTTCGCGCCGCGGCTTTCGTTTTTCTTTAACGCACACAGCAATTTCCTGGAAGAAGTCGCGAAGTTCCGTGCTGCGCGCCGGATGTGGGCGAAGATCATGCGCGATCACTTTAAGGCGAAGAGTCCGAAGTCGTGGATGCTGCGCTTCCACACCCAGACGGCCGGTTCCACGCTGACGGCGCAGCAACCGGAGAACAACATCGTACGGACGGCGATCCAGGCCATGGCAGCCGTGCTCGGCGGCACGCAGTCTCTGCATACGAATTCGTTCGATGAAGCGCTGGCTTTGCCGACCGAGGCGTCGGCGCGCATCGCGCTGCGCACGCAGCAGATCATCGCGTTCGAGTCGGGCGCGCCGCAAACGGTCGATCCGCTGGCCGGGTCGTATTACGTCGAATCGCTGACCAGCGAAATCGAGAAGCGGGCAGACGACTATCTGGAAAAAATCGAAGCCATGGGCGGCATGCTCAAAGCGATCGAGCGCGGATATGTGCAGCAGGAAATCCAGAACGCGGCCTACGAATATCAGCAAGCGGTCGATCGGCAGGAGGCGGTGGTCGTCGGCGTAAACCGGTTCCAGATCGAACAAGAACACGCGGTGCCGATCCAGCGCATTGACCCGGCGCTGGAACCAAAACAAATCGAGCGCCTGCGGGCGCTGCGCGCGAAGCGTAATCCCGTGACTTGGCAAGCGGCGATCCGCGCGGTCGAAGACACGGCGCGTTCGGCAGAAAATCTAATGCCGCGGATACTGACAGCCGTCGAGGCGAACGCCACTGTAGGCGAAATTTCGGACGCGATGCGCAAGGTCTACGGGGAGTACAAGGAAGCGGTGGTGATCTGAGCCAGCATGTTCAGAGGATCTAGTTTACCCAAGCTGAAGCGGATTGGATGTGGCATTGCTGGAGTGATGGTCCTTGCCGCGGGCCTTAATTTCTCCCGTATAGCGCACGGTTTTTCGTATCGAAACTGGTTCGGCGGTCTGGTTTTTGGACCCGTTGCGATCGTGCTTGGAATGGTGGCGCTCCTCGGTGCGATCTTCAATTGGCCAAAGATATGGGACTCGCCGCCAAGAGATCCTACGCGAAGAAAGTGGTGAGCAATCTCGCTAATTCAGTTTGCCAGTTTGTACTCGCAGGCGCTGCGGCACGCCTCACAGTACATGAGGCCGTCGGTACACAAACGCACGTCGAGCTGGGACTGGCAGTACACGCAGTATTTGTCGCACAAGCAATCCTCTTCACGACGCTCGCAATTAGCGCAGAGGATGCGGCCGAAGCCTGGTCTGGAGGACATGCTTAGAGTCTAATCCGGCACCGCCAGATCGCGGACATAACGGAAGTCACCCAAAGGCAGGTGTCAGGTCTCAGGTCTCAGGTGTTAGGTGTTAGGAAAAGCAACCCCGGTCGAGCTAGCCTTTTGATTTTGGTTTTCCTAAGACCTAAGACCTGACACCTGCCTTTGATTTGCTGCCCTTCGGATGTTAAGTTAAACAGTTCCAGTTTCCGGCAGCCCAGCCACTGAGGTTTCTCTTGTCCGTCGTCGAAGCAACTCCCGTTGTCCGCAAGACCGCATTGAACGCCGTCCATCGCCAGATGGGCGCGAAGATGGTGGAGTTTAACGGTTGGGACATGCCGGTCGAATATCCGGCTTCGATCGGCGGCGGAATCATTGCCGAGCACCTGGCGGTGCGCACGGGCGTTGGCATTTTTGACGTCAGCCACATGGGGGATATCCGTTTGTCCGGACGCGAAGCGCTCGCCGCCGTGCAGCATATCTCGATGAATGACGCCTCGCGTTTGGCGCTCGGGCAGGCGCAGTATTCCGCGTTGCTCTATCCGCCAGGGACGTTTGTTGATGACGTGATTGTCCACCGTCTCGGCGAGGACGAGTACCTGCTCGTAATTAATGCGGGTACCCGCGAGAAAGATTTCAACTGGGTGCGTGAGAATACGCGCCCGTTTGACTGCATAGTCGAGCATCTCTCCGACGATTTCACCCAGATTGCGATTCAGGGTCCGAAGGGTGTGAACCTGCTGCAGAAGCTGACCGATGCCGACCTGAGCGCGGTAAAATTTTATTGGGTGACGCGCGGGACGGTCTGCGGACTGAAGAACATCGTGATGGGCCGCACTGGGTATACGGCCGAAGACGGGTTCGAGATTTACATCCCACCGGACGAGGCGACCAGCGCGCGGGTCTGGCACGAGGTTCTGGCCGCGGGAAAAGAGTTTGGCGTTGTCCCCTGCGGTTTGGGTGCGCGCAACACGCTACGCCTCGAAGGCAAGCTGCCACTCTACGGACACGAAATCTCGGACACGATCAATGTTTGGGAAGCGGGACTGGATCGTTACTGCAAGATGGAGAAGCCGGAGTTTATTGGACGCGCGGCGCTGGAGAAGGCGAAAGCTGACGGCGTGAAGAAAACGCTGGTCGGGCTCGAGATGGTGGACCGCGGAATCGCCCGCGACGGATACAAAGTTCTGGATGAGGGTGGAAGCGAGATTGGCTACGTTACCAGCGGTTCTCCGGCGCCATTCTTGAAGAAGAATATTGCGCTAGCTTACGTCCCGCCCGAGCATGCCGAGATCGGAACAACGGTAAAAGTAGAAATCCGCGGACAAGGTGTGAAAGCGCAAGTGATTCCAACGCCGTTTTATAAGCGTCCGAAGAAAAGCTAACAGCCAGAAGCCAGGAGCAAGAAGCCAAGTGCCCTACCCAACCGATCGCAAATATACAAAAGAACATGAGTGGATCACTGCCGACGGCACCATTGGCATCACCGACCACGCCCAAGAATCGCTCGGCGACATCGTGTTCGTCGAACTGCCCAAGGTGGGCACGGAGATCACCGTGGGCAAGGCCTTCGGCACGGTGGAGTCGGTGAAGGCCGTTTCGGATTTGTTCGCTCCCGTTTCGGGGACGGTGACAACCGTGAATGAGGCCCTGGCCACGGCTCCCGAGCAAGTGAACAAAGATGCCCACGGCGCCTGGATAGTCAAGATCAGGGTGAAGGACGCGGCAGAGATGAATGCGCTGCTCTCGGCGGCCGACTACGAGAAGTTTGCGAGCGAAGAGGCGGGACACTGAAGAACAGGGCAGATTTTAGAGGTCAGATTGCAGAGGTGAACCCCTCGGTTTCCAGAAATACCGTTGGAAGCGGAGGCTGTTACCTCTACAATCTGACCTCTGCAATCGCCCGTGCCTCGATCGAACCGGTCGCATCTCACATCCAATAAAGGTTTCTTATGAGATATCTGCCTAAATCTCCTGCCGATCGCGCCGCCATGTTGAAGGCGATCGGGACTCGCTCCGTGGACGATCTTTTTTCGCCGATTCCGCCCGAGTTTCGCCTGACGCGCGATCTTGCCGTCCCTCGACAAATGGCGGAGTCGGAAATCGTCGACTGGTTTAAGCAACGCGCGAAAGAAAACGGCGAGGGCTACACCAGCTTTCTCGGAGCCGGAGCTTACTCCCATTACCGGCCGGTGGTCATCGACGCGCTGGTGCAACGCGGTGAATTCCTGACGTCCTACACACCCTACCAGGCGGAGTTTGCACAGGGCACGCTGCAGGCCATCTTCGAGTTTCAGACGATGATCTCGGAACTCACCGGCATGGACCTGGCAAATGCCTCGATGTATGACGGCTCGACCGGAGCGGCTGAGGCCGTGATGATGGCGGTCCGCATCACCGGGAGGCATTCGGCGGTGATCGCGCGCAATCTGCATCCCGAATATCGTGAGGTGCTCAACACCTATGCGACCCACCAAGCGATTCCGCTGAAGACGGTCTCTTATACGGACGCCGGACAGATCGATCTGAAGGAACTCGAGAAGACCGTAGGCGACGATACGGCGTGCGTCCTGATCCAGTCGCCAAATTTCTTTGGGACGATTGAAGATGTCGAGGCTATTGCCGAGATCGCGCATAAACGCGGAGCGCTGCTGATTGTGTCGATTGCCGAAGCGGTGTCGCTCGGCATTGTCGAGCCGCCGCGCACCGCTGACATCGTGGCCCTGGAAGCGCAGTCGTTCGGAGTGCCGCTAGGATTCGGCGGCCCCTACTGCGGGGTTCTTGCCACCAAAGAGAAATTTGTCCGGCAGATGCCAGGTCGCCTCGCAGGTCAGACGGTCGACAAGAACGGCAAACGCGGCTTCGTGCTGACGCTGGCGACAAGGGAACAGCACATCCGGCGCGAGAAGGCGACGTCGAATATTTGCACCAACCAGGCCCTGGTCGCGCTGATGGTGAATATCTTCATGACCGTATACGGCAAGATCGGCTTGCGAGAACTGGCGAAACAGAATCTGGCGAAGGCGGCTTACGCTGCCGACCAATTCGGCAAACATGCCAAGGTGGTGTTCGGGGGCGCGCCGCGATTCAACGAGTTCGTGGTTGAAACCAGCGAAGATCCCTATGCCATCAACTCGCGCCTGCTCGGACACAAAATCGTAGGAGGCTTCCCGCTGAAGAAGTTCTATCCCGAACTTGGCCACGCAGCTCTCTGGTGCTGCACGGAATTGACGACGCGGTCGATGATCGATACGGCGGTCGGCCTGGTCGCCGAAAGCGAACGCTCGGTGCGAAGTATGAAAGAAGTAGAGGAAGAGGTGACGCGATGAAACACATGACCCGCAAGGCGACGCGCCACATCAGCCAGAATGAAGGATTGATTTTCGAGAAGTCGTCGCCCGGCAAGGCGGCCTGGAAGTTGCCGCCACTCGATGTCCCGGAAGTGGACACGGCAACGCTGCTGGGCAAACACGAGCGCAAGGATCTGGGCGACATGCCGGAGGTGAGCGAGATCGAAATCATCCGCCACTTCACCCGCCTTTCGACGTGGAATTACGCCATCGATCTCGGAATGTTCCCGCTAGGCTCGTGCACCATGAAGTACAACCCCCGCGTCAACGAGTTTGTGGCGCGCATCGAGGGGCTAGCCAACGGGCATCCCTATCAGGCGGAGAAGATTTCGCAGGGCGCCCTCCGCATCATAAAAACCTTGAGCGACTGCCTGATCGAAATCACCGGCATGGACGCGATCACGCTGCAACCGGCAGCGGGTGCACACGGCGAACTGACCGGATTGCTGTTGGTGCGCGCCTATCACCAGTCTCAAGGCAACGCGCGCAAGAAGATTCTGATTCCGGACTCGGCGCATGGCACGAATCCAGCGACAGCAGCCACGGTGGGCTATGCGGTCGAAAATCTGAAATCGAACGACCGCGGCATGGTGGACGTGGCAGCACTGGCGGCGCAGATGAATGAAGACGTCGCGGCGCTGATGGTCACCAATCCCAATACGCTCGGCGTTTTTGAGCAGGAGATTCACAAGATTGCCGAACTCATGCACGCCAAGGGCGGCCTGCTCTACATGGACGGCGCCAACATGAACGCACTGGTCGGCAAAGCGCGGCCGGGAGACTTTGGCGTCGACGTCATGCACCTGAACCTGCACAAGACGTTTTCCACGCCGCATGGCGGAGGTGGTCCGGGTTCAGGCCCGGTGGCGGTGAAGAAAATTCTCGAGCCCTTTCTGCCGAAGCCGGTCGTCATCACCAAGCCGGATGGCACGCTCGGGTTCGAATACAGTCGTCCGCAGTCGGTGGGGCGAGTACGCGCGTTCTACGGAAATTTCGGGATGTTCATCCGCGCGCTGGCCTACATCTTTGCCAACGGCCCGGACGGTCTGCGCCAGACTACGGAAGATGCGGTACTCAACGCGAATTACATCCGCAAGGGGCTTGAAGGCGTTTACGACCTGCCCTACTCCACGCCGTCGATGCATGAAGTCGTCTTCAGCGACAAGCTGCAGTCTAAGAAGGGCGTGAAAACCATGGACCTGGCGAAACGCCTGATCGATTACGGATTCCATCCCTACACGACGGCATTCCCGCTGATCGTCGCTGGGGCGCTGATGATCGAACCGACCGAGAGCGAGCCAAAAGAAGAACTCGATCTCTTCATCGAGGCGATGAAGTCGATCGCGGAAGAGGTGGAAGAAGATCCGCAGTTCGTGCTCGACGCTCCGCACAACACACGCATTTCCCGCCTGGATGAGACCGCGGCAGCGCGCAAACCGGTGCTGCGGTGGAAGCCGGAGAGCCAGATCTAACCACAGGGCGCACAGAGGAACACCGGGGAATTCAGAGCCTCTGTGAGCCCCTGTGTCCTCTGTGGTTCCGGGTTTCAGTGTGGTTCAGATGCTCCCCTCTCACGTGACTAAAGTCCAATCCACCCCCGACCTACCGTTCCTCTGTTCCTCGTCCAAAGGGACGTAGACTTTTAACAAACTCGGGCTGCTCCGAGTCTCCGTGCGAGGATAACGTGAACCCACATCTGGCCTTACTGCTTTGCATCGCCGCTTCTCTGTCATCCGCGCAAACGACTGCACAAACGCAAGCTGCCGTCTCACCGAAAACGGAGCCGGTCGTCCGCACCACCAAAGCCCTCCACTATCGTCCGGGGTCGAACGTCAAGATTGAGTTTCGGGGCACGGAATTAATGCAGAACGCCGCGGGCGAAGCCAGGGTCGAAGGCAAGAAGACCAACATTGAAGTGGACGCCAAGTTTGAAGGCATGGATGCTGCCACCAAGTTTGGCCTGGAGTATCTGACCTATGTGGCGTGGGCGATTTCTCCGCAGGGGCGCGCCGTCAACCTGGGCGAACTCGTCCTCGATCACGGCAGGGGCCACCTGAAAGCCTTCACCGACCTGCAAACCTTCGGCATGATCGTGACCGCTGAGCCTTATTCCGCCGTCACCCAGCCGGACAACATGGTCGTGATGGAGAACGTATTCCCAGCCGGCGCTGGCGGCGAGGAGATCAGCGCCAAATACGAACTGGTCCGCAGCGGAACCTACTCTTCCTCAAATACCCATATTCAGGATGCAATCTTCGGCATCGACCCGAAGACCCCGCTGGAGCTATTTGAGGCGCGCAACGCGGTCCGCATCGCACATGTGGCGCAGGCGGAACGGTACGCGCCCTCCATCCTCTCGAAGGCCGAACTGCAACTGCGCCAGGCCGAGGAAGCTTACAGCCACAAACAAAATAAGAGTGCGATCGAAGCGGCCTCACGGGAAGCGGCTCAGACCGCTGAGGAAGCGCGCGTGATGGCGGTGCAGCAGAAGGCGCAAGAGGAAGCGCAAGCTCAGGCCGCGGCGGAAAAGAAAGCAGCCGAAGAGCGAGCCGCCAAAGCGCAAGCCGACGCAGAAGCGCAAGCCCGGGCGCGGGCAGAAGCCGAAAGCGCGCGAGCCCAGGCCGAAGCCGCCAAGGCGGAAGCGCAGAAGGCCGCTGAAGAGGCTGCGCGCCAACGGCAGGAAGCGGAGAAAGCCAAGGCCGAAGCTCTGGCCCAGCAGCAGGTGTTGGCAGCCGAAACCGAAAAAGCTCGCCAGGCGGCGGCCGAGTCCGACAAGCTTCGCCAGCAGGCCGAAAACGAAAAGCAGGAACTGCGCGCCCGGCTGCTGCAGCAGCTCAACTCTGTTCTATCCACCCGCGACACGGCGCGCGGCCTGATCGCCAACATGTCAGATGTGCTCTTCAAGAGTGGCAGCTTCGAACTGTTGCCCGGTGCGCGCGAACGGCTCGCCAAAGTTTCGGGCATTGTGCTGGCCTATCAAGGACTGCGCCTGGCAGTCGAGGGTCACACCGACAGCATCGGCACTGACGAATACAACCGCCGGCTCTCGGAGCAGCGCGCCGATGCCGTCCGCGACTATCTGGTGCAGCAGGGCATTACCTCCGACGCCATCACCTCGAGCGGCTTCGGAAAAAGTGAGCCCGTGGCCTCGAACGATACTCCGGAAGGCCGCCAGCAAAACCGCCGCGTCGAACTGGTCGTTTCCGGCAATGCCATTGGAACGGTGGCCGACGCCAATTCTGCTGCCAGCGCCTCCACCACGCTTCAGAAGTAGAAAGACTGGCCCGTGTGGCGCGGGCGCCCTCGCCCGCGAAAAGCCGCGTGCTAGACTGACGCCAGCCCGCCATGAGCACGGTGCCCGAAGATCCCGCCAACCCGGAAACCGCCCGCCAACTGGCCGAACACCACTACTACGCCGCACTCGACCTGGTTCTCGAAGGCCATCACGAGCAGGCGGTCGGAGAGTACCGGCAGGCGGTAGCGGCCGATCCCAGGTTCACCGACGCGCTGCACGGATTGAGCCGGGCCCTGCAGGATCTCAACCGCCTCGACGAAGCAATAGAGGTTGCCCAACAAATCTCGGAGATCGATCCCGACGACATTCTGGCGCACACCAGCCTCTCGATCCTGTATCAGAAAAAGGGAATGGTCCCCGAGGCTGAGGCGGAAGGGAACAAGGCTCGGGTGCTGGGATGGAAGCGGGAGTTGAAGAAGGGGAGCGGATAGTGGCGCCAGGTTGAGTTGTCGCCTCCCCTCCGCCCTGGGCGCAGCGGAGATTGGTGGAAGGGCACGGCTTTAGCCGTGCCGTAAGCGCCATCCCCACCATCGGCTTTAGCCGCCGAGGGTGCGCACCGTGCAATGGTGATGAGACCCTGCCCTGCGATTGCGGCAGAAGCCACTTCTCGAAGAGCGCGAGAAGTGGGGTTCCCGCCCATCAAACTTGGAGTACTCAGAGGAATTACTTGGTGGCTTCACTCTTCCTCCACTCCCTGAGTTGTTTACGAGACATAGTGTAAGCAGGTCTCCCTTCACGCTCCTCGTAATCCAACATGTCGTTGGCACCCTTTTCAATGTCCCTGTCTCTAAAAAAACCAATCCTCACCGGGGACCGGGACTCCCGTAAAATCTGGAAATAGGGGCGCACCCTTGAGGGAGCCTCTGGCAAACCCCTGCGGATTTCGTTCTGCATAAAACTCCGCATGTTCCATGCAAGAATGTCCGTCGCTTGAAGAGGCTTGGAAAACTCCTTGTTTTGAAATGCAATCCCGTCTGTCTTGCCAGGTAGCGCTCCAAACTCCGCTGCTATCTCTGAGCGCTCTTTCATCAGTTCAAATATCTCCATTATCTCGCCCTTGCCTTTTCCCATCCTGTCAAATACATACCGCACCGCTTTCCCGCGTCCGTAGGATGCATACCAGTGTCGAACCAAATCAAGAGCACTCCGAACAGCGAACGTAAAGTGGCGTTTCCCTAAGGCGTCCTTGAGGTGCTGCGGATACAAGTCAAAGGACTCGGCGGGCAATCCTAAGACAAAACCCGCCCTGATTCGCGTGTTGATGATGGATGCCAAGCGATAATAAACTCGATCTCTCCTCGTTTGATCCCAATCATCGTATGGTTTGACTCTCGCCATGAAATCAGTCATGTGAAAGAAGGCTAGCCCTTCTCCCTTCAGGACATCACCCCAGTTCCTATTGAACTCATCCCATTGTTCCTTTGTTGAGACGTAGCAGGCCGCAATTGTCATCGGGAACGCTGGCAAGGCGGCGGTGGCTGGAGTTGCCTCACTATTATCCCAATAAGTTTCAAACTCGAACATCCAATGTTCCATTTCCCGCGACTTTCGAGAGGTGGCCTCCCGAACAGGCAAACGCCCCTGAGAGAACGACCCACGAAAATCAATTCTGTCCGGTTTTAGGCTTGTCCAGAATGGCTAGAATCTTATACGTTTCCGACTGCGTCTTTTTCCCGTCAAGGCTTACGACCCACTCCAACTTCGCATTGTCACCATGAAACCCAGCTTGGATCTCGTCCACGAGTGGCATACGGCAGCTCCTCCGATTTCCGCGAGGACCTGCCATGCGTTCCTTAAACTTGCTTTCGCAATTGACAACGGCCGCGCGGCCATCGGGCAACAGCAGGGTAAACGTTGCACCCCGCACGTGGAACGGCACCTGCATGGCAGGCGTACTTAAACCAGTGGTTGTGCTCGAGCCGTTGCAGTTCACATTGCTGTCGCTACCGTTGCAATCCACATTTGAGTTGGATTCTGATGAAATGTCCGGGTACGATGTATGTGTAGTCCGTTTCGTTGTCTTGGCGGTTGAGTATCTTTACGGTGAGCTTTTGCGCTGATGCAGAAGCGGCGCACGCCAGAATCAATCCCGCAATTACGAGTTTCATCCCAGACCTCCTTACTGGATAGGTAGTCCTCTGTCCGCGGAAAGACCATGGCCCGAACGTGGTTCCCCGACTGCATGCAGCGCGTTCTTTACTAGTCACCGATTTTTCATCACAAACGCCCAGCGAGCACCATCACAGATTTTTATCCGTCCGTCGGCGACAATGGAAATCGACCTGTTTTGCAGGTCCCAGGTTTGCCCGTCCCAGGACGGCGAGACGGCACGGCTGAAGCCGTACCCTCTTCAAAGCAACGTCAAAATCTCATGCGGTCGGCGGACTTGGAATCCCACCCTTGCGCAAAGAACGCGCAAGGATGGGGCGCCCGCAGTTTCGTGAGAATGCCTCTCCATATTTCCTGCAGGTGTGCGAGGTGTAGGGGTCCTTCGACTGCGTTGTCGCTCGCTTCGCGACCGACAACTCCGCTCAGGATGACAGAGTGTGGAAGAAAGCCCACCCGCCAAGGTAAAAATCTCATGCGGTCGGCGGTCGTGGAATCCCACCCTTGCGCAAAGAACGCGCAAGGATGGGGCACCCGCGGGTCCTGCCTCCTGCCTAGTTCTTCGCGTGCGGGTCGTCGCCTGG
>Ga0074045_10001430_pt1 | contig 23020 bp, 24 predicted proteins | sample BogForMeECP23OM2_FD_94442 | JGI IMG/M metagenome (GOLD analysis project Ga0074045, IMG submission 94442) | Bog forest soil microbial communities from Calvert Island, British Columbia, Canada - Bog Forest MetaG ECP23OM2 | ecosystem: Environmental > Terrestrial > Soil > Wetlands ... | reverse complement strand
TGAAAATCAGCGTGTAGAGCGCGAGCGCGTCCTTGTCGAGATAACGCGCCATCGATTCCGGGTCGCGCTCGACGGCGGTCGGACGAATCGCCTCATGGGCCTCCTGCGCCGATTTGCCCGAACGGTAAAAGTTGGGCTTGTCGGGCACGTAGTCCTTGCCGTAGCGGCCCTCGATATAGCCCCGCACTGAGGCGAGCGCGTCGTCGGAGACCCGCGGCGAGTCGGTTCGCATATAAGTAATCAGACCGACCGCGCCCTGATCCCCGAGCTCGACGCCTTCGTAGAGCCGTTGCGCGATCTTCATCGTGCGCGACGGCGAGAAGTAGAGCTTGCGCGAGGCCTCCTGCTGCAGGCGCGACGTGATAAACGGCGGCGTCGGGCTGCGGCGGACCTCCTTGCGCTCGATTTTGCGGACCGTGAAGCTCTCGTGCTCACAGGCCGCGACGATCGCGTCGGCCACCGGTTTGAGGAGCTTGACCGCCTTATTGTCGATCCGTTCGCCCTTGTAGCTGTAGAGCCGGGCCTTGAACGGCGGCGGATTGCCGGCGGCCAGATTGACGTCGAGCGTCCAGTATTCCTCGGTGCGGAACGCCTCGCGCTCCTTTTCCCGCTCGACAATGATCCGCAACGCCACCGACTGGACACGCCCGGCGCTGATTCCGCGCTTGACCTTGTCCCAGAGCAGCGGGCTGACCTGATAGCCGACCAGCCGGTCAAGCACCCGGCGCGCCTGCTGCGCCTCGAACAGATGCTGATTGATCACGGACGGATGGGCGATCGCTTCCTTGACGGCGCGCTCGGTTATCTCGTGCAGCAGCACCCGATGGATATCGCCCGAAACTTTGCCCAGATGCTGGGCGATATGCCATGCGATCGCCTCGCCTTCGCGGTCGGGGTCGGTCGCGAGATAGATGTTTTCCTTGTTATGGGCCGCTTCCTTGATACCCTCGATTACCTTGGCTTTGGCGGGGATAACCTGGTACTCGGGCTCGAAGCCTTTCTTTACGTCCACGCCCAGCTTGCTCTTGGGCAGGTCGACCACATGACCGACCGACGGCGCCACGACGAAATCCCGCCCGAGATAGCGCTTGATCGTCTTGGCCTTGGCCGGCGATTCCACGATTATCAGATTCTTTGCCACGTTGCGGACCTCTGCTTCAGCTAGCGACGGGTGAGCACAGGTTGAGCCATCGCCTATGCCAGAGAAAACAGCTTACCTGGATGTTGCGTGACCAGCCCACGTAACTCAAGTTCGAGAAGCAATTTAAGCACCGTCTGGACATTTAACCCTGCGCCGTCGATCAGTGCGTCTACGTGAAGCCTATCAGCATTCTGTAAAAGTACTAAGAGATTTTTGACCTCTAAAGACTCGTTTTCAAGTGTTTTATCGTCAACTTTAGAGCCTGCGGACTCGTCGCTCGCGACCGCGGGGCGTCCTCCCGGGGTCGAACCGCCGAGCTGCGGCAGAAGTTCCTCGAGCACGTCCTCGACGCAATCGACCAGCCGCGCCCCGTCCTTGAGCAGGCGGTTGCTGCCCCGGGTCTTGCCATTCAGCGGACTGCCGGGAACGGCAAAAACCTGGCGATCCTGTTCGAGCGCGGTGCGTGCGGTGATCAGCGAGCCGCTCTTCTCGGCCGCCTCGACGATTACCACGCCCAGACACATCCCCGAAATCAGGCGATTGCGCGCCGGGAAATTCTCCGCGAGGGGCGGGGTGCCGATCGGCAGCTCGGAAAGCAGCGCGCCACCCGTCTCGATTATGGCTTCGGCAAGCTTGCGATTCTCCGGTGGATAGATCACGTCCACCCCACAGCCGAGCACGGCCACGGTGCGGCCGCCCGCGTCGAGAGCCCCCTGATGGGCCTCGGAGTCGATGCCCCGGGCGAGCCCGCTCACGACCGTAAAGCCCTTGCCGGCGAGCTCCATCCCAAGCCGCTGCGCCATCCGGCGCCCGGCGTCGCTCGCGGCGCGCGCCCCGACGACCGCGATACACTTCGGATCGTCGGCGGTGACCGTTCCACGCATAAAGAAAAAGGGTGGCGGATCGGCAATCTGGCGAAGATTTACCGGATAGTCGGGGTCATTCCAGCGGACCAGGCGTGCCCCGATTTTGGGCAGTTCGCACAGTTCCTTTTCGATTGGCGCGAAATCGGTAAACGCGAGGATATTGCCCACGGTCGGCTGCGGGATTCCCACCGCCGCCAGCTCGGCCTTGCAGGCCTGAAAGACCCGCTCGGCCGAGCCAAAACGCTCGAGCAGGAGCCGCGCCGTGCGCGGACCCACGCCGCGCACCCGGCGCATCGCCAGCCAGTAAACGTCAGCCGCAGGAGCCATCCGATAGCTTCCTCATTTTTTATTTGGCCGCGGCTCCGGGGGGCGGCGGAGTTTACGACGCGCGGCCAAATAAAAGGCTCGCCCGCCCCCTATTCCGTGCCTCCGGCACGGTCGTTTATTTTTGGCCGCGGCTCCACAGTTCATCCGAGCCATAAGGCGGATGGGCGTATTTGTACAGTATGCCTTGGGTGACGCAAGCCCAAAAGTTCCGGAGTGAGGAAGCCTCGGCCGACGCTGCGGGCTGAGCCGCATCGGCCCGGTCAGCTCCGCTCAGCCACGCAGAAATCGCGTCCCCAGATAGATTGCCAGCATCCCCGCCGCCGTCGCGACTCCGACCAGGGGCGAATCATGCTCGCGCGCCTCGGGCAACAGGTCCGACGCGCCGATATAGAGGAAGGACCCCACAAAGAAAGCCAGCACCCACGGTAAGGCCGCCTTATTCAGGCTGACCGCCAGCGTCGAAGCGGCGCCCAGCACCGGCGCGATCATGTCGACCAGCAGCCAGAGCGCGGCGCGCTTGAGCGGATTCCCGTGTGCGAGCACGACCGTCACCGTGTTGAGCCCGTCGCTCAGATCGTGGGAGATGACCCCGAGCGCGATCAGCAGCCCGACGTCGAGGCTGGTCTGGAAACCGATCCCGATCGCGACGCCGTCGAGGAAGCTATGGACCGACAACCCGGCGGCGACCACAATCCCAAACTCCTGCACATGAGCGGCCGTCGCGTGCGCGTGCTCGCGCGCCCGATGCATCGCGGTGTAACGTTCGAGGGCAAAGAAGGCGAGGAAGCCGAGGCCGGCGAACGGCATAACGGCCGCGCCGGAGCCGAGATTGAAGACTTCGGGCAGCAGGTCAAACAGCGCCACCCCGAGGACCGCGCCCGAACTGAAGCCGAGCAGCAGATGCAGCCGGTCGCGAAACCTCATCGCGGCGAGACCGCCGAGCCCTGTCGACACGAAGGTCATGGAAGCGAACGTCAGAGCCATGAAGCGCATGCTTGCGGCATTATTCCGGCTTGATGCCCGATAAGCGATACTTATGGGTGAAAAGCTGCAATTCTTCTGTGGACACCGCCAGCGAACATTATTGACCAGCCGGTCCGGATCAAATAATTACAACAGCATTACTTTCAAGCGGGCCATCTTCCGGTTATTCGCGCGAGGCAGCGCCTTGACCCAACAATCGCGGGTGGTGGAGGAGAACGTACTCTGATGGATTTGAGTGCGATGTCTGCGAATGAAAAGCAGATTCTGATCTTCAGTTTTTATCGTGACGCCGAACTACGCGGCGCCCGGCTTCTATTCAATCTGCTCGGCCATATCAGGGATATGGACTCGCAGCTCAAGCTTTCCAAGCATCTGTCGGACGAGACGCGGCATGCCTGGCTCTGGACCCGCCGGATTGGCGAGCTCGGCGGCGCCCCGATAGCGGTGGCGGACGGCTATCAGCGCCGGCTCGGACTGCGCACCGGCGTGCCCAAGGGGATCGTCGAGATTCTCGGCCTGACGGTGGTGGTCGAGGAGCGCGCGCACAGCCGCTATATGGCTCACGCGGCGCTGCCGAACGTCGACGAGACCACCCTGGAAACCCTCAAGTCCGTCACCGAAGACGAGACTTGGCACCTGTCGTGGATCGAAAAGAAGATGCGCGAAATCGCTCGCGAAGAGGGGTGCGCGGACCAGGCCGACGAAATCCTCGGGCGTTATCGGCAAATCGATCGCGAGGTTTACGCCACGCTGGCGCAGGACGAAGCCGAGCTGATGCGGTCCTGATCCCTGATGCCTGCCGGGAGGGCGCCAACGCGCCCTAACGCAAGCGCAGATTGAATGCTTGGCGTCCCTTTTCACCGGGACGGACTTCAAACTGGACTTCGGACCCTTCGCGCAGATCCTCGAAGAAGACCTTCGGCGCGAGTCGCGAGCGATGGAAGAAAACTTCGTCGGTGCCGTCGTCTGGGTTAATAAAGCCGAAGCCTTTGTCCTTGATTATCTTCTTGATCGTACCGTACATGAAACCTCTTTATTTTGGCCGCGCGTCCACTAGCGGAGCCGCAGGCGCAGCGAGCGAACGAGTCTGCGAGTCGCGTTCAGAATTAAGACGCCGCCCCCCTGTTCCGTGCCTCCGGCACGGTTATCTTTATCTTGGCTGCAGCTCGCCTACGGGCCCACCACTCCGTTGAGCTTAGGCCGCGCACGCCTTAGGTAAAAGGGGGGTCGCGAAGGCGAATTTTTGGTCGTGCTGAAAGCCGTCACGCTCAAAGAGATCGAACGCATTTTCGCGATTACGGACGAACTCGGGATTTCGCGCGAGGCGCTGGTTATCCCGCTGCGCACCGAACAGCCGGGGCGTCTCAAACTGCTGCCTAACCACAAGCTCGAGATCGTGGTCGAACGCGACGCTGAGTTCGACGACTGGCTCGGCGGACTGGAGGCGCAGATCAGGTCGCTGATGGATCTTCAGTCGGAGGAGGAGGCGGAGGACTGAGCTCGATCAGTACGGCGCCGTGGTCGACCATCGCGTCCACGGCGGCATGCACCTTCGCGATCGTCGCCGGGCTCTCGGCGTAGAGCGTCGTCTCCATCTTCATCGCTTCGAGCACGAGCAGCGGCGCACCGCTCTCGACCACTTCGCCGGGCGTAACCAGAACCTTCAGGACCTTGCCGGGCATCGGCGCGACCACTTCATGCGCCGTCAATCCCCGCGCGCGTCGTCGGCCGCCAGTCTCGGCTGCCGTGAAAGCGAAATGCAGAGGTCCCACAGCCGCCAGCAGCGTGTCACGGACCCGGGCGGCAAGCGCCTGCGTCGACCCTTCACGGACGCGGCTGACCGGTCCGCTGACCGCATCGACCCGGACCGCGAAGACCTCGCCGTCGATTCGCACGCGTTGCAGCGTATCGTCGCGTTCGAGCAATTCGACCTCGAATTCGCGCGGATCGCCGACGAGCCGCAATTTCATCGGCGCACCCAAAGTTCGAGCTGACCCAGTTCGCTCCAGGGCGAGCGCGTGGCAGCGCCGGTGCGGACGTGTCCGTCGTCGCGTGCGCCCGCAGCGTTGCCGCCGTGCGCCGCGATGGCCGCCGCGCTCAACGCCAGCTTCAGATGCTGGTCGTCTGGACGCCAAGCGGGAAATAGCTCCGGAATAAACCGGGTCGACAGCTCCGCCCGCGCAAACGCTTCACTGCCGATAACGTCGCGCAAAAACCCGGCGGTGGTCTGCATCCCGAGCAGGGCGAATTCGTCGAGCGCCGCAACCAACCGGCGGCGCGCCTGTTCACGACTCTCTCCCCAGCAGATCAGTTTCGCAATCAAGCTGTCGTAGTATGGCGAAATCTCCGCGTCGGGCGTCAGATGCGTGTCCACGCGAACGCCCGGGCCGGCCGGCAGGCGGAGCGCAAGCACCCGGCCGCTGGCGGGACGGAAGTCGTGGGCCGCGTCCTCGGCGTTGATTCGGCACTCGATCGCCGCACCACGCGGCGACCCCGCGTCGGCGACAGGCGCGCCGGTCGCGAGCGCGAGCTGATCGCAGACCAGGTCGCGGTCGTAACGCAGCTCGGTCACCGGATGCTCGACCTGCAGGCGCGCGTTGACTTCGAGAAAATAATGAAGGTCGCCGTCGACCAGAAATTCGGCGGTGCCGGCGTTGCGGTAACCGGCGGCGCGTGCGATACGGAGCGCCGAATCGATCAGCCGCTCCCGCTGCGCGCCGGCCAGCCCGGGCGCCGGTGATTCCTCGATAACCTTCTGATGGCGCCGCTGAATCGAGCAATCACGCTCGCCCAGCGCGACGATTTTGCCGTGCTCGTCGCCCAGCAACTGGATCTCGATATGGCGCGGACGCGCCAGGTATTTTTCGAGAAAGACCCGCCCATCGCCGAAGGCCGCCTGGGCCTCGCGCGCCGCGGCCGCGAGCGCGCCCTCGAGTTCCGCCGCCGTCGCGACCACGCGCATCCCGCGTCCGCCGCCACCCGCCGCCGCCTTGACGAGGATTGGGAAGCCGGCAGTTGCGCCGAAATCGCGCGCGGCGGCAAGGTCGGCGACCTCGCTCCCGGGCACGACCGGCACGCCCGCGGCCACCGCGATTCGCCGCGCCGCGAGCTTGTCGCCCAACGCCGCCATCACGCCGGCGGGCGGTCCAACGAAGGTCAGTCCGGCGGCTGTGACCGCGCGCGCAAACTCCGGCCGCTCGGAAAGGAAGCCGTACCCCGGATGAATCGCGTCGGCACCGCTGGTGTGCGCGGCTTGCAAAATCGCGGCGATATTCAGGTAGCTCTGCGCGGGTTCCGGTGGGCTGAGACGATACGCTTCGTCCGCCGCGCCGACATGAGCCGCGGTCGCGTCGGCGTCCGAGTAGACGGCGACCGTGCGGATTCCCATCACGCGCGCACTGCGCACAATCCGCAGCGCGATTTCGCCGCGATTGGCGATGAGCAGTTTCTTGATCGGTCGTCCCATGCAGGCTCGTTTACTTGCGTTCCGTGCAGCGCTCGAATTCGCCAGCGTAACCGCCGCCGCCGTGTTCGACAAGGCGCGGGCGGTTGCAAGTGCGCCCGGGTTGAACTATTCCGGTCGGCGCAACGTCTATCACAAACACAGGCAAGGCGATGAGCAACTATTTCGAGGATTTCAAACCCGGACAAACCTTCAAGCACTGGCCCGGCCGCACGGTGACGGAGTTCGACAACACCTGGTTCACTCTGATGACGTTGAACACGAATCCACTGCACTTCGACGCGGCTTTCGCCGCCAGAAGTCAGCATGGGCAACGTCTGGTCAACGGTCTGCTGGTGATCGCGCTGGTGACCGGGATGACGGTGCGGGACCTGAGCGAGAACGCGATCGCGAATCTGGAGTACGAATCGATTAAGCATACCGGCCCGACGTTTCACGGTGACACACTCTACGCGGAGAGCGAGATTCTCGAAGTCACGCCTTCCACCACCAAAACGGACCGTGGCGTGGTGTACGCGGAGACGCGCGGCGTGAACCAGAAGGGCGAAGTCGTCTTGACGCTGCGGCGGCGCGTGCTGGTCGCGCGACGGCCGTCGTGAACCGTAAAATCGACCCCGTGCCGGAGGCGCGGAACAGGAGGCGCGCCAGCGGAGCCGCAGGCGCAGCGAGCAGGTGAGTCTGCGAACTGCGTTCGGAAAAGGAGTCCGCGAGCCGCGGCCAAAATAAAGATCGGAAATTTTTTCTTTGCGTGGCGAAAAAAGATTGATCGAGCGGGGAAAATCACTATGGTGATCAAGTCACCCGAAGCCGCGTCCGCGCTTCACGCGAACGCGAATATCAAAAGGACACTTTGCATGAGGGAGCGTTAGCGTAAGTCAATGGAAAACACCACCGAGATCCGCACCGTCTACGATTTCCCCGTCGCCGGCCATGTCTGCAGCGACGGCATCGTCCGTTACGTGAAGCTGGTCCGCCGCACCGGGCAGCCCCAACCCCAAGGCACTTGCCCGGAATGCGCGATCGCGTTCCTTTACCAGAAGCCCCAGCGTTCCAAAGTCAGACACGCTGACAACGCAGGCGCGACTCACTTTTAGTGCCGCCGCGCGGCGGCCCTCGTTGGGTCCGCTTCGCTCAGCCCAAACATAGCCGCTAGCCCGATCCGGCAGTCCGGCTGACTGCGCCGGGTGGTGCGACGTTGCTCGCAGTTGCGGGGAATCTGCTCACGCGCGCGATCGACGGATTACCGCCGGCCGTTGTCGGCGTGTTGATCGGTGGCTCGCCGCGTGAGGATGACCTCCGGTCCCTTGTAGAAGCGCGCGAACTTCGCGCCGACGAAATGAAAATCGTCGGAGGGGCTGAACCACGCGTGCATCTCGGGCACGAACGGCGCGATCAGATAATCAAGCCAACCAAAATCGGGCTTGATATTCGTCCGCACCAACTCGCCCGGATAATGGTTCCAAGGAGCGGGGGTTTGCGCGTAGGCTTCGACTTTCACCAGGCGAGGATCGGGCATGCAGGCGAAGTCGTACATCACGATCGGACCGTCGGCCCCCGCGCGCAGGGATTTCTGCAGCGGCAGCATCATCGCGGCTCCCGCGTACGAATCGGGCGGAAACGTCATGGTTTTGCTGAGGACAACGGGTTGGTTGCCCTCGTAGCTGGTGCACTTCGCCGCACCCGTAGCGAAGTTGACCGCGGATGCGAGAAAGGGCGTATGGTCGGGGTGGAAAAAGCCGTGCGCGTAGTTGGACATGATCGGTATTTCGTGCGCTTTGCTGGTGTCGAAGTCGTCGCGCTCGACGTCGTACTGTCCGTCGTTGTAGCGCGCCGTGCTGGTCACCACTTCGGTTCCCTGACGGCTGTCGTCAACGTCGAAGTGGACCGCGCCGATTACGCTGGCGCCGTCGGCGCTCAGGATCGTAAAGTCAGCCGTGCGAAAGCCGAGACCCGTCGCACTGGCGGCCCGTGCCGTCAGACCGGCCACCAGAACGATCACCACGGCCATCGCGCGGCGCCACGACGAAAAGCTGCTCATCGTGAGCTCTTCATGAGAGCAACTCGGCCACCGTGCGTTGCACGCAGGTTAGAGAGCTCAAATTCGCTTGATATCACCATGCGCGTCTTTATTTTGTTCCGCACGGAAGTCCAGCACAACCGTCAGCCGCGATTGCCGCGTGGGGCGCGGTCTGGTTCACTGTAACTGCGGCTGAACGTAACGACGCCGTATTGAAATGGAGGATCGCATCGGATGGAGACCACGACGAATCCGCAGAGCCGGCTGATCGCTGCGGCTTCCTATCTGTTGTTTTTCGTCACCGGACTCATCTTTCTGTTTGTCGAACCATACGATAAGGATGATTACGTGCGCTTCCATGCGCGGCAATCGATCATCTACTCGGTGACATTCGTCGCCTTTTCGATAATCGTTTCGGTCTTTATCCAGGTGCTGCCAGGGCCGCTGGGTCGGCTGCTATTTGGCCTCTGGCGGCTACTCTTCTTCCTGTTCGCGGTTTTCTGGGTCTTCCTGATGTACAAGGCTTATCAGGGCGAGCGCTATCGCATCCCGCAACTGGCGGACTGGGCCGACGCCATGGGCTTCTAGCCAACGTCGACGCTTTCGACCCGCGCGCCCGCGGAATCAAAACGCAGCACCAGTTGAAGTCCGGCGCTTTTGAGCGTGATTGCGTAGACCCCCGGGGCGCGTGCGACGGCGCTGACGAACTCCAAGGTCTGCCCTTCGAGCCGTTTGAGCGCGGTATTGAGCGTGGCGACCGATTCGAGCAGCGCGCGGCCGCGCGGGGTCTTCTGAAACAGCGCCCAGAGCGCCAGGTCGGCGGCCGGTCCGTAAGCCCGGCGAGCCTTGCCCGAGGTCAGCAGCAGCTCGGTCACGAGTTCGAGACGGCCCACCAGCGCGGGCGGTACGCTGAGCGCGCCAAGCGCGTCGCGCAAGGCGAGGTACAATTCCCGCCCGGCGGCGTCGGGCGCCGCCGCCAGAAAGGTATCGAGTTCCGGCAGGAGCAAATCCCGCTGCAGAGCCTCGAGCGTCAACGGTTCATCAGCCATCGCGTGGTGTTCCAGCTTGACCCGCGACGCGACTATTCGCGGGTGACGAGACGCAGCCGGGCGTCGCGCAGGAGCGGATGTTTATCGCCCTCCCACGTTGCCATCTGGAGCTCCGGGGCCTGGATCAGCTTGAGCCCCTCGGCGCGCTCGGCGGCCGTGAAGCGCGCGCCCCTGACTTCGTAGGAAAACGCATAGACCGCCTGCGAGTGGCGCATGGTATCCCAGTTGCCGAAAAGCTCGCGGGTCAGCACGACCCGGTCGGGGCCGAAGCGTGGACACTTGGCGAAGCGCGACTCGTAGACCGCGTCGGTCGGACTCGAACTGAGCAACTGACGAGAGACCCCGGCCGGGCAGAGCACGCGCGCGATATCGTCGAAGGCGAGCCGCCCGTTCTCCTGCGTGCCGGTCCGCACGTCCGGGCCCTGGTTTTCAGCAAGCTGCACGACGTATCTTTCCCGCCAGTCCCCGGCCTCAAGGCCGACGCGTATGAGGTCGGCGGGTTTGACGAAGACTTTCTGCTCGGTCGGCAGCGGTGCCGACCAGCTTCCGACCCACGGGTCGCGGGCCAGAAACGGCGTAAGATCGAAGCGCGAAGGTTCGTCGCCGCCCGGGATGAGACTTACCGTTGTCGAACTCGCCAGCACCCACTCGCCGGGAAGCACTGCCACCCCGGGCTGCGGTTCCAACTGAAACACGGGCGGCAGCCGCACCACTTCGACATCGGGGGCGTCGGTGATATTGGCGGTGTGGCGCATGACAAAATCGCCGACGCCGCATCCCGCCGACATCGCTATCGCGACCAGTCCCGCCACCCACCAGATTCTTGACAAGAGACGGCTCATCATCAGGAGATGATTCTAGCAGCCGGGCCGAATTTCGCACGCGGGTAGCGGCAAAATGGTCGCCTGAGGCTGGACGAAGAAGACTGTCCTTTCAGCGGCGCCTTAAATTAAATTGGAATTCCGCGGTTGCGCGGAAGTTGGGAGGCCAAATGACCTGGTACTTATTGACGCGCAAAACTGGCGAAGCCGGCGACAGCAATGCCTCGACGGCGCCAATCCTGCTGAATGCCGATTCGATTCAGTTTATGCAGCGAACCGTTTCCGCTACCCGTATCTTCTTACGAGCCGGCGGGCTTGATTCCATCGAGGTTACAGAGAGTATCGACGAGATTCTTGCGCAAAGCCAGGCAATCGATGCATAAGAGGACCACTAAGGGCTTTCAGATCAATCGCGATTCTTCGATCGCGGCCTCCCGCGGTATGACCGAAGAACGGTTAGCTACAAAAGTAGCAGTCTCCTTCCAGGCGTAGTGAAGAATACGGGACACCTTGTGCAGGGCCATTCTAGCGCGCCTGATGGCCGTTATTGCCGAGCAGCGCGGTGAGTTCGTGTTCGAAACCGCCGGTCTCGATCGAGCAGTGCATCCCGCATTCTTTCGGCGCGCCGGTCTCCCACCACCAGCGGCCGGAGCGCGGATCTTCGGCGTCGGCCACCTTCCGGGTGCAGGGGGCGCAGCCGATCGACTTGAAGCCCTTGTCGTACAGCTCGTTGTAGGGCACGTCGTTGGCGCGGATATAGTCCCAGACCTCTTCGTCGGTCCAGTCGGCCAGCGGCGCGAGTTTGACCACGCCACCGTGATCGTGATCGATTTCGAGCTTGCGGATATTCGAGCGTGTCGCCCACTGATCGCGCCGGAGCCCGGTGATCCAGGCGTCGTAATTCATCAGCGCGCGGCGCAGCGGCAGAACCTTGCGCACCTGGCAGCAGAGCAGGCGCAGATTGACGTCGCGGTAGAAGAGATTCTGGCCGTGCTTCGTGACCATCTGCTGCACGATATTCGTATCGGGCATGAAGATTTCGGTTTGGATACCGTAACGGTCGCGGACCGTGTCGATAAGCTTGTAGGTCTCTTCGGGCTGCCGGCCGGTATCGATCGTGAAGACGCGAATTTTCGGATCGATCCGCCAGGCCATGTCGATGAGCGCGCAGCCGTCGGCCTGAAAACTGGAGCACAGCCCGAGGCGGCCGCCGAATTTCTCGATCGCCCAGGCCAGCACCGCTTGCGGCTCCTGATCGTCAAGCTCGACCGCCGCTTCACCGGCTTCGAGCTCGTCCATCAAATATTGTTCTTCGCTCTGCGCTTCCATCGAATACCTTTCGATCAACGATTTATGCGTTAGAGGGCAATGGTCAGAGCCGTGCCTGCTCGAGACTGGCCGCCGCCTCGGCGCTGCCGATCGCGACCAATGCGGCGTCGGGCGTGCGCACGCAAAACTGCGTGAACGACTCGCCCGCCAGCCGATGCTCGAGGTAACCGGCGAACAGGCGGGCGACCGTATCCTCGACCTTGGCCGAAGGCACGCGCCGCAACAGGGGTTTGCCGATCGCGGCGTCGCGGCCGAGCCCGCCGCGCAGGATCACGTCAAAGGCTTCGAGCGGCTCACCCTGCGAGCCGCGGCCGGTCGTGCCCTGCAAGCCGATATCGCCGGTCCAGTGTTGCGCGCAGGCATGCGGGCAGCCGTCGAGATTGACCTTCAAATCGCTGACCGCGTCGCCAAACTGCGCGACCAGCCGCTGGATGATGGTCGCGAGCTTTTCCTTGGTGGGCGTCACCGCGTAGTTGCAATGCGGATCGCCGATACAACCGATCGACGAGCCGTAGAGGCCGTTGGCGCCGATCGGAAAGCCGATCGCGCCGACCCGCTCGAGAATCTCGTCGAGCCGCTCCCGGGGAATCCCGGTCAGAATGAAATTCTGCCGCCGTGTGAGCCGGATATCGCCGCCAAAGTCCGCCGCGACGTCGGCCAACGCGCGCATCTGCCGCCCGCTAATCATGCCGAGATAGACCGGAAATCCCGCATACAACAACCCCGGCTGATGCTGTTCGTGGATACCCATGTGATCGCTTTCGGCGTCCGGGATGGGCATCGCGGAAAGGTCTTCGAGACGCCGCTCCAGCCGCTTCTCGACCAGTTCGCGAAAGGCTTCGACGCCGTAGTCGTCGATCATGAATTTGAGCCGCGCCTTGACCCGCGAGATCCGGTACTCGGTGGTCAAGCGCCACACGTCGAGGATCGCGCGCAGGACCGGGATCGCCTCGGCGCGCGGGACGAAGACGCCCAGATGGCGCGACAGGCGGGGCGTCGACGATTGCCCGCCGCCGACCCGTACCGCAAACCCTTCGCGCCCGTCCTTGAGCGTGGCGACCAGGGCGACGCAATTGATCTCGGGCGCGTTGCATTGGAAGGGACAGGCCGCGAGCGTGATCTTGTGCTTGCGCGGCAGGTCGGAATACTCGCGATTCCCGTAGAAAAAGCCGGCCGCCGCCGCGATATCGCCCGTTACGTCAAACAGCTCCTCGCGGCTCACGCCCGCCACCGGGCATCCGGTAATATTCCGCACAACGTCGCCACAACCACCCATCGTGGTCAGCCCGACCGCCTGCAGCCGGTCGAGCATCGCGGGAAAGTGGTCGAGCGTGATGTAGTGGAGCTGGATATTCTGGCGGGTCGTCAGCTCGCCCTGATCGCGGCCGTAAAGTTCCGAGATCTCGCCGATCGCCCGGAGCCCCGCCGCGCTGAGGATTCCGCTCGGGATCTTCACGCGCATCATGAAGGTGCCGATCTTCGGCTTGTCATGATACATCCCGAACCATTGGAGACGGACGATATCCTCCTCGGGCAGTTTCTCGTACGGGGTGTCGACCAGCCGTTGCCACTGCCCGGTGAGCTCGGTCGGGAAAAGATCGCGCTTGAGACGCTCGACCGAGTTGCGCTTGAGCACAAGGTCCCAGGATGGTGGTTCGCGTTTGGGCACGACAGTCGCTCTGATTCTCGAAAGTTAACGGTCTATGACCGAGAAGATAACTTAGAAGAGTAAACTGGTCAACTAATTAGATGAGTAAGTGAGTCGTCTATTCCGCCGGTCAGCGCTTTATGCTAAATATTGAACACGATCATGAAATTCGGCGTCGGTGTCGATTACTGCCTCAAGGCTCTGATTATGCTGGCGGAGCGCTATCCCTCGAACCATCCGCGACGGGTCGAGGAGATCGCGGAGGCGCAAGGTATTCCGGAGAATTATCTCCGGCGCTTGCTGATCGAGCTCAAACGCGGGGGGCTCGTGAACAGCCAAAAAGGGCCGAACGGCGGCTATCTGCTGGCGCGCCCGCCCTCACGAATCACGATGATCGACGTGGTCCACATTATCGAGGGCGATTATGTGCCGGTCGAATGCCTCGAGGAGCATGCCGCGGGCGCGCTCTGCCGACCCGGCGATGGCTGTACGATGCGCGAGGTCTGGACCGAAGTGCGCGACAGCGTGAACACGATTCTCGCCCGGACCACACTCCAGGCCCTGACCGAGCGGCGCAAGACCGCGCTCGAATATCACATCTGATCAGCCGTTAAATGGCTCGATCAATTCGAGGAACGTTCCGTCGGGATCCTTGAAGCAGAAGAACTTGGCGCCCGCCTTGTTGCCGAAGCGGATCGTCACCGGCTCCGACACCATCGCGACACCCTCGGCTTTGAGGCGCGCGTATTCTTCGTCGATATTCTTGGTGTAGAGCGCGATACGCGCCGCGCCGGCGTGGTAAAGATGGGGGTACGGAACACCTTCGGTACGCGGCTGCTTCCACTCGATCAGATCGAACCGCGTCGCGCGCGGGTCGTCGCTGAGCGCCAGCAACGCCGCCTTTGCGATGCTGTTCGGGATATTCAGGCCGACGTCATTCCCTTTATTCGGCCCCTCGCCGATATCCAGCACGACTTTGAAGCCGAGCATCTTGTAGAACGCGAGCGACTTGTCGAAGTTCGTCACGTTTATATTGATATGGAAGACTGATTTGATCATCGGCGCTCCCTCTCCTTCGCCTGGTCAATGGCAGGCGGCAGCCAATTGGGCGGCGGGGTCGATAGTTGTTGTGACCGGCCCGGTAGATCGGACCGGCCACAACGTTAAGGTTTGCCAAACCTGCTAGCAGCGTTATTGCAGCGCGAACCCTTCGTAGCCCTTGGCTGCGGAATCCTCGCACAACTTCTTATAGGCTGGCGCCGCGTTCGCGTAGAGCAGCAACGCCCGCTTCTTACCCGGAATATTTGAGCCCATGAACCACGATTTCGCATCGCTCAGCAGCGTCTTGCTGGCCATCTCGTGGGTGTGCTCGATCCAGGCCTCTTCCGCCTGCGGCGTAGGCTGAATCCGCGAGTAGCCCTTGTCGCGGATATACTTGATGCAATCCGTAATCCACTCGACCACCATCTCGGCGCATACCGGGTAATTACAGAAGGCGGAGTTGATCGCCATGAAGAAATTCGGGAAGCCCGCGGTCTGCAGATTGAGGTAGCTGCGCGGACCGTCGGCCCAACGATCCTTGAAGGATTCCCCGTTTTCACCGCGGATATCCATCCGCGTCAACGATCCGCTGACCGCGTCAAACCCAGTGGCGTAGATGATGATGTCGAAGTCGTATTGCTTGTCACTCGTCTTGATGCCCGCGGCGTTGATGCGCTCGATCGGCGTTTCGCGAACGTCAACCAGCAGCACGTTGGGGCGGTTGAACTGCTCGTAATAGCCACTCTCGAGCGGGATGCGCTTGGAGCCAAACGGATGGTCCTTCGGCACCAGCTTCTCCGCGACGACGGGATCTTTGACGCGCGCGCGAATCTTGTTACGGACGAACTCGGCGAAGTCCTCGTTCGCCTCACGATTCGTCATAATGTCGTGGAAATTGGCGAGCCATTTCGAAAATCCTGGCTTCGCCCACAACTCTTCATAGCGATCGAGCCGCTCTTCGCGCGGGACATCGAACGTATTGCGCATGTCGAAGGTGTAATCGAAGCCGAACGGCGATTCGCGAATCCGCTTATGGATTTCCTGCGCGTTCTCCTTGAACTGGCGCTGCGTCTCGGGGCTGACGGGGCCATTGCGCAGCGGCGCACAGTAATTCGGCGTGCGCTGGAAGACCGTGAGCTGGCCGACGTCCTTGGCGATCTCCGTGATCAGCTGAACCGCCGTCGGACCGGTCCCGATTACCGCGACGCGCTTGCCGGCGAGGTCCACACCTTCCTTCGGCCAGCGACCCGTATGGATCGATAAACCCTTGAAGCTATCGGTCCCCTCGAAGGGCGGCGTGAAGTCGGCCGACAGGATGCCGACGGCGGCGATCAGAAACTGGCATCGCACGTGCTCGCTTTTGTTGATCACGACGTCCCATCGATTCGTCTTCTTGTCATAGGCGGCGGAGGTGACCCGGGAGCTGAGTTGAATATCGGGACGCAGCTTGAACTTGTCGGCGACGTAATTGAGATACCGCTCGTTCTCCGGCTGGCCGGAATAATGCTCCTTCCAGTCCCATTCCTGCAGCAACTCCTTGGAGAACGAGAAGCCGTAGGTCTCGCTCTCGGAGTCGAAGCGGCAGCCGGGATAGCGGTTCCAGTACCAGGTGCCACCGACGCCGTCGCCATCTTCAAAGAGTCGCACTTTGAGGCCTGCCTCGCGCAGGCGATAAAGTTGATATAAGCCGGAAACGCCGCCGCCAATCACGACGGCGTCGAACTCCTGGACTGGCTGTTGGCCGTTCGTCGGCGTAGTCTGGGTTGTTTCTGCACTTGCCATCTTGAACTTTTCCTTCCTTAAATGGTCGATTTCACTATTTATACGCGCGCACCAGGACCGCCGGGTGCGCGTCATATGTAACGTTCAGGCTGCGTGCTTCGCCTCGTCAGCCGCAGTCGGACTCGTCACTTTGTAGAGCTTCTGCGAGTTGTCCCACAGGATCCGGCGCCGCACCGATTCTTCGCAGTCCGAGAGGCCGCCCTTGATGCGGGCATGCACTTCCTCGCCGTAGAGCGAGGTCGGATGTGGAAAGTCGGTCTCGAAAAGGACATTGTCCGCGCCAATCTTGTCGATCAGGCGGCGCGGCGCGGTCTGCTCGAACCAGTAACAGGCGAAGACGTTGCGCGCAAAATACTCCGACGGCGTCCGATCGAATTCCGGATGCTCTTTCGCCACGCTGTTGCCTTTGAACTGGTAATCCAGCGCCTCGAGCATAAAGGGAATCCAGCCGATGCCGCTTTCCACCGAAACGAACTTTATTTTGGGATACCGCGCCAGCACGCCCGACATGATCAGGTCGTTCAGTTGCAGGCCGTTCTGCAGGAAGATATCCACCGCCAACTCCGTAAATGCCGCCATCTTGCCGTAGGTCTTTACTTTATTGCGCAGCAGGCCCTCGGCCATGTCGCCCGAGCCGATATGAAAGCTGATCGGCAAGTCGAGTTCGCATGCCACTTCCCACAGCGGATTCCAATGCGGATCGCCCATCAGCGGTAGACCATAGTATTGCGGCTCGCCGGTGAAGAGGATGCCCTTGTGACCCATCGCGGCGCAGCGGCGGACCTCCGTCGCCGCGGCCTTCACATCCCAAAACGGGATCGAGGTGATCGGCAGCAGACGGCGCGAATCAACGGACGCCCATTCGGTCTGCCAATCGTTGTAGATCTGGACACAGGTGAGCATCAGCTCGGGGTCCTTAAGTTTCAGGAACTGCTGAGCCCCGAAGCCGCCCACGTTGGGGTACATGACCATCGCCCAGATGCCCATGTCGTCCATGTACTTCAGCCGCGCCTTGGCGTCGTAGGCGCCCGGATGCATCTGCTCGTAAGTCTTGGGCGGATTGTTGAAGGTGCCGCGCCCGGCAGTGGCGGTCATCCCGACACTGGCCAGCGGCTCGCTGCCTCCCAGCACCCATCTCATCGTCCCATCGTCGGAAGTCATCACCTTGGGAACGCGGTCGCGCATACTGGCCGGAGCGCGGCTGGTCCACAGCTCCGGGGTTTCGGTTACATGTGTATCGGCATCAATTATCGTGTAACTGCTCATGGTTATTCCTCCCTCGAGCGTTCTGCAGACAGTTTTAGATCGAAACTGTTGTGATTGGAAAGGATACGTGACGCGCTCCCGGAAGCATGATCAGCCCTTGCCGCCGCTGGCGCTCGATTCGTCGAGCACCGCGGTCGCCTTGCTCAAGCGGTCGCACCAGGCGTTGAGCGCGTCCGCCGTGAGCCGCGCGTAACGGTTCGCGTCGGCCCAGCGCCGGTCCTCAATCGCCTCGCGGACGCCGGGCAGGGTCTTGGCCTCGTAGCCTGTGAACCGACCCGGCGCGTAAATCAGATTCTTGTACCAGGTCCGGCCGGGCAGGCCGACGGCGGGCGCGAGCAGTTGATCGATATCCCGCATCAACGCCTGCAGGCGCACGAGCCGGGAGCCCGACAGACTCGCGCCGTTTTTCGATAGCGCGTCGTCGTACTCCTTGGCGACCCGTTTGAGCCGATCGACCGCGTCTTCGAGCGGCGCGAACTCCACATGCGGGACCGGGCCCAGCGCCGCGGGCAGGCCGCTCGACTTGGTCGGATCGTCGGCGAGCTGGAACGCGCGATCATGCAAAAGACTCGCTTGCGTCGCGGCTTCTTCGCGCTCGTTGTCGGCGAGCTTCTTCACCTGATCGAGATAGTCCGACACCGCCGTGGCAAAGGCGCCGGCGCGTTGCACCGGAACCGGCGCGTCGGCCGCACGGAGCACTATCCGCCCGATCGTCTTCGCCAGCAGGGCGTCATAGACGAAGCCCGGATCGACAAAGCGGGTATGGTGCTCAACGGTGTCATACCTTGAGTGATAGACGCCGCTGGTCTCGCCCTCCCCGCCGAAACTCACGTCCATCGCGGGGACGCCCAGGTGGTCGAGAAAGGGCGAAAAGTCGGAGCCCGAGCCGAGCGCCTCGATCGGGAAATCCTGGTCGGGATCAGCCGCGATTCTGGCGTCAGCCTTGGCCTGCTCCCTGGCGTCGGGTGCGAGCGCGTCCACCCGCATCTTCGCCCGCAACCGCTGCCCGATCGGCACGCCGGTCTCGGGATCGATCACGTCGCCGGCGACCTGATTCATCAGATGCTGGAAGTCAAGACTGCCGCCTACCTGCAAAAAGCCCCGCCCGTTGGTATCGGAGTTGACGTACAGCACCGCCTTTTGGCGCAATTCGTTCGCGTGCGTCTCGACCCATTCGGTAGAGCCCACGAGCATCGGCTCCTCGGCGTCCCAGCTCGTGTAGACGATCGTCCGCTGGGGCCGCCAGCCTTGATGCACGAGCCCGCCGATCGCCTGCGCCTCGGCCAGCAGCGCGACCTGACCCGACAGCGGATCACTCGCGCCGAACACCCAGCCGTCGTGATGGTTGCCGCGCACGACCCACTGGTCGGGCCAGCGCGAACCCTTCATGGTCGCGATAACGTCATAGATCGGCTTGCGGCTCCAGTCCGACTTGACCGCCAGATGCACGACCGCCGCGCCCGGCCCGACGCGATAGGTGATCGGCAGAGCGCCACGCCAATCGGGCGGCACCACGCGGCCGCCCAGCGCGTCGAGCAACACTTGGGCGTCGGCGTACGAGATGGGAATCACGGGAATCTTCAGGATTGTCGCCGCTTCGGCGATCGGCAGGCGCTTGGCGTCACTGGTCGCTCCGACGCCGGGCGTCAACGGGTCGCCGGGATACAGGGTCATGTCAGCGACGGAGCCGCGCTGGAAGCCATGCGGCGGCCGCATCGGGCCGGCGGGATAGGTCGCGTCGACCGCATAGCCATCCTTGGCCGGATCGGAGTAGATGATGCAGCCGACCGCGCCGTGATCCTGCGCAAGTTTCGGCTTTAATCCGCGCCAGCCGCCACCGTACCGGGCAATAACTATCTTGCCCTTGACGTTGACGCCTAGCCGCTGCAGTGTCTTGTAGTCATCCTGCATCCCATAATTGACGTAGACAAGGCCGGCCGTGACGTCGCCATCACCCTGGTACTCAACGTAGGCGGGAAGGGCGGGGTCGGTGGCCGTTGCGCTCGAATCGCCGGGGGTTGGCGGCTCCTGCAAGGTGGTGGTAAACCGCTTGGGCGCGACGAGCTCCAACGCCTCGCTGATCGGCGTCGGATAAAGAATCGAGAAGGTCTCGATGTGCGCATCCCAGCCCCAGCTCTTGAACCATCCAAGGATACGATCGGCGTTGGCCTTGTCGTGCGGCGAGACCACGTGATTGGGCTGGCTGGCGAGCAGCTTCATCCAGTCGCGCAGATCGTTGGGATGGATAAGCGCGTCGAAGTGATGCTCGAGCAGAGCCTCGTCCGGCTGCGCCCGCGACGGCGCTCCGCCAGCGATGCTCGCGCAGAGCAGGCTCGCGGCCGCAAGGAGGATGAATGTGCGCATCAGGCCAATATCTCCCCGGTTTGCCGCAGCTTGACATATTTGGCGGGAGAATATGAGCCGACCGCTTACCAGCCGCGCCGCTCAAGCGGTTTTCGGTGACTAGACGGAAACTATGGATTGTAACGTGAGAACTGGCGAAACTTGCTCGTCAGTGGGAAGCCGCAGGCACTGTCGATAACCTGCGTGATCGCGAAATCGACGACGCGTTCAGCGCCGGCAAAATTGCGCGCACGCGCGGGGTCCCAGTCGATCGCGGCGTCGCCAGCGAGTTGCAGCGTGCGGCCGCTCGCGAAATCGATAAACAGCAGTCCGGCCCGGGGATTCACCGCGAGATTGCCGAGCGTGTTGAACATGCTGTTGCCATTGTAATCGGGAAAGGCGAGACGGCCTCGGTCGATTACCTGGACGAAGCCGGGCCTGCCGCCTTTGTGCGAGACATCCGCCCCCTGCTCCGGATGGTCGGTTGCGATAAAAAACGTGTCGGCCTGCGCGATCTGCGTCTGCTGCTCAGCCGATAACGTCGCGCCGCGCATAACCCCGGGATTGTCTGACGCGGGGGCCGGGCGCACGCCGGTCAATAGCCGCTCCTGGATGTAGCGTTTGCAGTTGCCGTAGACTTCGTCGGTCGTCAGCCAAATGCGGCCTTCCTTAATCATTCCGTGACCATTCAGCCGGATCCGCCGCGGTGTTAGGAAATCGGGGACAAAGAGGGCCACGTGACCTTCGACTGCGAGATTATCGATTAGGGGATCGCGAAAGGGTGGCGGTAACGTGATCCTTATCGTTTGCTCATCCAGTGTTGCGATAAATCCGGGCTCTCCGGTGACCACCGACGCCCACACGGCGCCGTGAACGTCCACCGTACCGAGTATTGCGACGCGCCGTAGGTCAAGAAATTCTTTGGTTCCCGGCGCGACCCGATCGCGGATCATTTCGCCGACGTCTTCAGCCGCGTCGCGCACACCCGCCCGCTCCTGAACCGCTATCTCCCCGCTATGAAACTTCATGCACGCACCTCCTCCGGTTACGAGGATTCGTCGCGGCGCGCCTTGAGCGCTTCAAGTTCGTCCAGCGTGCGCGGCCAGTCCTCGCGAAGCAAGCGGGAGAAGGCGAGATCGGCGAGTAGACGGCCGCCGGTCTGACATTGCGCGCAGTAGTTGGTCTCGTTGCTGGCGTAGCGGATACGCTGGACCTTGGCACCGCATCGCGGGCACGGCTGTCCATAGCGGCCGTGAACGGCCATGACGGGCCGAAAGGCGGTGACCTTTTCGGGAAAGCTGCCCGCCGCTTCCGCTCGCAGACGATCGGTCCATTCCAGCAGGGTCGCCTGGGTCGCCGCGTAAAGCCGCGCGACCTCATCTTCGGTCAACTTCTGTGTCATCGCGATCGGCGAGAGGTGCGCTTGATACAGTATCTCGTCGGAATACGCGTTGCCGATACCGCTGAAAATATGCGGGTCGGTAAGCGAACGCTTTAAGGTGTGATTGATCCCGCGTAGCGCGGCGGTAAAGGCCGTGAGCGTCGTTTCGAGCGGCTCGATACCACCAGCATCGAGCGCTTGCAGGCCGGCTTCGCCCCGCACCAGATGGAGCGACGCCCGGCGCTGGGTGCCCGCTTCCGTGAGCCACAACCATCCGTTGTCGAACTCGAACGCCGCCAGCAGATTTCTGCCACCCGCCTTGGGTGGGGCGGTGTCCCAATGCAGCCGGCCGGCGATTTTGAGATGCATCGCGAGCCACAGATCACCGTCAAGCCCGAAGACGATTTGCTTGCCGAGTCGCCGGACATCTTCGATGATCTTGCCGTGCACGGCGCTCAGGGGCGGGTCGGCGGTGCGCAGCAGGAACGGTGACTTGAGGGTGACGCCAATCAACCGATGGCCGCTAATGCGGGTCCGCAACGCCTCGACATATACTGTGACGTCCGGTAATTCCGGCATGAATTCTCACACGGCCCGGCCACTACCGGCCGGCGCCATTGTGTTAGATTTAGCTCGAATGACGCCCGCAGGGGACCCCCGATGAACTATTTTCTCGCCAAGACTGAACCATCCACCTACTCCATCGACGACCTTGAGCGCGACCAGCGCACGGCGTGGGACGGCGTGACCAACGCGCAGGCGGTTCGGGCGATCCGCGCGATGCGCCCCGGCGACCGGGTGTTTATCTATCATAGCGGCTGGGTTTCAAGCGTGGTCGGAATAAGCGAGGTGGTTTCGCCGCCGCGCGACGATCCGAAAAACGCGAAATCGGCCGTGGTCGACCTCGCCTTCGCCGGGCGTCTCGAGCCGCCCGTGAGCTTGAAGGAGATCAAGGAGTCGGGAAAATTCGACGATTGGGCGCTCGTTCGGCAAGGGCGCCTCTCGACCATGGCGGCGCCGGAGAAGTTCGTGGCCTGGATGCGCGCGCGGTATCCGGCAGCCAAAATCTAGCTTCCGCTCAGCGGGTTGCGACCGCGGGATCACTCAAGCGCGGCAGCCTGAACCATATTTCATTGCAAGTCTCCATCTCCTCCGCGTCAAGCGTGAGTTCGGTGGCGGGAAGTGACTCACGAAGCTGCGCGGCCGAGGTCGCACCCACGATCGCCGAGGTAACGTCCGGCTGCGCGAGCACCCAGGCGATCGCCACCTGTGTGAGCGATTTGTCGCGGTCGGCAAAATACTTCTGCAGATGACTGACCGCCTCGAATTGGGCGTCCTGCCAATAGCGTTTGTGGTAGATGGACCGCGTCGAACCCGACAGAAAGCCGAACCGGGTCCCGCGTGCCGGTTGCGCATCCGCCTGGTATTTCCCGGTCAGGAAGCCGCCCGCCAAAGGGTTATAGGCAATCACGCCGATACCGTTGTGGTGGCAGAGCGGCAACAGCTCATTTTCGATCTCGCGGAATAGTATGTTGTAGCGCGGCTGTACGCAGTCCATGCGC
>Ga0074045_10001429_pt1 | contig 23026 bp, 23 predicted proteins | sample BogForMeECP23OM2_FD_94442 | JGI IMG/M metagenome (GOLD analysis project Ga0074045, IMG submission 94442) | Bog forest soil microbial communities from Calvert Island, British Columbia, Canada - Bog Forest MetaG ECP23OM2 | ecosystem: Environmental > Terrestrial > Soil > Wetlands ... | reverse complement strand
GAGGTGCAGGCCGACAGAGTACTTTGATCCTGGCTGACGCACCAAAGGTCGTCCAGCGCGTCATAGCCGTATGAAGTGATATAGGTTGTTGTAGAGCCGCTTCCGTTTGTAAACCCGGATGGCAACGGGGAGGTTTTGGAGGTTATGGGATTTTCCTGGACTGAGGTCAAGCGGCCGGCAGCGTCGACAGCCGAGAGGCGTATGAAACCAGCCGGGTCCTGCACGTGTAAGAACTAGTGACAAAGAACTAGTGACAGGCTACGTGTTACCCAGATGTTTTTCGCCCAAAGAACTGGAAAACACGTAGCCTGTCACGGTTTTCCCTCCGCAGTAAACTCCCGCTAGTCTCCGCTCCGTGCAGCGTAAGAGGGGAACCGCCTGCCGCCGGTGGCCTCCCGAGACTCTACGGCACTATCGTCAGATTCACCGGAGGGCTCGCCACGCCGTTCACCGTCACTGATACGGGCTGAAGTCCCGGCGGCGTGCCGGGCGGGACAGTGAAGTTGATCTGCGTTACCATGAGCCCGCTGGGAATGCCGATGAACTGTATGGCCGCCTGCGTGCCCCCGACGCTGACACCGATCGGAAGCGCGGGCTGTGGGAGTTGATCGAGCGCGGTCGCAGGTGGGGGCGTGCTGTTGGTCCCGAAGAAAGGCGTAACGTCGCCCTCCCCGGTCATGAAGAGCGCCAGCGTATCGCCTGGCCGCGCCTGGCTGGCCGGCACCAACCCTCCTCCCGAGGCGAAGATACCTGGTGCCGAGGGCATCACGCTGAAATCGTAGTTCGCAACCAGTCCGTTGACACTGACTCCCAGCACAGCCGCTCCGGCACCCACCTCGTACGGAATCTGGATGTTCAACTGCCCTGGCGAGAGGTAATCCAGCGGGGCCGCGATGCCATTTACGGTTACCGAAACGCCTTGCGCCTGGAGCGGCAGAGGGATCGCAGCGGCCTGTTGAGGTTGGGAAGCAAGCTGCGATCCGAAAACCGAGGCGAGCATCCCAGGCGCAAGCGCCGTCTGGAAAGATGCCGCATTCACGACGCCATCTATCCGGATCGATGAAGTGTCGCCCACCAAAAGGGTGACGGGCACCTCCAGCGACTGCGGCAACGTGTTCGTTCCGTTCAGGATCAGCGTGGCCCCGTAGACTCCGCTGGCGAGGCCCGAACCGTTAACCTCAACGCTCAGATTCCCCGGAGCCGGGCCGGCAAGCGGACTGACCGTCAGCCAGCTAGTCGCAACATTGGAAGGAAACACGGAAACCGTCCACGGCGCGGATACCGCGATCGATCCCGTTGCGGAACCGCTGGAATTGGCGATAGTAAGTGCGACCGACGGCGGACTGGCCGCCAAGGCGGCGGGGCCGGACGCCGGTCCCGTAAAGGATACGCGCAGCGCAGCCTGCACTGCTACTCCATTCGCGTCCGTTCCCTGGAGCGCGTAGTCGATCGCCTGAGGAGGGCTCAGCGCATTCTCGCAGAGGGCGGCCTGCAAAAACCCGTATGGAGCCAGGTGGCTGGTCCCGAAAAGCTGATCGATCTGTTCGCTCGCAAAGGCCCCCGCCCTGGACAGACTGCTGAGCTGCACGGGAAAGCCGTTCCTCTCCTCCACGAGCAAATGCACCAGCCACTGGCAGGACGAATCCAGGGCGGTGGTATCCTGCTGCACGGTGGCTTGCGGGACCGACAGCACCATGGCTGGCCATTGCTCCTGCGCGACGATACGCAGCTTGATCTGACGCGACCATTGCCGGCCGTCGGCGTCCATACCGCCGAGGACCGCGTTCACGGTCGCCGGCAGCGTCGCTGGCGACGGAGCTTGCCCGGATGCCGACAACGTTCCGAATGCCGCCAGATTCACGTTTCCAAACATCAAGGGCAGCTCCGCCGAGATGTCGGTGCCATCCATCGTAAGCGTGGTGAGCGTGGTGGCTGTCCCGGCCTCTTCCGTCACGGCAAATGTAATCGGCGCCCCGGCGTAAGCCGGATTCGGAGAAACCGATACCGAGACGAATGAACCTTGCCAACCGCTGGGAAGAGTCACAGAAATCCTGGCTGATCCGTCCGAACTATTGAACCCGCTGTTGCCGCTGTAGGCGGCTATCAGGGTGTCCGTGCCTGCCCGCAACTGTGATCCATCGGCGTCCAAAACAGCGATTGCCACCGCGCCGGTCCGCGTCAATGCCGCCGTTCCCAGCATCGTTGCGCCCGAAGTGAAGGCGACCGTTCCTGCAGGGATGAGATTGTTGCCTGCGTTTGCGGAAACCGTGGCGTTGAGCCGAACCGTATCGCCCAGGGTGACGGAGCCGGGATTGACGGCGAGCGTGGTAACGGTCTCAGCGCCACTCGTCGCTACGCCCTGTTTACTCCAGTTCGTGATCAGCGCATAAGCATCCACCGATCCCAGGCCGGTAACCTGGTCGTATCCGGGGCCGGCGGAGTAGCCAAGATATCCCGCCACGCAGCCGCGGCCGCCGGTGCATGAAACGATATTGTCACCCGTCGTGATGTCGTGAAACGCGCCGGGAACGGTTTGTGCCAGTTCGTAAAGCGCCGGGTTGATATTGCCCAGGCCGGGTTGCGATTGGAATCCGTTTTCCACGACGTATTGATTCAGCACAGCCACCAGCCCCGCGAACGCGGGAGCCGAGGCGGAAGTGCCGCCGCCCGTACCGCTCGGCCCGTTCCAGTACGTCTCGTACGTGTGAATTGCGCCGACCAGCGAGATATCGGGCACATCGCGAGCGCCGTCATCCGGTACGCCGGGGCCGTTTTGCCAGTCCGGTTTGGGAAACTGGATGCTCGCGCCGCCTCCGCTCGCGGCTGGGTATGTCGCAACTGATTCATTCCAGCTCGCCTCCGGAATGTAGGAGACCGCTGCGTACCCCGTTGCACTGCTGGAAGGTGCCCAGAAGGCGCTGACGTCGCCGTTGAACTGTGTCGCTCCCACTCCGGTCACTTCCGGAAAAGCGGCTGGCCACGCGACCGCCAGTCCGTGCTGGGCGGGCGCCGTGGTGTAGTCGCATCCCGCGGCGCCGGCGTCGCCGGACGAGGCCAGCCAGGTTATTCCTTGCGCATTCGCTTGTTGGGCCAGACCGCGGTACAGTTGGTTCTCCTCGAGTTCACAGACTCCATAACTGGTGGAAACGACCTGCCCCACACTCCGATCAATCGCCGCCTGCACCACAGTGGCGATGTTGGTGCCGTAGACGAAAAACAGATTCGCGTTGGGAGCCACGGCGCCCGCCCATTCCAGGTCGAGCAACCCTTCGCCGTCCCAGCCTTGGACCGTTCCCGGGCTCGGTCCAACCAGGACCATCTGTGGATCGACGGCGGAGAGGTTGAACATCTTCCGGAAGCTCCGGTAGTCGGACAGGGTAATCTCGGAGAGTCCGATGATCGCGATGTTTACGCCCGTTCCGTCGATGCCGGCCGCATATAGAGGATTCACGTTGTAAATAGTGGCGAAATCGCTGGGCGTCATCGCGTGGGAGCCGATCGTGGCAGTGGCATTTGCGCCATCCTTCGGCTTAGGATAAAAGTTATTCAACCCGTAGATGCCGCCAATCACGCCCTTGAGCGGGGCCGGAATCGAGACTTCTGAAGAGTTGGCGAAGTGCGTTTCACCGGCCATCTCATAGCGGTGAATCTCAGTCCGGAAGGTGCGGGCGACCTGCCCGGCCGTGCCGCTGAACGCAATCCAGTTGCGTGCCCGCGCAGTCTCCTCTACCTGGAAACCTTCCGACTCGAGCCAAGCCGCAATCCTGGCGATATCGCTCCAGTTCAATCCAAACCGGTCCCCGAACTGCTCCGGCGTGAGCCAGCGATGGTAGTTGGGAGACGTGGGAGTCTGCTGCTGGCGCAGCAATTCCTCGAGGCCGGCCCGTTGGCTGGGCGACATCGTGGCCGCCAGACTGATGCGGGCGATCATAAATGATGGATCGATGGAGCCTCGGTCGTATTCCGGCTGCGCTTGCGGCTGGGTGCTGCCTGGCAGCGTCACAACCCCAAACTGTCGATCCGGCTCACAATCCGGTCCTCTTTGCGCGATCGCGGCGAATGGGAGCAGGCCGATACAGAAGCCTACGCCGAGAGGATAGAAGCATCGCTGGTTCATGGCCACCGCCTGCTGCTTCAGATCGTACGATCTCAATATGTCGAATACAGTATAGGCGCATTGTTGCCGTCGACGCAAGCTGCGGTTACGGGGATCACGCCGCATCGAGGGCGCGCCGTGCGGTCCGCGCGCGTGGTCGCCTACTCTTCCCGAGGCCGGGGTTCAATTCCGATCCTGTCGTTCGCCACCGATCAAATCCGCTTGTTGGAACCGAGGTTCCGTTCCGTGGTCTGGACCGAGACGTGGCCAAGAAGGAATTGAATCTGCTCCAATTCACCGCCGGAGGTGCGGCCGAGCCGAGCGCAACTCCGCCGACGATCGTGCGGTGCGAGTTTGGCGACGCCAATCTCGGCGGCAAACTACTTGACCCCGTGCCAGACCAGCTTTTCCGTTACAGCTTCGCCCCAAGCTCTGCCGGCGCTGTTTACCCGCCGGAAAAGCTTCCCGGCGTCGATGGCCTCCGCTTTTGTCCATTCGTCTACATCGGCGTGCACCCAATCTGGCACGGGAACGGTTCGAATATGACCGGCCTTGCCTCTGAGATCCACGATTGCCCAGTGTCCTTCGCGCTGCTGGAGATGATCGAATGTCAGCTCGGCGAGTTCGTGGCGGCGGAGTCCGCATGCAAACAGGAGGGCAAGCAGCGCCCGAGTGGCGCGTGATCCGGGCGCACTCACTCAGAAGCGCCGGTAAAATCTCGTTCCGCCTGCTAAGGTTGGCCGCGCCGCCCTCTGATTGCTTGCTGTCGTTGAGGTATAGCACTACGATATAGGGGATCGAGCGACTAACGCCATCCGCCAGCGTCGCGGAGACCAACAGCACAGCCATGGGTCGAGCGCGAATTGACCAGGCCGGCCGCCGGCGCAGTGCGTGGTGTGGAGGATCGATGGGTACCTACGAGCGAAACCAAGCCGCCTTCGAGGGCTCTGCCGACGCGGGCTGGGACTCGCTCTGCCGGATGGGCGGAGCGGCCACGTTCATTCTCATGGCATACAGCCTTGCGACGATGGTGCAACTCGTGGTGTTCGGTGGACAGCCGACGACCGCTGCCGAAGCCTTCAGCCTGTTGCAGAGTAACCGCGTGCTGGGATTGCTGCGTCTCGATCTCCCGACAGTGCTCGCGCTGCCTCTGTATTACGTCGTGTTTCTCGGGCTGTTCTCTGCCCTGAGCTTGAATTCCGAAGTTCGGTCGACTTGTATCAGGGTTGAAAGACCCGCTATATGTAATGTTTTCATGGCCTTTCGCGGGCCGACGGCCCCAAATAAACAGGGCACGGCTTGAGCCGTGCCGAAAGACAAAGTAATTACGGGGCTTTAGATGGAATGAGGGCATACCGGGTCAGCCTGATCTGCGTAGCTTTTCCGGAACTCCCGCGCGCCTGGCCTCTTCCCATTACCGTGGTAATATCAGGCATGGTGATCGCTCATTCGAAGCTCACGGCGCAGGGGCAGATATCGGTCCCGGCCGGTGTTCGGCAAAGGCTCGGCGTCGGTCCTGGCTCGGTGCTGGAGTGGGACGAGGATGGCGAGAACATCGTCGTGCGGCGGTCGGCCCGGTTCTCTTCCGAGGATATCCATCGCGTGCTTTTTCCCAAGCAGGGGCCGGAACCACGGACGCTCGAAGACATGAAACGGGGCATCCGGCAGCGCATCCGGAACCGTCATGCGCGGGGTTGACGCCAACGTTCTGGTCCGGCTGATTACGCGAGACGACCCGCGCCAGGCCAGCTCCGCCGACCGCTTCGTCGAAAAGGGCGCCTGGGTGTCCGTGCTCGCGCTGGCCGAAGCCACCTGGGTCCTCACCACGGTCTACGAATTCGGCGCCGCCGAGCTTGCCACCGCGCTCGGGATGCTGCTGGAGCACAAGGATCTGACCCTCCAGGATTCCGACGTCGTGGCGGCTGCGCTGGATCTGTTTCGCTCGCGGCCTACGCTGGGTTTTTCCGATTGCCTGATGCTGCACCTCGCGCGCAAGGCCGGGCACCTGCCGCTCGGCACGTTCGATCGCGCGCTCGCCAAGACCGCAGGAGCACAGAAGCTTTAGAGCGTTCTAACCTGGGAGCCTGCCGGGGACAGAGTAAGAGACCCCCGGAATGGCGGCCCCCGTGGACTTCGGGGTTTCATAGCCTGTCCCCGGGCTGAACCTGCCGGTATACACCGTGAGCGCATCGAGCGCCCGGGCGCCAACTGACGATCACGCTCTCTTGCGCGCGACTCTAGCAACCCCGCCCATTTTCCGCAGCGTTTCCGAGTAGGAGCGTGCTGATGCAATAACCGGCCGAAACGTGGCCGTACCCGCAGAGATGACCAGCGCCCGAACTGCTCCCGGATCATGCTGGATGGCGCGCTATCCGGAACCTGACCGGGCTACCACTGATCAGATCGTCGCTAATCTGCAAGGTTTTCCGGCACTCGGGTGCGTCGCGTGCGTCGGCCTCGGAGGGCGCAGGTTACGCTCAGCGCAGGCTAAAATAAGTGCGAGAGTTGGAGCTGTACATGAAAAGGCCCGTCGCAGTGGAATCTGCCTCCGCATTAATCGACAAGAAGATCAAGGAGCTTGGAGATTGGCGTGGGAAGACGCTCGCGAAAGTGCGTGAAATCATCCACGAAGCGGACCCTGAGATCGTCGAAGAGTGGAAGTGGATGGGGACTCCCGTCTGGTCCCACGACGGCATCGTCTGCACGGGAGAGACCTACAAGAACGTCGTCAAGACGACATTTGCCAAGGGAGCTCAGTTGAAGGACCCTTCCGGTCTATTCAACTCCAGCCTCGATGGGAATGTCAGGCGCGCCATCGACATTCACGAAGGCGACAAGGTCGATGAGGCGGCCTTGCAGGATCTTATCCGCGCGGCAGTGGCGCTCAATCTCAAGGGCAAGCGCGAGCCGAAGCCGCGGCGAGCGAGCAGCAAGCGGGCCGGCTAGCTTCATCGCAGGTCCCGGCCATAGCTCCTCCCATGGGCGAAGAGGTTCGGCACCTGCCGGCGCGCGGCCTCTTCCTTATCCGATGCTCAGGCGCTTGAGGACCGGGACCTTGGCGAAGTCCAGGATAACTGCAAATACCGCAGCTACCACGAGTGCTCCTGCCAACACCCACATAGGAAGTGGAGTCATGGCGATGCCGCACGTCGCCAGCGTTGAGGCGATGAGCAGATCGACTACAGACGACCCGATGAGCCAGCGGCTTGGACGGGCGGACCCCATGCGCTGGCGTTCCCGATTCGTATAGGTGGTTGCTTGATTGCCGAATACTATGGCAACGAACGCCAGCGTCCTTATGGTGTCGATTCCAAAGCCAAGCCGGAATTTACCGATGGCCAGAACGGCAGCGCAAAAGACCAGCTCGCAGGTTCCCATGAAGACACCCGCAATCGTTAGTTCGCCGATTCTCCATGCATTCGGCATCGGGGACGGCCGTACGTTGTCGGTTGCCAGGGACATGCCGAGGAGGTCGCCGGCGAGCATGATAATCACCATCAACATCGGAGTCAGGATCGCGTGCCCGGTCATCACCAGGCCCACCACCAGGAAGAGCACTTGCACGATCTTCTTGGTGACCGAGTTGAGTGTGTAAGTCAGGATGCGCTGGAAGGTCACGCGGCCTTCTCTTACCGAAGCGACGATGCCGCCGAGGCCCGGCTTGGTCAGCACAATTCCGGCCGCCGACTTGGCAACGTCGGTCGCAGTTGACACCGCGATGCCCATCTGCGCCTGGCGCAGCGCCGGCGCGTCGTTGGCGCCGTCACCGCACATGCCAACGGTGTGGCCGCTCCCCTGGAACGCCTTGACCAGGTCGTATTTTCCCTCGGGAAGAACGCCTGCGAACACGGCGAAATCCTCGGGGCGCACGCCGTCGGGGATGGGTCCGGTTGGGCAGACGGCTCCATCGAGACCCACCGCGTGAGCCACGATCGCCGCCGTCGCCGGAGCATCGCCTGTAACCATTACCGTTCGGACGCCCAGCGTGTGCAACTCAGCAATGAGGGCCGCCGAATCCGTTCGCGGTGGATCGCTAAGAGCGATGAGCCCCGCGAGCTTCACCGCATCCGGCGGACCTACCGCGACGGCCAGCACCCGGAATCCCTGCGCCTCAAGTTCGCTCGCCGTCTTCGATGCAGCGGGAGCCGATTGTGTGAGTCCGGCAACTGCGGCAAAGGCGCCCTTGACCGTCCGTACCGATGCGCCGCCCGGATCGGCGGCCGTCGCCTCAGACATCTTGGTCGCAGGATCGAAGGGAACGAACTGGATCAGTCGCGGCAGATCGGAAACCGTTTGCTTTGCGGCTGCGGCCCGAATGGCCGCATCCACCGGATCTTGCCCGCCATCCGAACTTGCCAGGGCAGCCAGTCCCAACACGTGCGTCTGGTCGAAGCCGGACATAGCGTGGACGGCAGTTACCGTCAGCTCGTTTTGCGTCAGCGTTCCGGTCTTATCCGCGCACAGCACGTCGATACTAGCCGCTTCGTCTACGGCGGAGAGGCGCGTCGGAAGGACGCCCAGCTTTGCCAAAGCCCGCGCGCCAATCGCCGCCGCAAGGGTGAAGGTGGCCGGCAACGCTACCGGGATCGACGCCAGCACCGCAGTCAGCATCAAGGGAATGATCTCAGCCAGCGGCAGTTTGAGAAAGTGGGCATACCCCACCAACAGCACGATGAGAATGCCATTGAAGATGGCGAGATTGCGCACCACCTGCAGAACGGCCTTCTGCTGAGAACTCTCTACGTGCGCGGTTCGAACCAGTTCGGCGGTGCGTCCGAACTTTGTGCGCGCTCCGGTCGCCGTCACCTCCGCGACCGCTTCGCCGCGCCGCACCAGGGCTCCCGCGTAGGTTTCGAACCCGGCGCCGGCTTCGATCGGAACGGATTCGCCGGTGAGCATGGACTGGTCGAGCAGCACGGACCCCTCGGTCAGTCGCACGTCGGCGGCAACCACGGCGCCGAGCGACAACTTCACGATGTCGCCGCGCACGAGTCCGGCGGCGGGAATGGTCGTCCAGACATTGTCGCGGCGGACCGGCGCGTTCAGCGCAAGCCGCGACTTCAGGGCGGCAAGAGTCGCCTGGGCCCGCCCTTCCTGAAGGAACCCAAGTGCCGCGTTGAAGACTAGCAGAACCGCGATGATCGCAGCCTCGACGTATTTGCCGAGGACGATCTCGAGAACGATGGCTGCCTCCAGCATCCATGGCACGGGCGCCCAGAACTTGGTCACCGCCCTGCGCAATGGACGCAGGGCCGTGTCGGGCACGGCGTTGGGACCGGACCTCTCGAGCCGTTGGCGGGCCTCCTCGCTTGTGAGGCCTGTCGAGAGCGGTTCGTTCTTAGCGGCGGCCATAGACTCCTCGATCAACCCAGGGCTAGCGCCGCCGGTCGTCACTTGGCCCCATTGCGGCCGATCACTACCCTCGGCTGAGAGCTCGGTCGCCTCGACCCTTCACGCATTCAGCAGATGCTTCATTAGGCCCCAGCCAATGTCTGTGTGGCTGATGATTCCGATCACTTTGTGGCTTTGGACAACCGGCAGCTGCTTGATGCGGTGGGCAGTCATGATCGCCCCCGCCTTGAGCGCCTCAAGATCAGGGGGTACGGTGATGACGCTTCTCGTCATGATCTCGTCAACCGGGACGGTGGCGATGTTTGCAAAGCGGTCTTCCATCGACTGAGGCGTCGTGATGTATTCCTCATGTTCCATCAACTCTTGCTCAGTTGGAAGCAGTTTGCGGCTTAGGTCAGGGTATGTGACAATGCCGAGGATCCTCTGCTCGCCATCCACGATCACAATATCATTCAGATGGTAGCGGAGCATGAGCTGCAGAACCTCGCGTAGCGGCGTCTTTGGGCCGACCGTGACAACTCTGGGACTCATCAATTCAAGGACTTTCATACGAAGCGTCTACCCGTTTAGGCTCCCGCAGGGGGCCTTCGACTTTCTCCATGATTGCATGGCATGATGTTGTCATTTTAATGCAAAGTCGCTCATCCAAATGCCCGATTGTTTTTGAGCCATCGCCGCATTCATTTGGGGCTGCTCCATGTCCAAGCTGCCGAATTTCCGGCAGGTCCTGGCCCTTCGTGCCGATGTATTGTTTGTGCCCGATCAACCTATCTTGTAGCTGAGGACGCGTGTGTCGTCGTGATTGGTCCACCGGCAGGTCAGCCGGTGGATGAGCCACGGGTAGGCGTGGATCGCCAGCCACCCCGGCGCGGGATGTCTGCCCCCGATGACGGCGTCAGCGTAGTGGCGGCTTCTGGTGATGCTGCCCGGATGTCCTCGATCAGTTCCGCGCGCTATCTAACGGCGGCTCCCGCCATTTCGGCGGAGTGCAGGGTCACGTTCACCGGCCGAGTGGCTTCGATCACGCCCTTGGCCTTTTCGACTTCTGCCGCAGTGCCATGCACCAAGAGCAGGAATTGGTCCGTTTTCAGTGCCAGTTCGTACTGAATGACACTGTCCTTCGGAATCCCCATGCCGTAGAGTCCCGCACCTATCGCGCTCAAACCTCCAACTGCCACGGCGCCCTCGAGCGCTCCCACGATCCACGCCACCACCGGACCCGCTACGAGCACGGGACCGATGCCCGGAATGGCGAAGAATGCCGACCCGAATAGCATCCCCCAAAAGCCGCCCCAAAAAGCGCCGGTCTTGCCCCAGTACTTCATCCGATCGCCAGTGTTGTAGTAGCCCACCACATGCTCATCGGTGTGGGAGCCTTTTCCAACGATGGACAACGAGCGCATGTCGACTCCCGCCCGTTGCAACTCCTTGACTGCTCCTTCAGCTTCGGTGTGCGTCCCATAAACAGCTACCACTGCGTTCAGTTCCGGCATTCTTAATCTCCTTTGATGTTTGCGCCAAACGGTAATGCACGTGCCGAACCAACCTGGTTCCGATGCGGAATACTCCTCCCGCCGCGCCTGCTCACAGTGTTCAGCGCATTCGATGGAGACCTAAGCCACACAGGTGCATAATCTGCCCTCGCGGGTGCAAAGTCCGCATCGGAAGACCAAGCGTTTTGCCGTTTACTGTCAACGATTGCGCGCCAAAGGTTGGCTACCCGACTGCCCGCGCGCCGAGACTCACGGCAGGCGGAAGCCATTCGAGGGCAGCGTACCGATCCCGAGGAAATTGGCCCGTCTCGTGCACATGGGATGGGGGTTGTCCGCGCTTCGAAAGGAGAAACACCACGCACGAAGCACACCGAAGAGCCGCCGAGTTACACGCGCTTGCGGCACTGGCACACCGCACTGCCGCCGAACACAACGAAAAGGGGAGTTACACAACGGCAATCTGGCACACAGAACGAGCGCTGGAGTACTCGGATCACGCTTACAAGCTTGCACGGGAAGTTCACAATAAGTCTGGACAGATAGAGAGCCTTTAAATGTCTACTCGTTATAACAACGGATCACATTACGAGAATCATCAGCGAGCCGCTGAGTTGCACGATAGTGCCGCCCACGCCCATCGTACTGCCGCGGAAGCCCATGAGAAACAAGATCACCAAACCGGGCAGGAGCACTCCCGGCAGGCTCTTGAACATTCCCAGCAGGCTCACGAGCATACCGAGCAGACGCACCGGGACGCTGTGAATGGACATGGCATCGCGACCTTCGGGCATGAGGAGATCGCGGCGCTGGCCTATACGATATGGCAAACCAGGGGTTGTCCGGAAGGATCGCCGGAAAACGACTGGTTCCTTGCCGCGCAAGAACTGCGGGCCCGCGCGGAAGGCCTCTCAAAGTGATTGCGGCCTTACGATTGTTCTTATGGCAACAATTGTAAGCCGAGGGATTCGCCTGCTCCCGACCTAGTCTCTCCCCAGATATTCGGACGGCACGTCGTCCTCGGGGATTTGCCTGGTGTGAACCTCCGCTACGTCCGGGTCGGGGGCATCTTCCACTCCGCCGATCGCCTCGGCCTCAAAGGTCTGCCCCTCCTCCAGCAGTTCTTCAACGCTCTCTGAGCCGGCCTCCGCGACATCCGGCAACCCTTGCGTGTCGCCGGACTGGCCGGCTGTGTCGGCGGGTCGCCTCGTCTCTCCAGTTGAAACGATGGCGTACGTTCGGATTCCTTCATCGGTTCCATGCTTCATACACTCTCACTGGCACGCGACTGGCCAATGGCTGCAAGCTGGGAAATCCTCCGCCATCGAGGTGCAAATGGCCACTGGATTTGCGGGTGCAGGTATTGCCTACAAAAATGAAGAGGCTGCCGGTTCGGCTGTCGAAGCTCACGCTTGAGACGATCTCGCAGTCTCTCACATAGTGGCGTCGTGCCCGTGAGATAGCGGGCTTCTAGTGGCCGAATGCCGCCTGGGCCGCACCTGAGAGTTTGTCGGCGTGCGCCACCAACATCGTTACTTGCCAGCGTTGCGTATCCGACAACGTGTCCGCGAAGCCTGGCATGCCGGAAAGCCGAATGCCGTGGGTCACCTTCCAATAGGTGGCGCCTTCGGGATCATCGGTGACCATGTCATCCTTTTCGAACAGCTGAGGCGGGGCCGGGAACATCCCTTTCGATATCGTGGTGCGCGGTTGCCCAGGAGCACCGTGGCAAACCGCACAACGCTGCTGCTCGTATACATTTACACCAGCCAGCATATTCTCGTCGTCGAATGAAAGGGGATCCTTTTGATCCCGCGCGCTCCCAATACTCGCGCGCAGGGCCATCTTGGCAACCGTTTTCTCCAGCGGCAGAGGCGGCGCGGAAGTCGCCATGGAGACTCCTCCGCCGTGGACGAACAAGTACCCACCCACGATAACGACTAAGATGGTTATGACGACACCGAGAGCAAACCCACGCACGTGTCACGGCCTTTCCTGGAATCTGGATTCCCATTCGCTGCGAATTCCTGCGCCTGAACGCAGGACGGGTAACGCCTTTTTCACTAGTTTCGCTTCTTTTGTCTTTTTGACCAGGGCAAATGGCCAGCACGTGTTAGCCGCGCCAGCGAGAATATCCCCAGCCCCCACCGCCAAGCAGAAATAGCACTACAAGAATAATCACTATCGTCATCATCTGTTTCGTCTCCTGGAGGGTTGCGGTGCAGGTTGAGGACCAAAGCCGGATGCGGGCATCAGGGCAGAATCCGAGGTTCTCGCGAAGCTGTCAGGTGCAAATCCTGCCGTTCATCGAAGCACAGGCCGTCGCCAGTCGCGACGCTAACAGGGCCGAGCCGCCGCTATCGCACGGACCCAGACGAACCAGTTTGGGTTGGTTCGTCAGAGACAGCCTCCTGAAGATTGGAGGCCAGAGTGCATGGGCGACAGGTGATGGGCACTGCGTATTCAAATCGAACATCTAAAAAGGGAGAACCACAATGTTGATACTGCTTATCATTTTGCTGTTAGTCTTAGGTGGCGGCGGCGGATACTACGGCCATAGCCGTTGGGGTTATGGCGGCGGTGCCGGGATAGGGCTTGGCACCGTATTATTGATTCTTCTCGTGGCTTACCTGCTGGGCGCTTTCTGAAGGGGTACGCCCGTCACTCACGACCCGCGCGTTTGGTGGAAGACGCTTGCTCGACAGGTGCACGTAAAGGGCCTCGGTGTCGCGTCATGCCGCGCAGGCTGTCACGAGCATGATGACGGTAGCAATCAGCATGACAACAGCACACGTCCACCCCAGCCAGCGAAGCAGGGGCCCGTTCCGTCGGTCGCCCATTACGTCGGCCCTGCTGGTGAGCAGCACAACAATGATCAGCAGGGGTGGCGCCAATGCTCCGTTGAGCACGGCAGACCAGAAGAGCATCTTGACGGCGTTCAGACCTGCGTAATCCAAGCCGAGCCCCAGCGCCATCGCGATCGCGATTACAGCATAGAAGCCGTGGGCGAGGGGCGGGTGCACCTCCAGCGAGCCAACCCAGTCGGCAGCTTCTGCAATGGCATAGGCGCAAGATCCGGCCAGCACCGGGACTCCGAGCATGCCGGCTCCGATCAAACCGAGGCTGAAGAGCCAGTACGCGCCGGCGCCGGCCAACGGGCGCAGCGCTTCGGCAGCTTCGCGCGCCGTGGAGATGTTCGTCTTGCCATGCGCGTGCAAAGTGGCGGCCGCCGTGAGGATGATGAAGTACATCACCAGGTTCGAAAAGAACATGCCTGTGAGGACGTCGGTTCGAGAACGGCGCAGCTCCCGTTTGGACGCGCCTTCCCGCTGAGCGACGGTCGATTTGCCTAAGGCGATGTCTTCCTCAACTTCCTCCGCGGCCTGCCAAAAGAAGAGGTATGGCGAGATGGTTGTTCCCAGGATACCGACCAGCGTGGCCCAATATGCCGCGGACCACTGCACACGTGGTATCAGAGTCGCCTGCAAAACGGTGGGCCAATCCGGGTGCGCGAGAAACGCAGCAGCGATGTAGGCAAACAAGGCGAGCGTGAGCCACTTGAAAATCCGTGCGATAAGGCGATAACTCGTCTGAAACAGCAGCCAGACGAGGACAATCGCATAAACGGGCTTCCAATAGAGCGGCCTGACGCCGGTCAGTAGCCCGGTGACATCCGCCATGCCGCCTAGATCCGCGGCGATATTGAAGATATTGGCGATGACCAGCAGCGTACAGGCGCCCCATAGAACCCAGCGCGGATACCGCACTCGAATTACGCCCGCCAGCCCGAGCCCGGTGACCATGCCAAGGCGGGCACACATGATTTGTATCGCCGCCATCAGCGGGAAAGAGAAGACTGCCGTCCACAAGGGCGCATAGCCGAACGAAGCACCGGTGATCGAATAGGTCGCGATGCCGGATGGATCGTCATCCGCCGCGCCGGTAATCAATCCTGGGCCAAGGTTCGAGAAGAACCTGCGGAATCGGCCCTGTAGAACAAACACGCGCCTCGCAACCTTAGCGGCCGGAGACTTCTGGCTGATCGGCTCCAGATCCATGTTCCCCGATTCTACAGCACTCCGATTCAAGGGACCGGACGAATCCAAGTGGGATTGCAGTTTCGCGAACGCGAGGAACCAATTCGCACGACTAATCTCGCGTCAACCTCCCAGGTACTCGACGTGAGCGTAGGTACCTAACCGCGGGTTGTATCCTAAGTACCAGCCAACATGGTCGGGATCCTCGTAAATCACGATCTGATCGCCAGCCCAGTTCCAGTCCGCGACGATGTTGTAATCGTACGGAGCGACGTCCCAGAAGAAATTGCCGAACCAGAACCGCTCCCGGTTTCCCCCTCCAAGCGCGAATGCACTTCCAAAGCCGCCGCCGAAATGTCCATGGGACCACGGCTGAGCGATGCGGTAATGCGGATCGTCGCGGCCGCTATCATGTCCGATCCACTGATCGTTCTTGGCGTGAACGTGCGGGACATCCGGATGACCTTTCCTGTCCACGGCAACGTGGTTCTCGGTCGCGGCATTGTGCTGCTGATTTCGCGCAGAACTGGAAGCCCTCGCGGGAGCAGGACCGTGGGCGGGAATGTGTCCGCCGCCAACCGCCGCAGAGTGCCCGCCGCCTCGTGACCCGCCACCGCCTCCTCGGGACTGCGCAAAAGCCGCCAGGCAAATTAGAACCGATAGCCCTATGATTTTCTTCATATGCGTAAACTCCTGGGTAAGCGCCAAGCACGCGGTCGGCCAACTTGATCGCCTATTCCCGGAAAGGACGCGGCATAAGAAGGAGCACGCTGCCACGTGCAGATGTTGCTTCCAATCATGCAATTTTAGCCGTTTCGCCATGTTATCGCCACGCGACCAATGCACCGCGCACCGTGCCAATCACAGTGGAGACAAACGTGCCCTGCCATTCTCGTTGGGGCAAGTACAGACCAACCATCCCGAAGTTTGGAGGAGCATCATGACGACTTTGAAAACCGTAACGGAAACGGCGGCGGAGCTTGGCAACCAGGCCAGAGAATCAATCGAGGAATTGGGCCGCACCGCCGGCAGGAAACTGGATGAGGCGCGAGATGGGACAGGGGGCGCACTCCATTCGGCTGCCTCTTCCGTTCGCAGAGCAGGACTGCAAAGTTCCGCGGCAATCGACAACTGCTCTACCCGCACGGCCGATCGCCTGGACGCTACGGCATCATACATCGAAGATCACGATCTGGGGGATGCGTTCACCGGCTTGCGGAAATTCGCTCGCCGGCATCCGACAAGGTCTCTGATGGCTGCGGCCGCGATCGGCTTTCTTGCCGGATCCGCCTTCAGACGGATGACACACTCGTGCGGAAGCGCCCCGCAAGGCGCATAACCAGTAGTTCTGCGGCAGACTCCCGACTTATGAGCCGGGAGTCGTCGCCTTCGCCTCTTCGCGCAGTCCGGCGATCCGGTTCTGCAGCGTCCGCAGGCTGATGCCCAACATCTCGGCCGCGAGTTTGCGGTTGCCGCGCACGTGATCGAGGGTGAGTTTAATGTAGGCCTCCTCGAGTTTCGTGAGTGGCTGGCCCGGCTGGAGCATGATCGGGCCTTCATAGACGGATGCCGGCGCGGAATGCGATCCAGGGTTTACCGCGAACGCAGGGGAGGGAAGGTTGGCCAGCCGGATGGTACCCTCGCCAGCCATGATGGCGGCGCGCTCCAAGACATTGCGCAACTCCCGCACATTACCCGGCCAATCGTACCGCTGCAGAAGATCCATCACTTCGGCATCCACGCCAGTGACGCGCGTCGAGTGTTTCCTGTTCAGATTCCGCAGCATGACTTCGGCGATCGGCGGGATATCCTCTTTATGGTCGCGCAGCGGCGGAACTTCGATCTGGAATACGCTCAACCGGTAGTAGAGTTCTTCGCGCAGATGCGTGCCGAGCTGGTGACTGGTGGCGGCAAGTATCCGCGCGTCCACTGCGATTTCGTGCTTACCGCCGAGCCGCCGCACCTTCAAGTCCTCGAGCACGCGCAGCAGCTTGGGTTGCGTGGACGGCGGCATCTCGCCGATCTCATCGAGAAGGAGCGTGCCGCCGTGAGCTTGCTCGAACCGGCCAATCCACAGAGGATCACCGATGTAATCGCAAGTTCATGCCAACGCCTTCGCACTACGCACAGGCCGACTAACAACGGCACGAAGGAGAGAAAGTATGCCTTTGTCAGTAGCCCTGCTGCGAGGGCGACCGCTGCAACGGCAGCAGAACGACGGCCTGGACTCTTGCCGAGGACATTCAGCGCAACTAGTGCCCACACCGCGATGGGTACTGCCAGCCAGTCATTTCCGATGTGGGCTAAGGTAGCCCACATCATTTGGCAAGAAAGTAGACAGAAGAGGGCGACGGTTCCGTATGGGTCACGAATCTCGAGCTGCAAGAATAGCCGTTCCGCACCACTCAATAGGAGCAACGACCCTGCCACCGCCGCAATAATCCGTAACATCGCCACCCGTACTGGCAGCGAGAAACGAGCCAGAAGCCGCTCGGGGGCAGCTAACAGCGCGTATGCCAGCGGTGGCTGGTGCGCTTCGTAGTTCAAGAGTTCCGAGGGTTGCCACCGCAGTTCCGTTGGAATGTCCCGTAACCGATGCCGGGCTTCCGATCTTCTCGACACGGGCCACGAGAAGTACTGAGTATATGACGTGACTTGTGGCAGATTCTGTTTCACCGCCTGACTCGCAGGTGCAAGCAGAATGGAAGCTTCCACTTCTCGCGACAGCCGCGCCGTGCGTGCATCAGGCAAGCCTTGCCCATCGCCCAACTGCTGCACATATGCAAAATGGAAAGGCTCATCGAAGCCTTCCCATAGTGGCAATAGGACGCTGTACAGTACCGCATTTACAAACGCGTACGCTATGAGTAACAAGCGTGCTTTCAACAGTTCTCCTGTTCTGCGAGCCCAATGCGTGCAGGCGGAGGTCCAGACCGTGTTTCTCGCACCGCCTGTCGGCAGCGTGTGGATACCTGAAGTTGTGACTGCTCATATCAAAGACCTGACGGTAGCCGTTTCCACTACAGCGACCAAAAATAGTTTCGAGATACTCTCGAACCATGCAAGATGCGGAGGTTCATTAAGTGATGAATCTGTCTAGAAGAGGTACGGCTCTCTAAATCGTGAAACACCCGCACCGGTGTGAATAGCTCAGCACACAGTTAGACTTCACAACTGTTGATTCGGAAAGATGGGCGAGTTGGCCCTTTGGATGCTGCGCCAGTGTCCGTGCGACCGGATGTTCTTCTCGCCATGACCCTCGCCACTGGTGTTGTTGGCATGCCACGAGCCGCTTTCGGGCAGAGCCTTTCCATTGGCCTTGTGGGCGGAGCCGCGGTTACCGATGGTTTTCGCACCGAGACCATACCCGTATCGGGGAACTACTTCATCGGCATGCGCTTCTTCTCCACCTCCAAAGACTACATCGCAGGCGCATCCATCGAGATGCGCTTCACACCCCGATGGTCACTGGAAGCCGATGGCATGTTCCGCGAACTGCACCTCACCTGGGCCGCCGTCCAACCCGATGGCGTACTCAATAGTGTCTCGCCCGCTCCCGTGGTTACCTGGGAATTCCCGGTGCTTGCGAAGTACCGGTTCCGCCTCGGGAACTTCCGCCCGTTTGTGGAAGCCGGCCCGTCCTTTCGAACCGCGGGAAATCTGAACCTGTACGGTACCAATCCAGCGCACTTTGGCTTTACCACTGGCGTCGGGGTCGAAAAGAACCTCCGCGGCCTCAAGATCGCCCCCGTCGTGCGTTACACACACTGGACTTCGGACCATGTTCCGGAGGCCCCCGCGGCTCCTACCAGTAACAGCAACCAGGTCGAACTCTTGGTCGGCTTCAGCCGGGCCAGCGAATCCGCCGGGCTACGCCAGTTCCGTGCCGTGTCTCTTGGCGCGCTTGTGGGTACGAATGTCACGGGCGCTTACTCCTCAGCGGCCAGCGGCTATACCAATTTCAGAAGCCTGATCGCCGGCGCGTCGCTGGAGGTCCACCTGCCGCGCGAACTTTCCGTGGAAGCGGACGTTATCCACCGGCCGGTCAGTGCCTCCGGTGTGTCTCTCTACGCCGGCGGCCTCGTCGGCAGCTTTGACGCCACCGTCGACACCTGGGAGTTTCCGGTGCTGGCGAAATACCAGCTTCCGCTGCCCATTCGCGGCTTGCAGCCGTTCGTCGAAGCCGGCCCAAACTTTCGACTGGTCGGATCGCTTACTGACTCCTCGGAGTACGGCGTTTTCGCGGGTGCCGGCATGGAGGCCCGATTGCGCCGGATTCGCGTCGCCCCCGTCATTCGTTACACGCGCTGGGGCCCCGACCGTTTCCCAGTAGATGTCTCTCCGCTGCGAAACCAGCTCGACCTGCTCGTGGGTGCCTCTTTCTGAGGCTCCCGCGTCTGGACCGTCGCACGAGTCGATTGGCTTTGCCGTGTCTCGCCGGTTGCTGGCATTTGCTACGCATAGAGGGATAGATCCTCCCTGACACCGAAGGTTTACTAGCCCCCTCGGATGTGACCGCAACGCCCGGATTACCAGATATGACAGTGAGGAAGTGCCGGGATCGGACTGCATCGAAGGCGGGCGGTTACCTGTGAATCCGTCTTAACCTGGTATTTGTAGGTCGAGCTTTGCCCGCCGGCCTCTGCCTGCGGCTCAGAAACCCTGCTACAGCAAGGGGTCGGGCGGCTCGCCGGTACGCAGCCGAAGTTCTCGGAGCCATTCGGATTTGTTTTTGCCGTGAACGATGCGACCTTGGAAACCGAGCGATTCAGCAATGTTGCCGTGGTTGTGGCGGATGTCCTGCCGCGTGGTCTTTGCGTACTGCCAGACCCAATGCTTAACATCTGGCGGCTTGCTGAAGACGTAAGTCGCGTGCCCGGCTTGCGGCACCTCAACGACCACGGACTTCTCGAGATCGAAAATGTATTCATCGCGAAAGACGTACATGGTCCGCGCACGTTTGTTGAGATGCTCGTGGTAGTACGAGTCGTAATCGGGGCGCCAGTTGATCTGTGCGACATCAAAGTCGCCTGGTAGACCTTCATTCCAACAGAGGCGGCGCAGTTCATCGCGTTCGGTAGGGATTTCCTGGACGTGGGCGCGCAGACGGTCGATCTGTTTCCAGTATTTGCCAAAACGCGTGTGCGCCGTGCGCGCTTTCAAGATTTCCTCTTCGAGAGAATCAGGAGCCGTCAGTTCCGCCGTGCTGGGAAGCGCGGTCTCGGATTCGATCAACTTCCACTCGCCGCCGCGCTTGCGATAGTGGCCCGTGTGAACGAAGTCCGCGGAGATCTCGACCGTTGCCGAGATGAGTTGGCGCCATCGACTCCAGGTCGGGTCCCATCGCAGCGGCAGCAACTGGTGGTCGACGAGAACCTCGATTTTGCGACTGTGGTCACGGAGGATGGCGTAGTCCTCGAAATAATCGAGTTTGCGGAGAGGTACAGGAACGGTTCTATGGCGGCGCTCGGGCAGGAAGGCCAGAATTTGGTTTGCGAAAAAGACGCCGCTGTCCGCCGATCGCTCTCCGCGCACTATGAGAGGCCCAAAACCTGAATAGGGGAATGCAACAGGGGTCGCGGCATCCCTCAACACGTTGTCATACTGGGCGCGGATGTCCGGGTCCGCCAACATGTTGTATGCGCGTTCGAGCGCGGCGAGATCGGCCTTCGACGCGTTCTCCTTCTGCAGTTCGAAGCGGCGTAAGCGATAGGCCAGGCGCAATTCCTTGAACGTCACGTCCCGTGGGAGGCGAAGCAGGTAGTAGAAGGTCGGCTGTTTTGGCCAGAAGACCCCTCGGTTGACAGCAAAGAAGTAGTCGCGAATCACCGGGCACGGAATGTGGACGGCGCCGATGCCAAACTGGCCGTCTCGGACCTGAACACGCACGAATGACTCTTCTCGCTTATCCTGTTTCGGCAACGCAGCATAGCCGGCCTTGATCTGGTAGACGTCGGCTCCTCGGGCAGATGGCTTGCGGATGTAGACCTCTGTATTCGCGGTCGCGGCGCCCGTGGAATCGGCGACCGCCACGTCATCGCCAATCCGCACGTTCGCTCCGACGAGGCGCGTGAGCGTGAATTCGCGTCCCTCGGCGGTCGTGCAGACGAGTTTTGAGTCCTGGGGTTTCACTCCCAACACCCGAGCCAGCATCTGCGTTGGAGGCTCGGCCGGGGCGGCCACGACCGTTTCCGTCAGGGAGTTCATTGCTGCCTGAGCATAGCCCGGATTCCAGAAGTGCGCAAACGAACTCCGAATCGCGTCAATCCTGGCCGTATGTTCTTAAGGAATCAGGAATTACTGGACTTGACGCCTCCGGCCGCCGAGGAACGGCGGGAGTAGCAGGCGAACCAAGGTCCCGATTGGGAAGGGGGAAACATGCAACCAGTAAACGGTGTCGAGCACGCGGATTCCAGCGTGGCGGTACTGCTGCCGTCCACGGAAAACTCCACTGATGCGGGTCAGCTCCCTGAGGATGTGAAGGTCAAGCTGAAGGAGCCGCTCCCGCGCGAGGCGGTGTCGCCCAATCCGCAGAGGCCAGGCCTGTCCGCGATCAAAGTGATCTACGTTGTCGAACGGCTGAACGATGTGTTCGGCCTCAACGGCTGGCATGTGGACAACGAAGTTGTGGAAACCGGGCAGATGATTGTGGTGAGAGCGACGTTGTCGGTCCCGCGTTATGCCATCGCGATTGAGCAGTTCGGCGGCAATGACAACCCCGACCGTGGCGATGCGTACAAGGGAGCCTGTACGGATGCGCTCTCGAAATGCGCCAGCTATCTCGGGATCGGCATGGACGTATACAAGGGACTGTATGACGAGCGGCCGCGAGATTGCGGCGCCGGCCGGCAGAATGGCGCAAAGCCCGCAACACCGGCGCCGACGCCGCAGGCAACGTCCGCCCAGAACGGTGGGCATGGTAACGGCGCGTCTCCAACTGGATTGACGAGCCGGAACATAGCGGCGCGTTTCAGCAGCATGCGGACGGTATTGGGCGCGCGCGAATACGGCGAGATTCTCGGCCGACATGGTTATACCGAGGTGACGGGCATTCCCAGCCTGGAGAAGGCTCGCGAAGTCTATGGGGTGCTGCTGAATGCGTTTCGAACCCGGTTTCGCGAAACCAAAAGGGCATTGAGCTGCGGCGAGTACACGCAAATCTTGCGGGAGCTGCGCTTGAACCCGAAGGCGAAGCTGAATGCCGACCTGGCGGTGCGGGTCTTCAATCGCATGGAGGAAACCCTCAATGTCAGACAGTAACAGCGAGACCGGCGCGGCTGTGGCCAAGGTTACGGATGCAACCGACCTCGCGAAGACGCTCAGCCTGTTTCAAATCGAGGAGAGCCTGGTGCTGCTGGCAGAGTCGTCCGAAGCGGACGGGCTGACCCCGGAGATCGAAAGTGCATTGGCCGCTTATCTGAAAGGGGCGGTAGAGAAACGCGACCGGGTTGCGGAGTTCATCCGTTTCTGCGAAGGGATGGCGGAACTGGCGAAGGCGGAAGTGAAGCGCCTCCAGGCCCGCCAAAAGCACTTTGAGGCGGCTGCCGAGCGCGTGAGCAGTATGGTGTTGCGTGTTCTCGACTGGCTTGGCGCGGAGAAGTTGGAGGGTCGAACGAACACGTTGAAAAAGCGGAAGTGCCCGCCCTCGGTCAACGTCATCGATGAACAGAAAATCCCGGCCGAATACAAGCGCGTGACCGTTACGCTCCCTCTTCCTCAATGGCAGCAGCTTCTCGCGGGAACTCCAGAGGACACGCGGAACGCCGTTCTGGCGGGCGTTCGGAAGCAGGAAATCACGCTGGACCTGGAGGCGATCAAGCAGGCGCTGAACCTTGGGCAGGCAGTCGAGGGTGCGGACCTCGCGCTGAACCGTTTCAAATTGCAGGTGAATTGAGGCGAGGATGAGCGCCAGGACCAGAACGGAGCCATAATGACAACTGTGAAGAAACCCCTGCGAGTCTATGCGGATACGTCGGTGTTCGGGGGATGCTTCGACGACGAATTCAAGGCCGAGAGCGTTCGGTTTTTTGACGAGGTTCGGCAGGGACAGT
>Ga0074045_10001428_pt1 | contig 23030 bp, 20 predicted proteins | sample BogForMeECP23OM2_FD_94442 | JGI IMG/M metagenome (GOLD analysis project Ga0074045, IMG submission 94442) | Bog forest soil microbial communities from Calvert Island, British Columbia, Canada - Bog Forest MetaG ECP23OM2 | ecosystem: Environmental > Terrestrial > Soil > Wetlands ... | reverse complement strand
CGCAAGCGCACGATGGAACCCTGGCGGTAGGCCGTACTTTCGATCCTAGGCGATCAGCAATACGACATTACCCCGTCCTCCGGGTTGCGTATGTAGGCTTGCCTCCTACAAACCCGGAGGCCGAAAACGCGCCAACTGGTGCTGTCGGCGAAAGACGGCTTCCGGCACAATGCTCTAACTCGCGTAACGATCCGCCTGATCAATCCGAGGTACCGGGCGGTACGTAGGCAGGAACAGCGCCGGGCGCCGATTGTCCTAAGCATGCGACCCGGGAAAAAGAATATCGATGATCAGCCACGAAGCCGGTTTGCACTCCGATCCTGCGCGCCGGAACCTGCGTAACGCCCGACGCTTGGGCTGTCCGCGGGGTGTCCGGGCGCGGTCCGGTTGAGCGCCCATCCTCGCCATGCAATCTGCCCCCGAACTCGACGAGCTGTGCATAAACACCCTGCGCTTTCTTTCGGTCGACGCCGTGCAGAAAGCCAACAGCGGCCATCCGGGCCTTCCGCTCGGGGCCGCGCCGATGGCCTATGTGCTATGGACACGGTTTCTCAAGCATCACCCGCTGCATCCGGCGTGGCCCGACCGCGACCGCTTTGTGCTGTCCGCAGGCCACGGCTCGATGCTCCTGTACAGCTTGCTCCATCTGACCGGGTACGATCTTCCGCTGGAGCAAATCAAGCGCTTTCGCCAATGGGGAAGCATGACGCCAGGGCATCCCGAACGCGGCCTCACGCCCGGCGTCGAGGTGACGACCGGGCCGCTCGGCCAGGGCTTCGGCAACGGGGTCGGCCTGGCGATGGCCGAGGCGCATCTCGCGGCACGTTACAACCGCGACGGGTTCGAGATCATCAACCATTTCACCTATGGCATCGTGAGCGACGGCGACCTGATGGAAGGGGTTGCATCGGAAGCCGCTTCGCTAGCCGGTCACCTGCAGCTTGGCAAGTTGATCTATCTCTACGACGACAATCGGGTGACGCTTTCCGCCGGTACCGACATCACGTTTACCGAAGACCGGGCGCGACGTTTCGAGGCATATGGCTGGCACACTCAATCGATCGACGACGGCAATGATCTCGACGCGATCGAGCGGGCGCTCTCCAGCGCTCGCGCCGAAACCAGGCGTCCGTCCCTCATCCTGGTGCGTACGCATCTCGGCTACGGCTCGCCAAACAAGCAGGACACCTACGAGGCACACGGCTCGCCTCTGGGGAAAGAAGAGGTGCGTTTGACCAAGCTGAACCTCGGCTGGCCGATCAAACCGACCTTTTACATCCCCGACGAGGCAAGCGAGCATTTTCGCGAGGCGATCGTCAAGGGTCGGCAGGCGGAGGATTCGTGGAACGACAAGCTGTCCGGCTACGCGCGGGCGTTTCCCACGCTCGCAGAGGAGCTCCAGCGAGTCACGCGCGGGGATTTGCCCAGTGGCTGGGACAAGGACATTCCGGTCTTTCCTGTCGATGCCAAAGGTATCGCCACGCGCGTCGCGTCGGGCCAGGTGATGAACGCTATCGCTCCGCGCGTGCCGACCTTGATCGGGGGTTCGGCGGATCTCGATCCATCGACCTATACCGGGCTGCAGGGGCTGGGAGATTTCGAGCGGCCGGGCCTGGACGCCAGCGATCGCCAGGGGTCGGAGGGTGGCGGTTGGAGCTATGCCGGCAGAAATCTGCACTTCGGCGTGCGTGAACATGCCATGGGAGCGATCCTAAACGGACTGGCGGCTCACGGTGGGACCGTCCCATTCGGCGCGACCTTCCTGGTCTTTTCCGACTACATGCGGCCGCCGATTCGCCTTGCCGCGTTGATGGGCTTGCACGTGATCTACGTGTTCACGCACGACAGCATCGCGCTTGGTGAGGACGGCTCGACGCATCAGCCTGTTGAGCAACTGGCCAGCCTGCGTTCGATCCCTCGACTCGACGTCATCCGTCCGTGTGACGCTAACGAAACCGCGATCGCTTGGAGGGTGGCGATGGAGACTCGTGACCGCCCAGTCGCCCTGATATTGACGCGACAGGCGGTGCCAACGCTCGATCGCACCCAGCTTGCCAGCGCCGACGGGCTGCGGCGCGGCGGGTACATCCTCGCGGACGCCCCCGATGCCACGCCGGATCTAATCCTTATGGCAACCGGGTCCGAAGTGGCGCTAATCGTGGCCGCACGAGAGCAATTGCTGGTGCAGAAGGTCGCGGTGCGCCTCGTCTCGCTGCCAAGCTGGGAACTGTTCGACATGCAACCGAGAGAGTACCGCGACGCAGTGCTTCCGCCGTCAATCGGAGCGCGACTCGCAGTCGAAGCCGGCGCGCCGCTAGGCTGGCGTGGCTACGTCGGGGATCGCGGCGGGGTGCTTGGCGTGGAGCGCTTTGGCGCTTCCGCCCCGGGCAGTGTCATGCTGCGCGAATATGGCTTCACCGTCGATAACGTCTGCACGCGGGCGTTGGCGCTATTGCGCTAGCCACTGAACGTTCCACTCATTCAGCGCTGCGCGAACTCCGCCGCGCGAGTGCTTACGCATGCTCGGCGGGCGTTCGGTCGGCCTCTCCCGGCAGCTCGATCTTCGACGCGATGCGATCCATGAGGTCGCGCCACGACTTGACGAAGGATTCGGTGCCCTCGCGCTGGAGCTCAGCGGCAAGCGTGGCGTCATCGATCCCAAGCCGCGCGAATTTGCCGAGCGTTTCCTCGGCATCGCCTCCATCAACCGGCATTACGCCGTTCAGCTCGCCATGGTCGGCGAACGCGAGCAGGGTCTTATCGGGCATCGTGTTGATGGTGTCCGGAGCGGCCAGTGCTTCGACGTAGAGCGTATCCGGGGCATCGGGGTCCTTGGTGCCGGTGCTCGCCCAGAGCAGCCGCTGCGGCCGAGCGCCGGCAGCCTCAAGTTGTTTCCAGCCGGGCGATGCCAGCAGCTCGCGGTAGGCCTTGTAGGTGCGCCTGGCTATGGCGATTCCGAGTCGGTTGCGAAGCTGCGGAGAAACCCTGTCCTGCACCGCCACGTCCCAGCGGCTGACGAAGAGCGACGCGACCGAGGCGACATCCGGAGCGAGCCCCGCAGTGATGCGCCGCGTGATGCCGCGCACATACGCCTCGGCCGCTGCCCGGTATTGCTCTGGTGAGAAAAGCAGCGTCACATTTATGGGCACGCCACGGAAAATCGACTCCTCGATTGCCGGAACTCCCGCGGGCGTTCCGGGGATCTTGACGAACAGGTTAGGACGCTGCGCGCGCCGATGCAGTTCCAGTGCCGCGTCGATGCTCGCCGCAGTGTCGTTCGCCAGCAAGGGGGAGACTTCCAGCGACACCCAGCCGTCAACGCCGCCGGAGCTGTCGTACACGCTGCGGAACAGGTCAGCGGCGTCAACCAGATCCGCGAGCGCAAGCTCGAAAAACACCGCTTCGGCTGATTCGGCTTCGGCCTTCCTTTGCCGGATCGTGGCGTCGTAGAAGCCTCCCTCCTTGATCGCCTTGTCGAAGATGGTTGGGTTTGAAGTGAGCCCCGTTACCGAATAGTCCGTGATGTAGCGCCGTAGCGTGCCATCGCTCAATAGGGTGCGCGTGATGTTATCGAGCCAAAGGCTTTGGCCGAGATCATGCAGTTCCTGGGTGAGTTTCATGGATTCGCTCCTAATTGCGCGACACCGACCCGCCTGCCGGTAGGCAGCATCGCCAAATCGGCATTGAGCAGATCGCCGATGCGCTCAATGGCCATGTCGGCAGGCGGATATGCGGCGATATTTCCGGGATCCATTGCGTAGTGTCCTTGGCGCGGGAAAATGGTCGTCAATCGCTCTTTCCAGATCGCCTTCATCGCCGTCAGGATGCGCAACTTGTCGTCTATCATCACGTAGTGACGGGCCGGATAGCGCGCGGCGACCGCGTCGAGCATCCTTTCCTTGTGAATAAAGATCAAAACGCGTCCCTCGACGGCTGTCCACAGCCCCGAGCGCTCGATCTTGCGAGGCTGAAACACGACATCCCCATCGGAAAGAATGACCGTCAAGCCGTGGACCCGCAACCGGCGGATGACCTCGAGCGCTCCGGGGTAGAGCCGGCTTGCGAACGGATAGTCGACCAGGAAAGAAGACATCAATAGCAAGCGCGTGTCGCTCCAGTCCTCGGTCCGATAGCGCTGCAATGCGCCCAGGTAGTCGGCATAGCCGAGCTCCGCGCGCAGCGCCTCGAAAATGGCCCAGTAACGATCCCTGCTTGCGGCTCCAAATTCGCGCTCGAGATGGTCCCTCAGATCGTCCTGCACGCGGTCGTTGTCGAGCAGCGTATTGTCCACGTCGAGCAGGAAAACTACGTCGGCGGTAGTTGCCATGTCTATGCCCGGCCAAGTTTCGGGTTGTGCCAACCGCCGTCCGCTTCGATGAGCTCGTTGGCCTGCTTGGGCCCCCAGCTGTGCCGTCGGTAAGGATGAGCCCGGTGGTGGCGCCTGACCACGGGGTCGACGACCGCCCAGGCAGCCTCAACGGCGTCCTCACGGGTGAAAAGAGCACCGTTGCCCGCGATGGCGTCGCCGAGGAGCCGCTCGTAGGGCATTTCCTCCCCTGGCTGTTCGTCAAGCAGGTAGAGCTCCCGCTGATCGCCGACAAAGTCCGTGCCGGCACGCTTGACCCGCGCGGCAAGGGCGATGGCGGAACTAGGGGAAGCGCGAAAGCGCAGATAGTTGGCCGCGCCGGCGACGGGGGCCGAATCGGCGAACAGTTGCTGCGGAGGCGGCTTCAGCTGCACCCATACTTCGGCTGCCGTCTCGGCCAGAAACTTGCCTGAGCGCAGGTACCACGGCACACCGCCCCAGCGCCATGAGTCGATGAAAAGACGCAGCGCGCAGAAAGTCTCGACGTCGGAATTCTTCGCGACCCCCGTTTCCTGGCGGTACCCCGCGTACTGGCCGCGCACCAGGTCATCGGCCTCCAGAGGCCGCATCGCCTGGAAAACGTCGGCTGTCCCGGCGTGCACGGCTCCGAAGCCCCTGTAGGTAGGCGGCTCCATGGCAAGCAGCGCGACGACTTGCAACAGATGGTTCTGGATGACGTCGCGCAGGCAGCCGGCGGTTTCGTAAAATGCGCCACGGCCCTCTACGCCGAAGTCCTCTGCCAGCGTGATCTGTACGCTGGCCACGAAGTTGCGGTTCCAGATCGGCTCCAGGAACGAATTGGCGAAGCGAAAATACAGGATATTCATGATCGCCTCCTTGGCGAGGAAGTGATCGATGCGAAAGATCGAATCTTCGGGGAAGGCCGACTGGGCGATGCGGTTGAGTTCCCGGGCGGAGGCCAGATCGCGACCGAAGGGCTTCTCGACGATGATGCGCGCGCGATCGGTCAGGCGCGCGACAGCCAGCCCTTTGATGACGGTCGCAAACAGCGATGGCGGAATGGCGAGGTAGAAGGCCGGTCGCTTGGCGCCGCCCAGTGTGGTCTTGAGCGCCTTGTAGGTCCCCGGGTCGTTGTAGTCGCCGCTGACGTAGCGCAAGAGCGAGAGAAGATGCTCGAGTGCCGGCCGGTCATCGATTCTTCCCGAAGCTTTTATGCCGTCCGTCGCGCGCTTGCGCAATTGCGCCAGACTCCATCTCGAGGACGCGACGCCGACCAGGGGAACGTTAAGGGCACCCCGCTTCGCCATCGCATAGAGCGCTGGGAAGATCTTCTTGTGAGCGAGGTCTCCGGTTACCCCGAACAGCACCAGGGCATCGGAGGGTACGGTGTCGCCGGCGGACTTTTTCATTATTGCTTCTTGCCGTTCTTCTCTTCCTCATGCCCGCCAAACTGTTTGCGCATCGCCGACAGGACGCGATTGGCAAAGTCCGCGTCACCGCGCGAGCCAAAGCGCTCATAGAGCGCGGCGCTGAGGACCGGAGCCGGGACCGCTTCGTCGATCGCGGCCAGGATCGTCCAGCGCCCTTCGCCCGAGTCCGCGACGCGACCCGCGTAGCTGTTGAGGCCGGGGTCATTCTGCAGCGCCGCCGCGGTAAGGTCCAGAAGCCAGGAACCGATTACGCTGCCGCGGCGCCATACCTCCGCAATCTCCGGCAGGTTCAATTGGTACTGGTAATACTCGGGGTTCCGAAGCGGCGTGGTCTCGGCGTTCGCATCGCGCGCCCGCATGCCGACGTCGGCATTGCGCAGGATGTTCAGGCCTTCGGCATAAGCAGCCATCATCCCGTATTCGATGCCGTTATGGACCATTTTGACAAAGTGGCCCGCACCGTGCGGCCCGCAGTGCAGATAGCCCAGCTCGGCAGTGCTCTCGCCCGTCCGTCGGCCCGGCGTGGTCGGCGCCGCGTCGACGCCGGGGGCCAGCGTGGCAAAGATCGGGGCCAAGCGGTCCACGACCTTTTTCTCGCCTCCGATCATCAGGCAATAGCCCCGCTTCAGGCCTTCGATGCCACCGCTTGTGCCGACATCGACGTAATGGATCCCTCGCGGCCCCATTTCCGCCGCCCGATGGATATCGTCTCGATAATAGGAGTTTCCGCCATCGATCATCACGTCGCCCGCATCGAGCAGCGGCGCAAGTCGCTCCAGCGCCTCATCAACCATGGCTGCCGGCACCATCAACCATGTCACCCGCGGCTTTTCCAGGCGAGCGGCCAGGTCTTCGAGAGAGGATGCGCCAGTGGCACCTTGACGCACGAGACGGGTGACAGCCTCTGACTGTACGTCGTAGACCACGCATTGATGGCCTCCGCCGATCAGGCGCTGCACCATGTTCGTTCCCATGCGCCCCAGTCCAATCATGCCGATCTGCATTTTGGATCCCTGGTGAAGCGGGGTAACTCAGAGGCCTCGACGCACGGCCATCCCTCGTTGCCGTAAGCGCGGTCGAAAACCCCACATCCTCGGACCAAGTCCTACAAGGACAGCAACTGCAGCAACCAAAAGAATTATGACCTCTCGGCTACAGGGGAGTTCAGGAGCACTCGCCACGACGCGGCCGATGTCGCAACTCGGTGGCAGCGAAGACAGTTTAAGCGACTACTACGCGGTGCGATTGTCCGTCCCGGATGGCAAGTTCGGGGCCGCGCCCGGCTGCCGAGGGAATGGGCTGCGCATCGGTCAGTTGCGAGCGCGTGGGCCGCGACAGAGCGCAGAGCCGCGCTAGGGTGGGTAAGGCCTCTGCGGCAGGGCATGGCGGGGTTGTTCGCATCATCTACGCTAACCTCTTGACAATCCGAACGAAAATGAATGCCATTGCGTTTTGGAGGCCAGTCATAACCGGTTCTGGCTATGCCTTGGCTACAATGCCGCTGGCCATGTGGACCTGGCTTACCCCGGCGCTTTCCTGCGCCGTACTTATAGGCGCGATCTTCGCTGGCATGGGCTCGCTCATCGCCTGGCTTTGCGCAGTCGGCCTCGTCGCCGCAGTGATCGCGGCGGTCCACCACGCTGAAGTCGTGGCGCACCGAGTGGGGGAGCCCTTCGGAACGCTGGTCCTTGCCGTCGCCGTGACCGTGATTGAAGCCTCGCTCATTCTGTCGATCATGTTTGCCGGCGGCGGGGATGCGGCGGTTCTGCCTCGTGACACGATCTACGCGGCGGTAATGATCATCTGCAACGGCGTCGTGGGCGCATGCATCCTGATGGGTGGCCTCGCGCACCGCGAGCAGAGCTTTCGCGTCGAGGGATCGGGCGCCGGCCTCGCGGCGCTCATCGCGTTGTGCGCGCTCGTCCTCGTGCTGCCGGATTTCACCACCACCACGTCCAGCGGCACCTACAGCGGATTGCAGCTTGCCTTCATGGCAGTCGTCTCGGCTGCACTTTGGGCGGTATTCATCTTCATTCAGACGATACGCCATCGTGACTACTTTCTGCCTGTTGTTGAGGCGTCGAATGCGGAGGCCCACGCCGGGCCGCCGACGAACCGCGAGGCATGGGCTAGCTTCGGGCTGCTCCTCGTCTCGCTCGTGGCGGTCGTGGGACTCGCCAAGGTGCTTTCTCCCACGATCGAGCGCATCGTCGCCGCTGCAGGCGCACCCAAGGCGGTGCTCGGCATCGTGATCGCCATGCTGGTACTGATGCCGGAGACCTCCGCGGCCGTCAGAGCCGCGCGAGCGAATCGGCTTCAGACCAGCATGAACCTCGCCATCGGCTCGGCGCTGGCGAGCATCGGGCTTACCATTCCCGTCGTCGCAGTAGCCGCGATCATTTTCGGCTTGCCTTTGGTCATGGGCCTGGAGCCCAAAGACCTGGTGCTGCTCGCAGTCACTTTCCTTGTCAGTACCGTCACCCTGGGGACCGGCCGCACCCACGTGATGCAGGGCGCCGTGCATCTCGTGCTTTTCGCAGCGTTCCTCTTTCTCGCGTTCGTACCCTAGAGCATCCCGGTGCCGCCCCCCTGTTGCGGAGGCGCGAATCGAGCCGGCAGAAGTCGGAAGCCTTCATGAAGGCCGTCAATCCGGCCTAGATTCCGTTCTCGGATAAGACCGTGGAGTTCGACGCCGACGGAACATGCAGCGCTTTCCGCCCGCAGGTTGATCGGCGGACCTTCGCTCTGGGCGAGCGCGAGTTGACCTGAGGCCTTTGATGCCTCGATAATCCAAATTTTTGTGCGTGACTTGAGAGGGGTTGGCGTAATGCGAGCGAACATTGCATTTGTGGCGATGGCGGTCCTTCTTGCAGCGATGCTTGCTTCATGCGGCAAGCAGGAAGAGGCAAAAGTCGAGAAGGCGGCTACCGGGGTCGAGGAGAAGGCCGTCGCCGACGCGAAAGCGCTCCAAGCCGTAGCGAAAGATAAGGAAGCGCGGGAAACGGCCATTGACGCGTACATTTACGCCTACCCGCTGGTTACGATGGAGATGACCCGGCGCGTGATGACCAACGTTGCGAATCCGGAGGCAACGCGCGCGCCGATGGAGCAGTTCCTGAGGGTGCGAAGCTATCCTGACGCTTCATACAGGGACGTAACAGCGCCCAACGCCGACACGCTGTATACGACCACGTGGATCGACGTGTCGAAAGAGCCCTGGATTCTCAGCATCCCTGACATGAAGGGGCGCTACTTCCTCTTCCCGATGCTCGACGGCTGGACCAACGTGTTCCAGGACCCCGGCAAGCGCACGACGGGCACGAAGGCGCAGAAGTACGCGATCACGGGCCCCGGCTGGTCCGGCACGCTGCCGGCAGGGGTGACCGAATACAAGTCGGCGACCGGTTTGGTCTGGGTGCTCGGACGCATCTACTGCACCGGCACGCCGGAGGACTACAAAGCCGTGCACGCCCTGCAGGACCAGGTTTCCATAGTGCCGTTGTCTGCGTACGGCAAACCATACAAACCCGAGCCCGGGAAAGTCGATGCGGCCATCGACATGAAGACCGGCGTCCGCGACCAGGTGAACGCAATGGACGGTGCGGCCTACTTCAAGCTCTTCGCCGAGCTATTGAAGGCCAATCCGCCGGCGGCTGAAGACGCGCCGATGGTCGCGAAGCTCGCCGAGGTCGGAATCGTTCCCGGGCAGGACTTCGACGCGTCGAAACTCGACTCAGCCGTAGCCAAGGGTGTAGCCGCGGCACCGAAGCCGGCGCAGGACAAGATTTCGGTCTGGATGAAAGAAGGCCTCCTTACCGGCGAGAACAAGCTTCAGAACGGGTGGGTCTACACGACGAACGCCGGGGTTTACGGCACGAGCTACCGTCAGCGCGCGATGGTTACCTGGTATGGACTCGGCGCCAATCGCCCGCAGGATGCGGTGTATCCCACTTCGGAAGGGCCCGATGTTCTCAAGAAATACAGTGGCGAGCACAAATACGTCATGCACTTCGACAAGGGCGAGACACCGCCGGTTGACGGGTTCTGGTCGATCACGATGTACAACGACCAGTACTTCTTCGTCGACAACCCGCTCAACCGCTATACGCTCAGTCAGCGGAGCAAGTTCAAGACCAATGCCGACGGTTCTATCGATCTCTACATCCAGCACGACTCGCCCGGAAAGGACAAGGAGTCAAACTGGCTCCCCGCGCCGGCCGGAGGATTCGTTCTCATGATGCGGCTCTACTGGCCTAAGGAAAAGCCACCGTCCCTGCTCGACGGAACATGGAAGATCCCCGAAGTTAAGGAGGCCGCATAGCAGCTTGAGTCTCGTGGTTTGTGCCACGGAAGGCGTGCCCGGGTAGCTTGCAGTCGCGCCTTTGCCTTTTCTGGACCAGCCCTTCGGCTGAGGCGAGGAACGGATCCCCGCGCCGAGTCGGTCAGAATCTTCCGCTTGTATGGTCGGGGTGGCGTCTTCGCTTCGCTTCTGAGACAGTGAAGAAGGCGGGGTGGAGGGGCCAACTTCCGCATCTGCTCTCTCACGAGAGACAGACACCAAGAGAAATTCCCCGAACTCTCTCGGTCGCCGATCGCTGCGGGCAAATAGCCGTCGAAAGCGCGTCGTCGTTTCACAGCTCTCGTCTGCGCGTATTATCATCTGCCTGTATGGCCCGGTGACAACCTAAGACAACTGTTCGGCCCATAGACTGGAGACCGCGATGAAACCTATCCTGAGGTCACGGGCGCACCGTGCGTTGGCGTCAGCTCCCAAGTGGTGCTTTCTCTGCCTTGCGCTTCTCCTGGGCATCGCTGCCCAGAGCAGCCGGGCTCAAGTGCCTCCGAATGTCGACGCAACGCTCAAGAGAATGCTTGCTGCGACCGAGAGCCCGTCGCGAAATGCATTCGTCGCTGATGGGGACGCGTCGTTCCAGACTGATATCACCCCGGCGATGTTCAACAGCTTCAGTGCGGAGTTCGCACCCCGCCTGAAGCGTGGCTATACGACGACCTTTGTAACCCAGTTGCGCCAGGACGGTTACGCTGTGTACGTCTGGAAGATCGAATTCAAGGATGGCGGCGACGATTTGCTGTTCACTCTCGCGATCAAGGACGGCAAGGTTGGCGGGTTTTTTGTGCATTAGTGACATGCTGAAGCTCTACACGTTCAACATTTCGCACTTCGCCGAGAAGGCCCGCTGGGCGCTCGACTACGAGAGCATCTCCTACGAGGAGAAGGTACTGCTGCCGGGACCGCATCAACTGGTAACGCGCCGTATTGCGCAGCGCACCCATGTGCCGGTGCTCGAACACGACGGACATTACGTGCAGGGATCGAGCGCGATCATTGATTACGTTGCTGATCGCCTCGGCGGCAGCAGGCTGACTGCGCTCGATCCGACGGAACGGGCCAAGGCGCTCGAACTGGAAGCCACGCTCGACCAGGCGTTCGGCCGCGGTGTGCAGCAAGTTCTCTATTCGGCGCTCCTGAAGGACCGGCGGACGGTGGTCAACCTGTGGTCGTCCGGCGGGCCGTTCTGGGCAAGCGGGTTTTATGCCGTCGCGTTCCCGACGGTCGCGTCGGCGGTGAAGCGCATGTACAAGACCACCGACGTTGAGGGCGTGGCGAAGGCAAAACAACGCTTCGTGACGACCTTCGACCAACTCGATGCGGCGCTTGGGAGGCAGCCTTACCTGGGCGGTGACGCCCCGAATCGCACCGACATTACGTTAGCCGCGCTGTTGGCTCCGGTATGCCGCGCGCCGGAGCATCGGGTGAAATGGCCGGCAATGCCGTCGGAGCTTGCGGACCTCCAAGCCAGTCTCACAGGTCGACCGACATGGAATCACGTGTTGCGGATGTACCGTGACCACCGCAAACCGAATCGGCCGCGCGCGACTCGCGCAACGACATTCTAGCGTTGCAAGCCCCGGACCGACGTGCGTGTCCAGGCGGAATGCATGACTGCTTTGGGTGAAGGAACCAAGATGCAGAGCGAAGACATGGTCGCGCGGGCGGCCGAACTCCTCGGAGCCCTGCCATACCTCAATCTTGCGACATGTTGCGACGGCCGGCCGTGGAGCAGTCCCGTCTATGCGGTCGCCGATGGCGACTTGTGTTTCTACTGGTCGTCGTGGAAGGACGCGGTGCATTCAGTCAACCTTGCCGCGAATCCAATGGCCGCCTTCACGATCTACGATTCGACCCGGGCGCGCGGCACCAATAACTACCGTTGCCTCTATGTCGAGTGCTCGGTGTCGACGGTGACCGGCGCGCCAGAAGCGGACAAGGCATTCAAAATGCTCTATCCCGGGCAGGCGGTGGAACTTGCGGACTTTCTCGCACCGGGGCTCAAGCGATTCTACAAGGCGACACCGGGCAAGGCTTGGCTGAACTGCCTCTCCGAGCGCGAACTGACGCCGCAGACGCTCAAGATGCGCGTCGAGTTGGATCTGCAAGCGCTGAAACGATCGGTCACAGCCGCTCAACGCTAACGGCTGCAATCGGCAAACATGCGGCGGCTGTGATCTGAGGGGTTGTCTGGATGCGCCCCCGGTGCGGGTAGTCGGGCGAGCATCGGATATACTCGATTCTCGACCCGGCGCAGCCTGATTGGCGCAGGGTCATGTACCCAACGGCGAAATCTATTTTCGCCGTTGAACAATAACAACCGGGGAGCCACACCATGAACCATCGCTGCAACGTTCTGCGTACTTTGGCATCGGTCATTTTCCTGTCCGTATCATGTGCAGCGCACGGTTCAGGCGACCCAGTGCGTGGCCAGATGTTGTTCGACGTGACCTACAAATGCAATGCCTGCCACGACAAAGGCGTCATTCCCGCGCTCGGCATCTTTGACATCAGCTCGGGCGGGACGGTGGCCGGGTTGCTGGCTGCGATGAATGATCCCATCCAGATGGCGGCCCTTTACGCAAACACGCTGGCGATGAACCCGACCGACCTGGCCGATGTCGCCGCCTATATCCACATCGGCAGTGCCCCGAACCGCGATCAGCACGGCTTTACAGGCTCATGGTTTGAAGCGGCGACGAGCGGGCAGGGGATTGAACTCGAGATGTATCCCAGTTCGACGTCGGCGACCGGTTCGATGTTCGTGAGCTGGTTTACCTACGATACCGCGGCCGGCGGCGCGGACCACCAGCGCTGGTACACAGCGTTCGGCTCGATCGTGTTCGGACAGCCGATCGTGCCACTGACCATCTATCAGAACACGGACGGCAGCTTCAATGCCCCGCCGATCACCAACGGCCAACCGGTCGGGACCGCGACGCTGTACTTCGATACGTGCACCAGCGGGAGCTTTTCGTACAGCTTCAGCGACGGCACGGGCCGCATGGGGACGATACCGTTGACGCGCCTGACGCAAAACGTGACCTGCTTTTACACGACCCCGTACCCCACCAATGCCGACTTCGCTCTATCCGGAAATTGGTTCGAGGCTGCAACCTCGGGCCAGGGATTCACGGTGGAGGTCAACCCGAATTCCGGCGCGTTCTTTCTGGCTTGGTATACCTACATCCCGGACGGTACCGCCGCCGGGGCAGCCGGACAGCGTTGGTATACGGCGCAAGGTCTGTTTAGCCCGGGGATGCGTTCGATTCCCGTGATGATCTACCAGACCACCGGCGGCATCTTCGACACGCCGACGCCAACAAGCCAGAGCACCGTGGTGGTGGGGAGCGGTACGATGACATTCCAGAGCTGCACGGCTGCAACCTTCAGCTACAGCTTCACCGGCGGATTCAGCGGATTGTCCGGGACCATTCCCCTGGTGCGGGTCGGCCCGACTCCCCCGGGCTGCACGTCATGATGCGAATCGGGAGCTGAGGCGCTGCCCGCGCCCTGACACCCTGGGACGAAGCCTCGGCAGCCGGCCTCGCGTCAGGGCAACGCGAGGCGCGGGTCAGGCGGGTTCGGCGGAACGCTCGAGCAGCGCGACCAGGCGGACCTTGCCATCCGCCTCGCGCGGCAATCGGCTGCCGCTAACCGCGCGCCCGCTCCATGCGTTGCCGCGTCGCGAAAGCCAAGGCCGTCGGTCCGAGAAGGTGCGCGAGCCCGTAGGCGTTGCCGGCAGCGGGCGCAATCCCTTCGTTGCGTGTCTTTCTTGACAATACGGTGACGATACCGGGCTGACGCGCGAACCGCGCCTTGAGCGCCCGTGGGAAAGTGCCGTGGGAGAGAGACTTCTCGACGAGGTCAGGCTCGATATAAACTCTTGCCCAGCCATACCGGAATGCGCCTGGGGCGAAGGGGAAGCCAAGGGCCATGATTGAGAGGCGTGCCATGATGGCGAGCTCAGTTCGAAGCGTCGGCGGGCTTTTTTTTGTACTTGTCATGACCTCCGCCCCGGGATGGGGGCAGGTGCCGGCGATCACCATGTCGGTTGGCGCGGATGAGGCGCTTAGCTACCCGTCCAACCTGCCGAGCCTCCCCGACGAGCATACGACCATCTTTCAGCCGGCACCGGGTTCGAACGCTTATCTGTTCTACGCGTCGACCAGCCTGACCGGAGGGTATTCCGGAACCGTTCCATTGCAGACGGGCGACTTGCAGAACTTTGCGTTCGCCTCCGGATATGCCAACCAGGTGATGACGGTACCCGTTCACTTCAACACCTGCAATGCCACTTACAACGCGGAGTTTGACGAGAACTATGCCGGGCCGGGGTCGGTCGTTCAGGACCCTACGCTGCCCCCCGGCAATCTGATCATGATCTATGAGGCCGAGAACCATTGCCCGGGCGGCGTCTGGCAGCAGCCTTTCTACGCCACGATCGGTTTCGCGCGCTCCGCGGACAACGGCAGGACATGGCCACAGCCTGCCAACGCCGAATTTGGCGACGCCGAGCGCTATCCGGTGCTCAAGCTCTCTGCCCCGGAACCGGCTGCCGAGCCTTCGCCCGCGGGCATGGGCGACGCGATTCCCAGCGCCATCGTCGACGGCGACTACCTGTACGTCACCTATGTGGCTCCGCCGGGGCCGGGACTCGTCTCGGACGGCAAGCTGCGGATCGCCCGGGCGCCGCTGGGCGGTGCCGGTCAAGTCGTCTTCACCAAGTGGAACGACGGCGCATTCAGCACGCCGGGCATCGGAGGGGCCGACAGCGGATTTCTGCCATCCGGCGGCTGCATCGGAGGCCAAGCGCAGGGGGCGATCTACAACTTCGATCCGTTGAACGTTTTCCTGATGGTCTTCGTGTGCCGCTCGACACAGACAGGTCATGCGGCCTGGTATTTCTCGACTGCGACCAGTCTCGACTCGCAGGATTGGACGGTTCCGCAGCTGATCGCAAATTCGCAGTATGCGCTGCTCGAGCCGTGCCCCGGCCAGGCCCCCGGTCAAACGGACGGCATGGCCTTCGACGGCTGGTATCCTTCACTCATGTCGCCTGGCGCGGCATCGGGTCACATCGCGCAATCGGGGTACGCCTTCTTCCTCAACGGCTGCGACACGGGGCAGCGGACCTTCGCCCGGCGGACCTTCTCCATCAGCATCGGGCCGAACGCGCCGAACATCGATCAGCAGGGCCTCACCGGCTCGTGGTACCAGCCCATAACCAGCGGCCAGGGCATGGAGATCGAGGTCTACCCGGACCTCGTTGCACCGGGCACCGGATACCTGCAGGGTGGCTGGTTCACGTTCGACTATGCGGGCAGCGGTGGCGCCGATCACAACCGGTGGTACTCGTTCGGCGGCAATGTTCAGTCGGGCGCCTCGGCGGCGGTGCTCTCCGTGTATCAGAACGTCGGCGGCAACTTCAATGCACCGCCGGTCACGTCCGGCGTTGAGGTCGGTCAAGTGAGCGTGGGCTTCAGCGACTGCGTTACCGGACAATTGAACTACACGTTCACGGACGGCTCGGGCCGAGTCGGAGCGATCCCGCTGACGCGCCTTACCCCAAACGTCAGTTGCGCCCAGGCTGGCAGCACGAGCGGCAACGGCGACTTCGGCTTTTCGGGCAACTGGTTCGACCCGACCAAATCGGGGCAGGGATTCATCGTCGAGCTCAATTCTCTGGCCAAGGTGTTGTTCTTCGCTTGGTACACCTATGCCGTGAATGGACAGGAGCTGGGAGCTTCCGGGCAGCGCTGGTACACGGGGCAGGCGGCTTATGTCCCGGGTGGACGCTCGATTTCGCTCAGCCTTTACGAGACCACGGGCGGCTTGTTCAACAGCACCACGCCGGCGCCGACATCGGCGCAGGTTGGCACGGGGGTCTTGACCTTCGCCAGCTGCAGCGCGGCGACGCTCACCTTCACCTTTAGCGGCGGATCCAACGCCGGTCAGTCGGGGACCATCAATCTTGCTAGGGTCGGACCGACGCCGCAGAGCTGCGTTTTCTAGTATCTGATCGGTGTCCATCCGGCGCGCGGCCGTCGGTCGTCTTGAGATTCTGGGTTGAAGGTTATCGAGACAGAGCGCCTGATTCTGCGTTGGCTCGGCACCGACGATGCCGCGTTCATTTTCAGGCTCGTCAACGAGCCGTCGTGGCTGAAGTACATCGGCGATAAGGGAGTAAGAACGCTGCAAGATGCCGAAAATTACATTCGCAGCGGGCCCGTCGAGATGTACGGCCGGCTTGGGTTCGGCCTCTACTTAGTCGAGTTGAAGAATGGTGGCGAGCCACTCGGCATATGCGGCCTGATAAAGCGGGAAGCACTGGAATTCGTTGATCTCGGCTTTGCATTTCTTCCGGACCATTGGCGCAAGGGGTATGCCTATGAAGCGGCCGTTGGCGCAATGTCCTACGCCAGGAACGTTCTCGGTCTTTCCCGAATTGTCGCCATCGTCTCCCAGGACAATCATCCTTCAAGCAGGTTGCTCGAGAAACTTGGATTCCGCTTTGAGCGCATGGTCGCGCTGGGCTCGGACAAAGACGAGCTCAAGCTCTATGCGGCCACGGCCTGACGCCTTCCGACAAGGGCTCAGGCGGCCGCGGCTGTCCGACCTGGGACCTGCCAGCCAAAGCATTGGCACGCGACCCGGAGTACCGCGGCATCGGCTGCAGTCTCGGCCGGTTCGTCAGCGGCGCTGCGGCCGTTGACGAACTGCCAGCCCGCCCGGAAGTCCGCTAACGCGTGGTGCGACTGCTAGGTATTCGCGGCGGCGATCTCGACCAGGATCTCCGCTGCGCGCGCGCATTGCTCGCGCGTGACATCGAGGTGGGTCACTGCGCGCACCGTGCGCGGTCCGAAGCTGAAGACCAGCAGCCCGCGCTCCCGGGCGCGGGTGACGAGCGTCGGCGCGTCGGGGGCCCCGGGCACGAGCTCGAAGACGAGGATATTCGTTTGCGCCGTCTCGAGATCGATGCGGATGCGCGGGCTCTGCGCGAGCCGCTCGGCGATCAGTCGCGCATTGGCGTGATCCTCCGCCAGACGCTGCATGTGGTGGTCGAGCGCGTACAGACCGGCGGCGGCAAGCACGCCGACCTGGCGCATGGCCCCGCCGAACATCCGGCGGTAGCGCGCGGCACGCTCGATGAGCGGGCGCGAGCCGGCGAGCAGCGAGCCGGCGGGCGCGCCGAGGCCCTTGGAAAGCGCCACCGAGATCAGGTCGAAAGGAGCGGCCAGCGCGGCCGGCGGCGTCCCGGTCGCCACGGCCGCATTCCACAGGCGGGCACCGTCGAGGAAGGTGGCGATCTCGCGTGCGCGTGCCGCGGCGCATACGCCTGCCGCCTCCGCCTGCGGGACGATCACGCCGCCGGCCCGGTTGTGCGTGTTCTCGATCGCCACCAGCGTGGTCGCCGGGTAGACGACGTGGCCGCGCGGTTTGCAGGCGGCGTTGAATTGCGCCGCGGTAAAGGCACCGCGTTCCCCGATTTCCGTGAACTGGACGCCGGCGTTTGCCGCCCCTGCGCCGGCCTCGTGCCAGACCACGTGGCTTTCGCGACTGACGATCACGTCGTCACCCGGCCGCGTGAGCGTGCGCAGCGCGACCTGATTGGCCATGGTCCCGGAGGGAAGAAAAAGGGCGGCTTCCTTGCCGAGGAGTGCGGCGACGCGCTCCTGCAGCGCGTTGCTCGTCGGGTCCTCCCCGTATTGGTCGTCGCCGACCGGGGCCGCGGCGATCGCCGAGCGCATCGCCGCGGTCGGCCGCGTCACCGTGTCGGAACGCAGATCGATGGGAACCTCAGCCGTCGGCGACATGCGATTCCATCGCAGGTTTTAGATGCAGGGCCGTTTTGAGGCGCGACTTCGCCCCGGCATCGAGGCAGGCGGAGGAGTCGATGAATGCCTCAAGCCATGCCCCCCGGTCATCTGCCTGCGCGGCCGAACCGGCCGCGTCGAGGCTCGCGAGCTCGGAGGCGAGCAGGTCGCGCCGGTCGATGAGGTAATTGAACTGCTGGTCGCAACGTGGAATCGGCGTCGGGTAGCCGCGGATCTCCTCGTGCAGGCGCCGCCGCTCATCGTCGAGCAAGGCCCTGATTCGCTCCCGGACGTCGCCGCTGCGATCAATCGCTTCGGACATGGATAGAGCCTCCGTGCTTCCCGGTTACGCGTCGCGCGCGAGCCTCAAGCCGCTGAACTGCCAGCGCGCAGCCGCCGGAAAGAAGTTGCGGTAGCTCACGCGGATGTGCGAGCGCGGGGTGGCGCACGAGCCGCCGCGCAACACGTACTGGTTGCACATGAACTTGCCGTTGTATTCCCCCACTGCGCCGGCGGCCGGGCGAAAGCCCGGATAGGGCGCGTAGGCGCTCTGCGTCCACTGCCACACGTCGCCGAAGAGCTGCGCCAGCCGCGCATCCGTGCGCCCGGCTGGCTGCGGCCGCAGCGCGCCGCTTTCGACGAAGTGGCCGGCAACCGCAACGCCCGCCGCGGCGACTTCCCATTCCGCCTCGGTGGGCAGCCTCGCCCCGGCCCAGCGCGCGTAGGCATCGGCCTCGAACAGGCTCACGTGACACACCGGTGCGTCGCCTTCGAGCGGCAGCATGCCGTGCAACGTGAACTGCCGCCAGCCAGCGTCGTCTTCCCAATAGAGGGGCGCGGCAATCTTGTTCGCCTGCACCCAGTCCCAGCCTTCGGAGAGCCACAGCTCCGGGCGGCGATAGCCCCCGTCGCCGATGAATGCCGCGTATTCGTCGTTGCTGACCGGCCGGCTCGCCAGCGCAAAGGCTTCGAGATATTGCCGATGCCGCGGCGTCTCGTTGTCGAAGGCGAAGCCCGTGCCGTCGTGACCAATCTGGAACAGGCCGGCCTTGAAGTCTATCCACTCGAGCGGCGGCGCCACGGCGCCATCGCCCGGTGCGCGCGCCAGCGCATACGCCGGCCGCTGCGGATTGCAGGACAGCAGATGCTTCACGTCGGTCAGGATGAGCTCCTGGTGCTGCTGCTCGTGCTGGATTCCCAGCTCGAGCAGCTCCAGCAGGCGACCCGCGACGAGGGGATCTCCGAGCAGCGTGCTGGTTGCCGCGTCGACGTGCGCACGATAGGCATGGACGTCGGCGAGCGACGGTCGCGAGATCAGTCCCCGCTGCGGCCGAGGGTGCTTGGCGCCGACGGCGTTGTAATAGGAGTTGAACAAGACGCGGAACGCGGCATCGAAGATCCGGTATCCGGGCAGGTGCGGCTCGAGCACGAAGGTCTCGAAGAACCAGCTGGTGTGCGCCAGGTGCCATTTGACCGGGCTGGCATCGGCCATCGACTGGATGGCGCAGTCCTCCGCGGACAGCGGCGCGGCAAGCGCCATGGTCGCCTCCCGCACGGCGCGAAAGCGGGCAGCGAGCGTCGACCGGGCCTCCTCGGCCGGCAGTTCGGGCTGCAGCGGCAAACGATCGTTCATCGCTATGCTGATCTACCGGTCCGTTGCCGGAACCTGGAATTCGAAATCGGGCGGCGCAGGGCCATCGATGGTCAGTCCTCGGCGCAGGCGCTCCTGGCGAATCGCCGTTTCCGGGGTGCGCAGGCGGAGCGTGAAAGTGCGCGCCGCGTCCACCCACTCGAGTCGCTCTCGCGTGGTCATGCGGCCATAGGTCTCGAGCTGCTCCGCGCTTACGACGTACCCGAATCCACCTCGGATCGACGCGACCATTAGCGCTCCAATTTCCTCAGGTGCTCAATGTCGTGCCGGTCCTGCTCACGGCCGGATTGGTCTTTCATCGCAATAAGATCCGGGATGGAGGCGACGTCGATCGCAATCCCATCGAGGTCGCGCACGACGCGCCGGCGGTACGCCGACTCAAACTGGAGTTCGATGCCGAGCATCAAATCGACGGTAGGGGCGCCGGCTTCTCCTGCGCGCAGAGCAAAGGCGACGAGGTTGCGCTGCTCGACCCATTCCCTTCTTTTTGCCGGGTCAGCCAGTTCGGAGAGGCGAACCGGCAGCACGGGACGCAGCCCAAGCTCCTCGGCCGCGGCGATGAAATGATCCACGTTCTGGGGATCAAGCGCAATGATCACGTCGACGTCCATGGTCAGGCGCGGAATGCCATGAATGTTGACCGCCAAACCACCGACCAATAGATAGCGCACACGGTGTTCTGCCAGTGCCGCGAACAGCTTTTGGTAGAACATCGGCCGATTCTAGCGCACGGTTACGCGCGCCGGACCGGCAACGAATTGGCCTATCCGCGCGGCGTGCTCAAAACCCTCCGCGCGGAACACCGCCAGCACGCTGTCGACCGCGTCCGGCGCGCAGGCCACGAGCAAGCCGCCCGATGTCTGCGGGTCGGTCAGCAGCACGCGCGCGACCGGGTCTTCGTCGCGCAGCGTGACCTCGGCCCCATAGCCTGCCCAGTTGCGCTCGGACGCGCCGGTGGCGATGCCGTCGCGGGCGAGCGCGACCACGCCCGGGTGCAGGGGCAGCGCATCGAACTCGAGCTCTGCGCCCAGCGCCGAGCCGCGGCACATCTCCAGCACATGCCCGAGCAGGCCGAAGCCGGTGACGTCGGTCAGGGCATGCACCGATGGCAGGCGACCGAGCGCGATCCCCGGCGTGTTGAGTTGCGTCGTGCTCCTCAGCATCGCGGCGTAGTACGCCTCGGGCAGCTGGCCGCGCTTGAGCGCCGCGCTGTAGATGCCTATCCCGAGCGGCTTGCCGAGGATCAGGGCATCGCCGGGTCGGGCGCCGACGTTGCGTCGCAGCTGCCTGGGGTCGACGATGCCGATCGCCACCAGCCCGTAAATCGGCTCGACCGAGTCGATGGTGTGTCCGCCGGCGATCGGGATGCCCGCCTTGGCGCAGATCGACTCGCCGCCATCGAGCACGCGGCGAATGGTCTCCACCGGCAGGTTGTTGACCGGCATGCCCACCAGCGCCAGCGCGAACAGCGGCGTCGCCCCCATGGCGTAGACATCCGAAATCGCGTTGGTCGCGGCAATGGCGCCGAAGTCGAACGGATCGTCGACGATCGGCATGAAGAAGTCGGTGGTGGCGACGATGGCCTGGGTTTCGTTGATGCGGTAGACGGCGGCGTCGTCCGCCGTTTCGATGCCGACCATAAGCTCGGGCGGCACGACGCCGCGCGCGGCCTTGGCCAGGATCTCGCGCAGCAGCGCCGGCGCGACCTTGCAGCCGCACCCGCCGCCGTGGCTGAACTGGGTCAGGCGCAGGTTCGTGCGATCGGGGGCGTTCATCGGCTGCGCTTAAGGAGGCGGGCCCATTCTATGCTTGGGCGCCGGGAGCGCGCGAGGCGCCGAGCCGGCGGGGCTGTTCCCGCAGTGGCGAGTGTAGAGCACGGGCGGTGCTTTAGGCCAGACATAAAAACCCTTTGCCTAGTAGTTGAAAGCAAAAGGCTTTTCAGGGAAGCGTCGGTAGCGTAGGATGGCGCCACTTTGGAGGGCGCTCGACCGGTCTTATCGCCGCCTGCAGGCACAGGGAAGCGCGGCCGTGGTCGGTAAATAACTGACTGGATGCGTCCTTTCGAGGAGGGGCATTGAAGCCAACGGATATAGTCAATCCTGAGTATTTTCACAAGGTAGTCGACTGCCAGTGGGCGTGCCCGGCGCATACGCCGGTTCCCGAATACATTCGCCTGATCGCGGCCGGGCGCTACAGCGACGCCTACCTCGTCAACTGGCGTTCGAACGTCTTCCCCGGCATTCTTGGTCGCACCTGTGACCGGCCCTGCGAGCCGGCGTGCCGGCGCGGGCGGGTGGAGGAGGGGGCCCCCGGCGCCGAGGCCGACCGGCCCGGCCCGAAGCCGGAGCCGGTGGCCATCTGCCGACTCAAGCGCGTTGCCGCCGACCTCAAGGACGATATCCGGCATCGGCTGCCGAAGCGCGCCCCGCGCAAGAACGGCAAGCGCATCGCGCTCGTCGGCGCGGGCCCGGCGTCGCTCACCGTCGCCCGCGACTTGGCGCCGCTCGGCTACGAATGCGTGATCTACGACGCGGACCCGCGCGCCGGGGGCATGATCCGCAGCCAGATTCCCAAGTTTCGCCTGCCCGAGTCGGTCATCGACGAGGAGGTCGGCTACATCCTCGGCCTGGGCATCGAGTTTCGCGCCGGTGAACGCATCGACAGCCTGAAGGGGCTGCTTGCCGGGAACGGCAAGGGCTACGACGCGATCTTCGTCGGCAGCGGCGCGCCGCGCGGGCGCGACCTCGACCTTCCCGGGCGCCGCGAGGCGGCCAGGCACATCCACATCGGCATCGACTGGCTGTCGAGCGTCGCCTTCGGGCACACCACCCGGATCGGCAAGCGGGTGATCGTGCTCGGCGGGGGCAACACGGCCATGGATTGCTGTCGCAGCTCGCGCCGCCTCGGCGGCGAGGACGTCAAGGTCATCGTCCGCTCGGGCTTCGACGAGATGAAGGCCTCGCCGTGGGAGAAGGAAGACGCCATGCACGAGGGCATCCCGATCCTCAATTTCCACGTCCCCAAGGCGTTCACCCACGACAACGGCAAGTTGACCGGCGTGACCTTCGAGAAGGTCGCCGCGAGCTCCGATGGCCAGGGCCGCAGGCAGCTTTTGCCCACCGGCGAGCCGGACGTGCATTTCGCCTGCGACGACGTGCTCGTCGCCGTCGGCCAGGAAAATGCCTTTCCCTGGATCGAGCGCGACGCCGGCGTCGAATTCGGCCGCGGCGGCCTGCCGGTTCTCGACCCGGCGACGCTGCAGTCGACGCAGCCGAAGGTCTTCTTCGGCGGCGACGCCGCCTTCGGGCCGAAGAACATCATCTGGGCGGTGGCGCACGGCCACGAAGCGGCGATTTCGATCGACGCGCTGTGTCGCGGCGCCGATCTGCGCCAGCGCCCCGCGCCGATCTTCAACCTGCTGTCGCAGAAGATGGGCATCCACGAGTGGAGCTAT
>Ga0074045_10001427_pt1 | contig 23030 bp, 18 predicted proteins | sample BogForMeECP23OM2_FD_94442 | JGI IMG/M metagenome (GOLD analysis project Ga0074045, IMG submission 94442) | Bog forest soil microbial communities from Calvert Island, British Columbia, Canada - Bog Forest MetaG ECP23OM2 | ecosystem: Environmental > Terrestrial > Soil > Wetlands ... | reverse complement strand
GTTCTCGCTCATTTCCTGCACCTTTTCTCCTATTTCATCGGCTGGATCTTTATAGTGGATAGTCAACGTAGAGTGCCGTCGAGTAGCGTGAATACTTCGCCGGCGCGTTGCCGTCATAGCTCCTCAAGAAGTAGTTTTGGGCCCGCGCGTACCGTGTGAGCGTGAAGCTGCTGTTCGTGAAACGGCCCACCAGGTTGCCGTCGTAACCCGCTCCCCACCCCGAGTCTGAGTACCGCACTTCGATTCCGCCTCCCGAAGGGAGAGTGCCTCCCACGTCTACCGTCACTGTCGTCGAAGTCACATTCGTGACCTCGGCGTCGGTGAGATCGGCAAGGTAAACATTGCCCACCATGCTCACATCGGTCGGCGTCAACACCTGTGTCTGTTTCACCAGAGCTGTCACAAAAGCAAAATCCAGCGAAGGATCTCCCGCATCCACAAACCGCAGTGTGTAGCGCATGTTTTCGCCAGCGATGTCGGCGATTTCCAGGTCCACTTCGCGCACGACCGCCGTGAACGTTGCCATCCGGGATGGAACATTCACCGCCAGGCCGTCTCCCGGGAAAATGTCCGCCGCCCCGCCCGGCAGAAACTTACTCCACACCTGATACTCCCCGGCCCATCCCTGCCCGGCGTCATCCAGCAAAGCCAGTGCCGCTGTTTCGCAATCTGCCGAAGTGCGCGGAACCGGTATCCCAATCTCGCGCACGCTCCCCCGCACTCCGTTATCGCCGCCATGCTGACTCGCCGCAATGCTCGCGGAGTTAATCACTCGTGCCATGGCATGGCCTTGGCCGCGATAACTCACTTCGATCGCCGCATTCGCCGGCGGTATGTACTCGGGATAAAATTCCAATGCGGGCTCGGTCGAAATTTTGCACTCCGCGCCGTCCAGCAACGATCCCGCCAGTACCGTCACCGGATTGCCCTCATACGGTGTGCTCCGCACCAGTGCATCGACGGGCAGCCATATATAAGTGAACGCCACCGAACAATAGATGCTGCCGGCATTGATGAGTGCATAAGTGCAAAACCCGGGCGCATTCGCAATCACGCCGTCGTACAGAACTGTGGCCGGTGCGATCTGCGTAGCAGGATTCGTCGGATCAATATCCTGCACTTCGAGCACGACCCGCACATCGCAAGCGACTGCGCTGCCGCCTCGCGCCGCCCCGCTCGTATGCAGCGAAGAATGAAACACCTGCTGCATCCGGTAAACCTCTGTCGGGTAAAGCTGCGTGGTGAACACGTAATGGTGCCCAGCCTGCGTGGCAAGCGCCGTTCCCGTGACCGCGCCCCCGACCAGCGCCTGGATGTTACAGTTGGCGCCTAGGGGAGTTACGCGAAAGCCCGCAAGACAGCCAGCGATCGATAGCGCGCCGGCATACAATCCCCCGATCACTCCATCCGACGCCGCACTGGAAACGAACACCACGTCCCCGTGCTCCAGCATCGTGGCTCCGCCCAGTTCAATCTTCTCGATGAAGTTCAGCAGCGTTTGCCCATCTATCCCCGTTCCTCCCGCGACCTGCAACTGGCCGTTGCTGGCCGTAATCACACTGAGCGGATCGGTTACGGTCCAATGGGTCGGATCCAATTCCGTGTAAATCTCGTCAAGAATTGTGCGGTTGTACAGCGCGATCTGACTACTGCGCGAGAACGGCTTCTGTGACATGTAGAACTTTGTCGTCAACCCGTCGCCGACAAAGTAATCCTTCACGTGCGCGCTCGGCTCCAGTGGCCCCAGAATCGTCAAGTCGTTGACCAGCCGGTTGACGCTCTGCAGTTGGAGATCGCCCGGAGAAAACGTAGCAGCATCCTCCGCGAGCGCATATGTGTTTGCCGCCAGCGGCGCGAAGAACAGCTTGCCGTTGTCGTCCCGGTAAGAGCAGCGCGCCGAAAGCGCAATCTCCGCCGCCGATGCCGTCCATTTTTTCGCCGGGTTGACGCTGTAATACGGAATCGGATCCCCCGCTTCAACGCCGCTCAAGTCAAACCATCCCGGCAGCGCCTCTGTAGTCAACTCCTGGAAAGCGGCCCCAGCATTCCGATCCACAAACGGCGGATGCGCAGGAGGCGCCTTCCGATCCATCAGCATCACGTCGCTGAGCGCATCCACCTCGTACCGGTAAACCAACCCGCGGTCTGACCAGCCCACATACTGATAGGCCGGTGTCTCCGTGATGTAACCGGTGAACAAATCATTCCCGTTGCTTAAAGTCAGCAAGACGCGCCCGCCGATCACCGGTACGCTCAAGCTCTCGGCGCCGGCTGTCAGGCCGAATTTCAATTCCGCCGGACTGTTAAGTTTGCGCACCAGGCTGGGATTCTTGCTCGAGTCCACGAATGCGGTGTAGTCCCGCGCTCCGAGACCGTCGAGATTGTCAATCCGTAATTTCATCGCTTATTGGAAAACTCCGCCTTTTAAAAGGGAAGGGCACGGTCCCGGAGGGACCTGTGAAAATAGCCCGCCAGTTCACTGGCGGGATCCAGCGCGCGGGGAAAACACGTCCCAGTGCCGTAGGCACGACTGGAACGTTGCGTGCCCGGCTAATAAACCGCCGCCCCACCAGCCGGAAAATAACTCCGGTAACAAAGCACCACCGCTCCGTCGTTGCCGTCCAAAGTCGGCAGCGCCGTAAACGACGCCTGCAACGCCAGCTCTCCGATCGGCTTCTGAATCTCGATCAGACTCTCCTGCGCCCATTCCGCTTTCACCGTGCACGGACTCAAAATCGGATAGAAGAAACAAACGCGTCCACCCGACTCCTCTTCCGCCACGAACAATCCCGACCACTGTTGCAGAAACGCGCCGCCTTCGCGGTCCACAAAGGCCATCACCTTCTGCACCGCCGCCCCAGACGCAGGCACTCCCCCCGGCAGCGCCTGCGTCAGCAGCATTGATGTAGCCGTCACCAGCGCAACCCGGCCCACGTTGAACGTAACCCGCCGCACATAGTTGGCATCCTGCCGCACGTCCGCTGGATTCTTCACATACGCGGCCGCGATGCCCGTGCCCACATAACCAACCTGCTGCGCGTAGTCCACATCGCATGACACCAGGTCACCGGCCTGGAATCCGGCAATGGCGCCCACTCCCAATACCAGTTCCTCAGCCGTCGAACCCGTCAGCAGAGGCACAGCCGTCAGCGGAATTCCGCCTGACCCCGCTCGTGATGCGCTCGGATCCGTGGCCAGCACATTCATGTGCTCCGCGCCTCCCGCCAGAGCCATCTGCAACTTTCCCCAGTCGCGAAACTCAAAATCAACGCGCGCGCCCAGAGCGTGCCGAGCCTGTGCCGACACCGCACCGGCCGTCCCGCCCACCAAAGCCTCGATCTGCGATGTGCTGGTGCGCTGAAAGTTGTCAATCCATCCCAAATCAATCCACGGAGCCGTAGGAGCATCCAACTGGAAACCGTTGTCTTTCGATGGATCAAAAACTGCCGTCGGCCCATTCACTCTATCCACCGGCGCGAAATAAGCGCGCATCTGTCTTGCCACTGGCCGTAATCCCGCCCGCGTCATGCTTCCACCTCGGGCAGAAAGAAATAGATCCTCAGCTCCGCATACCGGTCTACCCTCGCTGTACCGGCGCTCCATTGTTGTTTTTGGATGGAGACGTCTCCCGGCGCATTTCCCATTACCGGCACCGTCCAGAAAATCCCCGATCCCAAATCAGCGGTCGGAGTCTGGCTGTAATCGAGCATCTCGGTATGCGGCGGATCACAGATTCCAAGTAACTCGTCGTCCATCTCCGCCAGCATGCGCCCCCGATCCACTCCGGTTCCGCCGCTGCCTTCGCTCGCATACCAGATGTGGCAATCCAGTCCCAGCATCGGCCGCGTACTCTCCGCAATCAGGACTTCGCCAAAATCCACATAAAACGCACCCGGCTGCGCTTCCCCAAACCGCGGCTCCAGGTTTTCGCGGACCACGATCGCCGGCACCGTGACTCCGTCGATCACCATCGTCCGCGCCGGATTCAAAACCGTAAGCCGCGACCGCAGAGCCATAAAAAAACTGTCCTTAGCCGCCTGCATACTTCCCCCGCAATTTCGTCTGCCTCATCCTGAACCCCTGTCATCCTGAGCGGAGCAGAACGATTCGCTAAGCGAATCGCTCTGCGGAGTCGAAGGACCCCTACCCCCTAAAATGCCGCCTGCCTCTCAAAGCTCAACATGAAAATCCGCCCCGGTTCTAACTGAAAGCTGATAGCTGACAGTTCCTATGCCACCGCCGCCACCCGGTACAGATAAGTCACGCCACCCAGCCGCTCGACGACGAACCCTTCGATGTGGAACACTTCGCCGCAGTACACCAACGCCAAAGCCGTCGCGAACAACACTTCCGCCGAAGCCACGTTCCGCTGGCTCACCTGCTCCGCCAGCGCCGCCTGTCCCGCCAGCATCTCGATTCGCCGCCGTGGACCGTTGTTCTCCGTGGTAAGTTCCACCACAACCACCGGTGCAATCAACGCCTGCTCAACTCCCGGATCCACCAGGCCGAGCTGTGCTACGGCATCGGCTGGCATTCCCGCTGCGGCAAACAGCAGGATCACTTCCGTGCCTCCGAGGGTTTGCAGCATCGCATCCGCTGCCCGCGCCGCCGCTGCTCCAGAAATTCCCGTCATCGTCATCCCACTTTCTGCGCCCATAGGGCGCCAGCAGCGATTGCACGGTTTCATCCAGCAGCGAATCGGAGAAGTACATCAGTTGCAGTCTGTCGGGAAGAACATTCCTTTTCACATTCAGCGCCGGCGTAGCCTGCGCATTCTTCACCAATTGCGCGCAAGCTACCTTGACCGCGTCTGGAAACGGATCGAGCCCCGCCGTATACACAATCTCAAGTTCGGTGAACGTCCACCCCAGCGCATTCACCGGAAGCGTGACTTCCCCCGTTTCCAGGAACACATCCAGGTCCGCTACGTTCAAGTCCACCCACGTTCCAGGAATTCCGAACGCGATAGCCGCGTCCCACCCCATCGCCTCGTATTCCAACTCGCCTCGCCGCGGTGTCGCATACCGCGCTTGGGCCGACACAATCGGCGATGTTGCCGGTGCCACCGGGTTCAGCGGCAAGTAGGTAAGCCGTACCGGCCTGTGTCCGTTCTCGGTTCGGAACCGCTCCGTGTACTGGTTGACCGCCAGCGTGACCCGTCGGCAATGCGCATCCACAATCGCCGATGCTGCCGTCACCCACGCCAAATCAGTAGTCGTTTCCAGCCCGTAAGCTGTGTATTCCGATGGTTGCAAATAGTTCATCTCATCAACCCCTTGTCATCCTGAGCGGAGTAGAGGGCTTCGCTCGGCGAATCCCTCTGCGGAGTCGAAGGACCTCCACCCACTAAAGCCTCTCAATTCACCGGGGCCCCACTCATCGCGCACCTTGCGATGAGTGGGACCTTTCCAGTTGCTTGCTACCGGTTCACTTTCACTTCGTAGTGCGCATAGGACGCGCCCTTCACCACCACGCCACCAAACTTCACCACGACACTTTGCGTCGTCAATGTGTTCGGCAGTCCCAGCTTGAAGACCCGAGGATTCGGGTCGGTCAGCCAGTGGTACTCGATCATGTCCTCGGTCACGATGTACGCCGGAAGCACTGCACTGCCACTTCCCGGTGTGCCCGCATAAGGAAGGGCCCATTCCGGAATCAGTGGCAAATCGCCGGCTTGCGTGCTCAGGGTCTTTACCGTCAGCCCGCCCGTGATCTGCGCTGTCGCCAGTACGACGTTGTACTCCGCCTTCATTTCGCGGTCGATCAGGTCGAGCAGCACCGGATTCGCATAGATCGCCGTCGGCCGCACCTCGTACGATGAGCTTGAGACCATCTGCGCGATGGTGCTCTTCAGCCCGTCCACGATGCTGGCAGTAGTTGCGATGGTGGTACTGTTACCTCCCGCCTCGATCTGTCCGATGGCTCCGAAATACTGTGACGTGGTTGGCGTGCTCAGCGAGGTGTCGTTGCCGTTCCATAGGGCCACGTCGTGAGTGCGCAATACCCCGTCCACCGCATCGGCCAAGTCTTTGGCTTGCAGATACGCGAACTGGCTCTGCTGCGTGCCCACCTCCATGTCAAACAGGTTGTAATTGATCTGCGAGACCAGCGCCTTCAGCGGAACACTGCGCTCCACCCGCGTCGGCGTTTGCAGCGTCGGCACAATGTTGCGCGGATCGACGAACGCCTGCGCCGCGGTTGGCGAGGCAATCGCCGTCTCCTCGAAAAACCGCGATGGATGTCCTGTGGCCGGCACTTGTTTCATTCGTTGTCCGAACACGCCGCGCCGCCGCACAATGTCCGTGATTTCGGTCTGATACCGATCAATCTCGATCGCGCCCGGCCCCAGAAAGTCCGCTGCCGCATGTAAATCCAGAAAATTCGCTTTCATGTCTTCTCCTCAATTGAGTTGTTACTGCCTTTTCTTTCTGATTCCCCGTCTCTTGTCATCCTGAGCGGAGCATGGACTTCACGAAGTGAACTCCACGCGGAGTCGAGGGACCCCTGCCGGGTGCAACTCATCGCGCACTTTGCGATGAGTGGGTTCTTCTCCACCCCAATAAAAAAGGACGCGATCCAACTCGCGCCCCATAACCAACGCCCCAACGACCAACGACGATCGACCAACAACCCCCTACTCGATCATCCCCGCCCGTGCCAACTCCGCTTTCACCGCGATCCGTTGTTCCACGCTGAGTACCGCCAGCGTCTTATTCAGTACCGCCGGATCGAGTCGCTCGTCTTCCATCTCATTCTTCCCAATTAGCGCCGAGACCGCCGGCGACAGCGTCTTCCGGGCCATCCGCGACGCCTGCGCTTTCAGATCGGCATTCGACCTCTCCAGTTGCACAATGCGCTGCTGCAAGTCGGGTCCAGTTTCTTCCACCTGGCGCCGCTCGGTGGTTTGTGTAACGCTCTCCTCGACCGCCGCTACGATCCGGTCCACTTTCGCATTCAGCATCTCCTGCTGCGCATCCAGTTTTCCCAATACGCGGTCAAGTGTCTCGGTGGCAGACGCCAGTCGCTCGGCCGCCGCCATCATCTGCTGCATCATCTCTTCGTTCATTCGTCTTTCCTCCCTGGTTTGTTTCGTGAGTTTGTTCGTGTAGGGACGGGCGCCCTCGCCCGTCCAAGGCGAGCGCAGCTCGGCAGCTGCCCGTCCACATTGCCCGGGGCCGCTTTGCTTACCCCAGTTCGATCCACGTCGAGCGATACGCCGCTTTATCCCGCCGCAGCACCGCTGCCCCCGTAAAGGTCACCCGGTTCAGCACCCACACCGCTGCCGTGATGTCCTCCACCAGCGCGTCCGTAATCTCATACGACATTCCAAGCCCCGAGCGAGCCCTCCGGACATTCCTCTCCGCGCTCTCCGGTCCGGCGGAGACCGACGCCCCCGGCCGCCCCGGCCCGCCGATCTCCGCCACGATCTCCGGAAAATCCCGGGCATACAGAAATCCACCCACTTCAATAACGCGCCCCACTATGTCCGCTCGCGTGATCACCCCAATCTTGCGCCGCGCATCGTGACGATCCAGCGCCGGAGAGTAATCCAGTCCCATCCCCATGAGTGACGGCATCGCCGCCTCCGCCGCCCGCCTGGTCAGCAGCACGCGATGCCCGCGCGCGCCCGACGGCGACTTGTCCGATGCAACATCGACGATCGTCAATACCCCTCGAAACGCTGCCCGGTTCGGATGCCCATGCACCGCTGGCATTTCAATCGCCATCGACTCCACTGACAATCCCATTTCCCGCTCCCGTGTCATCCAGTTCTTTCCTGAGTTGAATTTTTCCACCCGCGCCCAGGGTTTTACTTCTGCAATCTGACTTCTGCAATGCTCTTACACAATCTCCGCCAACCCTCTCGCCCGCCGCACTTCGTTAACCGTGACCACCCCGTTGCGCAGCAGGATTTCGTCGATCTGTGCTTGCTCCATCTCGTCCTGGGCATCGACGTCGGTGAATACAAACTCCAGGTCCGTCCACCCGAGCTTTTTCGCAATCGCATCTCGCGTCAGGTACTCGGCCACTAGGCGCGCCGTCGGAACAATTGCCGATCGGAAGCCCAGATCACTCATCTCTCCTGCCGTCGATCGGTTCACATCCTGCTCTAATCCCAGGAACTGCGCCGGCAGATCGAACGCATTCGCGATGATCCGCAACAGAAACTCCTGCCACGCAAGTCGCAGGTCCGCATCCGTCCCGGCCCCGAACCGCAGCACCTCCGGTTTTGACTCAGCAGAAATAATCGGCACACGTCCCGTACCTTCAATCTCGTCCTGCCACCACCGGATCAGCCGATCATGATGTGCCGGAGTCAGACCCTGCAGCCACAGCGCATACTGCACCACCGAATTCGAAGCCAGTCGCCCCGCGTACCGGTACGCGCTCAAGAACGCATTGATCGTTTCGAACGCCACTTCCAGCCGCCCCAGTCCGAACGGCGTGTGCGTCCGCGGATTCAGCCGGATGTAACTCAGTTCGTTATCGTTCAGTACGATCTGACCCTCCGCCCCATACAACCCGGTCACCTGTGCATACCGTGGCGAGTCGGGACGCCCATCCCAATCTGTCATGATCCGTATCGTCGCACCGTCCACCGGCCACATCAGAAGGGGTAGCGCCGGCGTCCCGCCGGTTGATGGTCCCGTCCACCCCTCGACTAAATCAATTTCAATCGCCCCGAATCCTCCAACAATCACATCTTCCAGTACCTGCTCTATCAGGGAGCGAAACGAATCGTCCGGATTCGGCGCCTCGAAATTCTCGGTCAGCACCTGCATACGCCGCGCGCCGTCCGGAATCTGCTCCAGTACCCGCCCACGCCGTGGCTGGATGCGCCATCGCATCCCCACAATCCGATCCTTAATTACGTTGATCGCCCGCCGCGCCACCGGAGTCTCCGCGAACCGCCGCAGATTCGCCGGCGTAGGCTTGGGCACCAGATTGTGCGGCGCGGGCGCCCCCGCCCGCGAAAGACTCGGCGAAGAGAACGGAGCCAGGTTCGACCCCGCTCCCGCCGTCCGCCGTCCATCGCGCCCGGCAAACAAACCCGTGGCAAACCAATCCCGCAAAGACACTTCTCCCACCCGGCGCATGGCGCCGCGTACCCTCTCTCGAATGTTCATGATCTCCTCGTCGCGGTTCTTAAACCCTGTCATCCTGAGCGAGGATTGCTGCTTACGGAGTAAGCTGCAACCGCAGTCGAAGGACCCCTGCGTCTCACACGTTTCCTCGACAGCATCAAGGTGTGCTCTCTACAAATAGAAATGGCACAGCTTTCGCCGTGCCGTGTGCGCACCTCTAAGCGGAGTCACTTCTGCAATCTGACTTCTGACCTCTCCAATCTCACGCCCGCAGCTCCCGCCGCACCTCGCCCGCGATCCCCGCCATCTCCCCCACCGCCCGTACCCGCACCGAATTCTGCTCCAGCATCCCAATCGCGAACCGTGTTCTCTCTCCCTCCAACGCCAGTCCCCGGTCCACCACCGCCGTCAAGGACGGCCGCAGTTCCTCCCGCCGCATCCCCGCCTCAACCCGCGAGTAACGATAAGCCAGCGCCAGCGCCTGGTCCACATTCGCTACCACCGAAACCGCTTGAAACATCTTCACCGCGCCCTCCACCCGATAACCAAAATCAATCCGGAACGGATCTCCCGGCCCAGTGTACTTAACCACATCCAAATCTCTTTGCATCAATTCCAACACTCCAGCTTCAAGGAAGGCCTCTCTCATCATGTTCACAATTGCCACTCGCCCCGTGCGCTGCTGCGCCCGCTCTCCGCGTCCGATTGGAACCAGGTACATCCCAGTCAGCATTTCCATTTCTTTTGCCGGATCTTCCGTCAGTACCGCCTTCGTCGGCGCCACGTCGAGCATCGTTCCGAATCTCTCGCTCATCAGTTGCAGCAGATCTTCGCGCCGCCGCAGACTCCCCAGCTTTCCTCGGATCTCTTTTTCCACCATCTCGAACCACTCCAACTCCACAGCTGGAGCCACGCACTGCAACATCCTCCAGTCGCGCGTGAACCGCACGTCGGCAAACCCGCCATCGCTCTCCACCAGTAACAATCCGACCGTTACGAAATCGTCCCGCAAAGCATGCGGCAAGAATCGCAGCAGATAAAGTTCGAGTTGTCGCTTATTAGCCATCAACTCTCAGTTTCCAACTCTCAGTCTCTAACCCTCAGCCCAATCGTCCCCCCGTGTACCCCTGTGCCCCCTGTGGTTCAAGCTCTTCTCTGCGACCTCAGCGTATTTTGCGGTTAGGAAGATGGTAGCTAAGCCTCGCTCCCCCATTCTGGAAACGGCCTCCGCGGCGACCCACGGAATGCCAGAATCAACTCCCGCACCATCGTCTTCCTCTCGATCAGCCTCTGCACCAGCGCTTCAAGTTCATCCCAGGACCCGCCATACCAGGTCGGAGGAATCTCTCCCGCTACTCGCCAAATCGCATCTTCATCCAGCTTCTCGATCCGCGACAACCAGGGTTCAAACGATTCCCACCCATTTACTCGCGCGTAAACTTCATTCCGCGGATATACCCCGCGCAGCGGAAAATCCGGAAACGTCCACTCGCCTGCATTAAAGCAATACCCCTGATCGATGAATGACGCCGAGTACTTCTTCTCCCGCATCTTCCGCCAGAACGCCGCCTGCCGTCCATCGGCATTACACGTCCATTTATCCAGTGCCAGGATTCCCGCAAACGTCCCCAGGTTCCGCACTCGATCCAGCATCTCCGGAGGCAAGTAATCGAGCACCTGCCCCTCTACCGGGCTCACCACGTAACGCGACCCGAATTCCAGTCCCGCCTCCACCGGAATCGCGTGGTTCCCCAACACAATCGTCAGTTCCGCAGTGTGCTCGACCAGCCACGGTTTGACTTCCACCACCTCCGCCGCCGGCACCGGCAGTCCCACACGCTCCGCCAGCCGCGTCGCCAGAAACTCATTCGCCAGCACCCGCTCATGCTGCGGATTATTTCGGAACTTCACTACGTAGTAGTGCCCGTCGTCGCAGCGCATCAAGTGGCTCTGCGCTCCACCCCGCATCCTCTTTACGTGTTGGACAGCAATGGTAGGCATTATCTGTCTGGGGACGGGACTCTTCCCCGTCCAAGCGGAGCGCGGTTCGGTCTCGGCATCCTCCACTCAGCAATCTACCTTTCGCAATGCCGCCCTGCCTGTGACCGCCGCCACACCAGAAATGTTCATTTTTCCAGGCTGCCAAATTCCATCTGCCGCTTTGCTCCCCGCCCAACCTCCGCCATCCTCACGATCCAGGCAATCGCCAGCGCCATGACACAATCGTCATGAGTCCCTGGAGCCGCCCCGGTATTGCCGTTCGCATACCGTACGAAAGTGCGGCATTCGTTCAGCAGCCGCGGACTCCTGAACCGCCCCGGTTCCTGCACGAGCGCCTCCGCCAGGTTCTCAATCATGGCCGGACGGCTCGCCGCTGACGTCAACCACCCATCCTGGTCCCTTTCCATGAACACATTCGGGTATTGCAGCATCCGCAGATAAGCCAGCACACCGTGTCCGTGATTGTTTCTCTCCACCGCCAATAGCGCCGTGTTGTATTTCTTCCCCAGTTCCACCAGTCGCTGCGCAAACTCCCGCGGAGGCCAATGCCCATGCAATTCCGCACACTGCGTTCCCAGAGTCCGGTCGATCACTTCCGCGCACGAATAATCGCCCTCGACCCCGCCCCCCGCCGGGTCGACTCCGATCACATACTCCCGTCCCGTTTGCACCGGCAACCAGATCATCAGCCGCTGGTTGTCGCGCAACTCCAACGGTTCGCCCGACCCCCGAAGCGCCTGTTCCACTGCTACCAGGTCGAAAACGCACTCTCCCGACGCCCGGAAACACGAAACCGGGTCCTCGGCAAATTCCTGTACGGCAAGCCCACGCAGTGACGCCCATTGTTGCCGCCGCCAGGCTATCTGCTCCCTTTTCAGCCCATGAAGGGCCGCCAGATCCAGTTCCTCCTGAGTGAGTGGAGGGAAATCCGCACTCGGTTCCATGGCGTAGGCTGCGTCGAACCACCAGGGAAAAAAATGCCGCGTATATCCGGTCTCATCCGCGCGCTGCCACTCCTCGTAGAAAAGTCCACCCGCCCCGTTCGCCGTAGACTCCAGCACGATGTCGCCGCCCGGTACCACCGCCGCCCGCAATGACGCCAGCGCTTCGTCGCCTTTTCTGCCCCAGCGCGAAACCTCCGAGCAATGCAGATTCTGGATCGTCCGGCCGCGTCCGGCATTCTCTTCCGCCGATGCCAGACAGTACTCGCTGTCCCGATCCGGAAATACCAACTGCCGTGCGTTACGATGCGAAGTTCGCAGGACGCCAGTCCGCGCCTCATCCGGCAGTTTCTCCCAGAATCGCCGGACGATCCGGAAAATGTCCTCGGCCGATTCCCGGTCCTGGGTCACCTGCATGCTCAGAGTGCCCCGCCGCGTGATCGTCTGCACGAAGAATCGCGCCGCGATGTAGGTCGTGATGCCCACCTGTCGCGCCTTGAGCACCACGTTCTGGTTCGTGCACCCCCGTGAATACTCCCGCTGCGCGCGGTTCAAATTGAAGTCGGACTCATTGATTGTCTTCGTGCGGATCTTCAGATTTTGTTCGATGAAGAGATCCCGCTTCGTCGGCGTCCACAACTCCCCAGCCTCCAACCCTTCCCCACTGCGTTGTTGCTCGTGTTTATCCAGGCACTTTCCCAACAAATCCAAACTCTCAGGCCCAAAATCAAACGTCACAACTGCCATCCATTGATGGCTCCCTTTTCAATGACTCGCGCTGAAATTCTCCGGCACATACGCGTACGCCCCAATCTCCCACCCCGCTCCATACGAGTTCTGATTGATTCCCAGCAGGTCGTATTGATACTCCACCCCCAGATTCGCGCCCGCATCCTTAACCGGTGAATTCACCGTCGGCCGAAAATCCGCCTCCGTTCCACTCGACCCACAAACGTAATAGCCGCCTGGCACATAGCCCGCTGGCACCACATCGTTCGGCTGGCACGACAAAAGCAAATTCACCATCTGCGTGTTCGATTCCAGCGTAGCGCCCCCCTGAACCAGCGCGTCCATGAAGTTTTCGACTTCATCCGGCCGCAGCTCATTTACATGCCAGAAATACCCGATCGGCCTTCCCCACAATGCGTTCTTAAATAGATCCTGGATGACCCGATTCCGTAGCTGCTGATAACTCAAATTCTGGTAGTTAGGCACCACACCCTGGCTCAGAATATTGAACACGTCATAGCCCGTGGCCAGGGTTGTATTCGCGCCGCAGCATGGCTTTAGGCTGCCGGTTCCACGCACACCCACATATCCCAGACTGGCCGCAATATTCTCGGTTACCGGATCTTCATAAGTTCCCGGCATCACGTACACTCGTTGTGCGGGCATCCCGGTGAAGTTCAGATTCATCCACGCCTGCGCCCAACTCATCTCTTCCGTTTCCATCTGCGTTTCGTCAAGATCCAGGTTCTGCGCCGAACTTCCAATATCCATGTTCGTGACGTTGGCCAGCGAAATACTGCGCGCGGTGCTCTTTGCGTTCACGTCGAGACTCACCGAGAACACTCCACGCTGCTGCAGCGTATACAAAATTCCCCCCAGCGTATCGAGCCCGTTAGAAGTCTGCCCTGGCGCCGCCGGCGTCACATCCCAGTTAATATCGGCCGCCGGATCATCTGGGATCGTCGTCACCGTTACAGTCGCATGGCCTGGGGCGGGATGTGTAATGTTCAAGGTCGCGCCTGAAGCAAGCGTTCCCGTGTACTGCAAATTCTCAAAAGCGTGGCATGGAACCGGAAATGGCCCGTTCGCCCCGCAACTGGCCGCCGGTGGATCCCAATACTCATGCGATATCGAGTGCGTGTTAACGTCCCACCCCGCGTTGATCCAGCCCTGCACTTCGCTAATGATCGACTCCGAGTAGCTCCCGCCCGTAACCACCGCAATCGAGAGCGGTATCCCTTTGGCGTTCATCATCGGAAGCAATGAGTTGATATAGCTATCGCTATACTGCACCAGTCCAGGATCGTCATAACTCACCGACGTATATGCCGGCCACCGATGCCACTCGCGGATCCAGGGTGGCGTTTCGGCCGCGACGTTGTGCGATCCCGCTGTCGGCCCGGGAGTGCCGGAGGTATCCACCATCAGCGCCGTAGCCAGGTTGTTAGCGTATAGATGGCAGTAGTCATAACTCACCGCCCCCTGCACGTTATCCACGATGCCATATGCGCGATTCCCGTATGCGCGACAGTTCTTAATTTCAAATGCACACCCGCCGCTGCCACAACCATCAAAGCGGTAGCCCGCATAGTTCATGTTCGCGTCCGTGTTGTAAAGATGGATATCCACCGGCGTGCCGCTCGGATGCACGTAAAAGCCCAAGGGCACCGTGCCGTTCTCTACTTCACTGTCAGCGGCCATGTTCGCCAGCCAAAGATGGTCGCTCACCCCCTGCACCTGCACTCCATAGCCATCGAACCAGTCAATTTGCAGATGCTGAATTTCCAGCCACGAGACGCTGTTCACATTCAGCACACTCTGCCCGCTGAGCACGATGGGCGCAACCGTGGAGTAATGCGACGCCGGATTGCCATTGGCGCAGTACACATACAAAATGTAGTTCGTCGAGTCGTACCAGAAATCCCGATCCTGACTCAGTGCCGCTTGGCTTGCTTGCGCCGTTCCCCACACCGTCCCAAACCGTACATACTGCAACTGCGATGGCGGCTGGGTCAGGCAATAGAAGTTCCGAATGCCGCACTGCACCACCGTTGCCAACCCGCTCGTAAACGAATATAGCGTTGCTGACCAGACGTTCGTGCTTCCTACCTGGGTCCACCACCGCGCTGCAATTGGCAAATACCCAGTCAAGTGCGGCGGTTGCCCATTGCCATAACTGTCGATCTTGATTAGCGAACCACTGCTCCCGCTCGAGGGCGGAGTCAGCGTTTCGTTCCAGGTACAGTCTCGCCGCAGGTTGATCGTGTCACCCGGCTGGAAGCTGGAGATCCCAACTTGCAGCAGAGTGCGCCACGCCTGTTGCGGACTGGCGCCCGAATTTCCATTCGACCCGTAATTGCAATCCACAAAGTAATCGGAGGCACACGCCAACGGCGCTCCTAGAAATAGAAGCAACAACACTTGTTTGATCATCGCGGCCTTAGTTGATTGCCCAGTTAGGCGCACTTGTAGTCGCGTAGGTGTCGGACGGACAAGTTGCCGTAGCCGGCAGGGTCCCGCCCGCAGTGACACTCACGTTCGAATTAGCCCCACCGGAACTCCCCGCGAAGGTGAATCCACCGGTGTCGCCAATCAGTGTCGCGCAACTTGTAGTGCAACTTGTCGTGTAAGCCAGATAGTAGCGTCCAGGCTGCAAGGTGACCGAACCACCCGTCCAGTTCGTCGTCTTCCATCCTGTCGATGCGGCGAATGTCGTCCCCGCAGTCGGGCCAATGTGTGCTTGCTGTGTACACGTCCCGCCCGCGGTACCAGAGTAGATGCCTAGGTCATACGTGTTAGACGTGTTGTCGGCAGTCGACACGTTATAGATGACCTGACTCGTAGTCTTCGCGAAATCCAGAACCACCCCGGTAAAAACTGCCTTGTTGGTTGCCGTCGAAAAATTGATGTTGCTGCCACCGTGCGAAAACGTGAGCCATGGGATGGTCGTCGAATTGGCCGGAAGCGCGCTCTGCACGAATGCGGTAGTCGCCAGCTTAGTCGAACTATCTCCCTGGCTCGCCGTCGGCCCAGTAGGAGTGCCAGTGAATGCAGGCGACGCCAGCGGCGCCGCTCCCGTAACCTGCCCAACCGAGTAGTCGCCGGTGCCAGCAACCACCACGCCCGTTCGCCCGAACACGCTGGTGACTGCACCCGCAGGCATGCACGACGCCCCGCTCGTCAACTGGCACTTCAACCCGTTGTCCGACCCAATCCCAAGCGAAAAATCCATCCCGCTCGGCACCGTGACGGTTGTTCCCGTCCATTTTTTCCCCGACCACTGGGTGGGAGTGCTGCCCGTCTGGTTGATATTCCCCGCCACGTTGAGGTTTCCGTTGAGCGTCACGTCGCTGGAAAACGTCTTCGCCCCGCTAACTGTCTCAGCACCCGCCAGATGCACCACGGCAGAGTCTGCCGCGGCTCCTGTAACCTGCGAAACCGAGTAGTCGCCATTCACTGCCGTAACCGCGCCCGTGCGGCCAAACACCGAGCTTACCGCCCCACCTCCGCCGCTCCCGCCCGGAGCTCCAAAACTCACTCGCACCCCGCCACCCTCAATGCGCCCGATCACCTGCACCCCACTCGGGCGAGTCGTTGATCCAGCATCGTGGCACTTCCCAGCTTGGCTGGCACTGGCGACCACGTAGTCTCCAGCAACCGGATTGGCGGCATCGAAGTTGCAGGCCGCCAAACCAGCCCACGTGATCACGGCTTTGTTAGACGTGCCCGCCCCGCCACTGATGATGCCGACCACGCCATCCGTGCTCGAAGTCGCCGCTGTCTGAACTCCCGTGGCGCCGCTGTTGTAGATCGCGAGCTGGTTTAGCGTTGTGCCGTTCGTGGCGTCGTTCGGGAACTCAAAGTCCTGACGGCCATTGCTGTACATATTGAATGAGGTCTTCGCAAAGACGCTTCGCACCGCCTGCCCCGTGTCCGTCCCAATGTCGTAACTGTAATCGGAATTCGGTTTAAAGGTTCCATCCGCGGAGAAAAACCATTTAATGCCTGAGCCAATGTGCATGCCCAAACTGAGGGCATTGCCACTGGTCGCGTCCTCGCTGCGCAGGACGTTGTAATTTGTCGTGCCGATCGTTTCCGAGCCCAGCGAGATCCGCGCCCAGGTTGTGTTGTTCGCGTAGTTGGAATACACCCGCAGGTTCTGCGCACTGCTTCCATTGCGCTCCTCCAGATTGTCCGCCGGATCGCCACCCGGATCCGAGTTGAACAGGTTTGTGATTCCCAGCTGGACGACTTGCCCATTGTTCTCAATAATTCGCGGGGTATGAGTCGCCGAATCAAACCAGAACACTCCCCAGTTAGGGATCCCGGCAGGCTGCGTCGTTTCCGACAACTGGATCACGTTGGGCGTTGTGCAATTCGCATTGCCATTCGCCGCAATGCCCGTCGCAAACGATCCGCTGCACTGCGTCGGAATCGCCGCTAGGGCGAGCGCCGTCCCCGCCTGCCCGCTGATATTCGAACTTGTAAAAGCAACCTGGTGTGTGGTGCCGCCAATGTTCACCACCGGCAACCCCGCAGCTGTATCCAGCCCAACGCCGCCACTCGGAGGAACGTAGGCATTCCCCTGAGGCAACACTAAGCTCCCACTCATCGTGACGTTGCTTGTGAAAGTCTTTGCCCCGGCTATCGTCTCGGTGCCCGTGTTATGAACCACCGATGCATCTGCCGCCGCCCCGGTTACTTGAGATACCGTGTAGTCGCCGCTGGCTGCTACCACCGTTCCCAACCGCCCAAATATCGAACTAACACCTCCGCCGCCCCCAGATCCGCAAGGACTTCCGGTGGAGGCAATCACCCCGGACACAACGTTGAGGCATCCATTCGACAGCCCCGCAAGCGTAACACTCTGGTCGAATTTTGCCGGTACGTTGAACTCTTTCGCCGATGCGCTCAAGCGCTCCAACCAGTTTGTGTTATCCCCTATATTGGCAATGTAATTCGAGATCGACACCGGAGAGCCAAAAGCCAGTCGCCCAGAAGAAAGGTTGCCACTGGCCATGTCCGTTCCAATCCACGTATCGTTCACGCTGGCCAGCGGACGATACCCCGTAGTCGCTCGTGTCAAGTCCGGCTGCGAATCGATCAGCGTAATAATGTGGTGGGCTGCTATGCTGGCGGAGGAACTCTCCGAAAAATTCAATCTGCCCTTGCTCTGCGTCATACCGCCGCCGACCGTGCCTCCTTCCGTCAGCAGTGTGGCCGTTTGATTTGGAACACTATCGTTAAACGTTGTTATGCTCGCTAGGCAAGCCGTATAGCCTCCTGGCGATGCTGCTCCATAACCCGAACACTGATTCGCAATCTGAAGCGGATTTCCGTTGAGCCCAACTCCTACAACGTTTCCCGCTTCTACATCTACGCTGACGCTCTTGTTGACGGTCACAATCGAACCCGGCCAGAAGATCAGGCTCCCGCCGTAGTTGCCTTGCTTGATCGTGTACGCGGCAGTGGACGACGCGCCACTATCTGTGTAGCTGCACACCAAACCACCCGAACATGCCGCGGATTGAGAAAGTGCCGTCACCACTGCGCCACACGTTCCACCTGGCCCGCCAAGGCAACCGCCGTTGTAGGGATAGACACCTCCGACCCCGACCGGTGTTGTTATACGAAGCACGTCATAGGTAATAACGTCAGTTCCGTTTGCCACCCTCGGCCAACGAACCGGAATTGAATCGCTCCCGGTGGAGGTCCAATTCAGAACTCGCATCGGAGAGCTTTGTGTCCCCGCACTCGTGTCGTTGACGACCACGAAGTATGAGTACGGCGCCGAACCGGTCCCCCCCGTTGCAAACGTTCCTAACGGGCCTCCATTCCCCTCAATCTGAAAACTTGCGGCGCCGCTCGACATCCCGGCAATTAAGCCGGCAATTCCCAGGCCAGGGAAGGGAGAGTGCGGTGGTGATACCGGGTTTAGACCCAAACTGCTCTCGGAATAGATGTTCTTGAGATACGCTCCCTGATAGTTGCCGGTGGTGTTCGCCGAATACACCTGCCATGGACCCGTCGCTTGAATCACCGTGTTTTCGATGTACAGCCCATTGGAGTTGTAATCGGTTATTCCGTTCGAGAAATTCGCTGTGATGTTCGAATCGCGCAGCGTGATCACCGGAGCAATCTGCATGCTCTGGTTTCCTGCCGAGAACACAAACGATCCCGTCCAGTTCGCATTGTTGTTCAGGGATACGCTCTGATTGTCGAAATGGTCGATGGTGGCGTTCTCGTCGTCCCACAAATCAAAAAAATTATTAAAGTGGCCGCTTTCTCCCACCTTATCGTAAAAAATATCGATCAGGTGGGTGCTCATCGCGTTATCTAATACCGCTACATAAGCCAGCGCCACTACGCCGGGAGTCGTTTGTGCGGCGATATCAGCGCCAGGGTGCGTGTACTGGAACGCGGTTGAACTCGGTACCGCCGTGATCACCGCATCGCCCCAGTAGCTGCTGCTGTCGGTAAACAGGATCGTTACCATGTCTCCGACCCGAAACCCGTGCGCGCTCGCCGTCGTGATGGTCACGACCTGCGAGGTCCTTTGCGTTTGTGTGATCGCAACTCCAGCAAATGCGGCATTGCCTGAGAGATTCACCGGCGTGCGAAAACTCAACCCGGCGACAGTGTTATCCGTGAAGTCGTTAGTAGACTTCAGATCGCCAACCTGTAAGCAGGCACCACGGCCAAGGCAGTTAAGCGATGTCCCGTAGCCGCTCAATACCGATTGGTTCGAATGCAGATAGATCGTCCCGAAGACGTTGTAAGTATTGATGGAACCGTTAGGACCATTTGCAGGAATGATTACGTTGCACTGGCTGTTCTTATAGGAAATTGGATCCACTCCGCAACCTGCATTTAGTGTCTCCTGGACGCCAGAAGACGCCGAACCTATGGTGTATCCAGCCGCATAGGAAAACACAGGAGTGAACCGAATCGTCCCCGACACCGCCCCCGAAGTACATCCCCCCGCGCCGGCAATCACGCTGACCGCCTCGCTGTTTCCTCCTCCAGAAACCAAAACCTGATACCCTGATCCACTCGCGGTATCAATGCCAACCGGACACGAAGTAAGCGTAACAGTTGCCTGCGATCCGCCTGTTAATGGACTGGAAATGGTCTGCGTCCAATTCAGCGCCGTTGTGGCATAGGTAATTCCAGCCGGCGCACCGCCTCCGCATGACCCCCAAGTTGAGTTACCGGTCAAACAAGTAGCCGCACTGGCGATTCCCGCTCCTAACTCGCCGGTTGGAACGTTCCCATTCACTAAATCAGCTTTCACCGAGAAGCCAGTGTCCACATAATGCCGGTCAGCCGCCTGGTTCGGTGCAGTCGGGTCCGACGGCAGGGTCAGCGGGCCGGTCATAGTGTCGCCCGTTTTGGAGACATAAGATCCCGAGCCCACGGTTGCCACTGCTGCGTCCACATAACCCTTGTTCGCGGCGTCGTTAGCTCCCGACGGAGCCGGAAGCGCTGGAGGAACAGTAAACTGCTTCGTGCCGGTGACCGTCTCCGTTCCGGCCAAGTGCACCACCGTCGCGTCGATCGCCCGGTTCGCCACTGCCGCATTCACGTATGGCTGCGTTGCCGCGAGGTTGCCCAGTCCCGTACCCGGTGTTGTCAGCGCCGCCGCAATCGTCGTCGGCGAAATCGCCGGAACCGCCCAATATTCGGTCCGTACGGTTCCGTCATCCAATTGCAAAACCACGACGTAGTAAGTTCCCGCCGGAGTCGCGCCCACGTTCGGAACCAGTTGCGCGGTAAACGCGCCGAGCGGCCCTATGGTCACAGCCAGATTGCCCGCCGCCACCGCGTCTCCCTCTGCGGTCTGGAACGACGGCCATGAAATCAGCACCGTGCCCGATGCGGCGGTTCCATCAGCTCGGTACACGGTGTCGCTGATCGTCGTAAGGCTTGGCCCTTGTGCGTGCAACCTGGCCGACAACGTCAACGCGATCAGCAGCGCCGGCAGCATGGAAATCATCACTTTCGCCGCCCTGGCAAAACGCCTGTGATTCACCGCCAACCATCTGGCCATGTTTTGTTCTCCCCTGGTGAGCACTTGCGACCTCAATGCAGGCCAATAAGAAAGCCGCTCTGCCGAGCGGCGCCCCTTTCGCATACTACCTCCCAGCTCAATTCCGATTGTTACTCTGAACCCCGTGGCGTGCTCTCAATTCGCGACTCCAGAAATCGTCGCACGCTCTCGACATATACGTCCGCGAAGTCGGCCGCCGGCCTTCGCGCTTCAATCAGCGCCATCGCCTCGTCCATTCCCCACCCCAGCGCACATAATACCGCCAGCGTCATCATCGGAGCCCGGTGCACTCCGGCGGCGCAATGAACGTACAGCCGTGCCTCCGGATCGTCCAGCGCTTCCAAAGCAAAATCAACGCCCCGCTTCAGCAGTTCCGCAGACTTCGGCAAAAAATCGTCGTCCGTGGGATTCCATAGCACCTGAACCCCGTACACCTCCGCCAGAGGCCGGTCATCGAACTCGATCTGCATGTTGAGCACATGGGTCACACCGCTTTGCGCCAGTTCTTCCATGTTCCTCGCGTTCCAGATCCCCCCGCCCAGCGCGATCCGTTCCGTGACCCAGGTGATGTCCATGCTGCGTCCCGTTCGCCTTCTCGCCGCAATCCTCAGAGTGCGTCTTACGATGATTCTGATTCTACGTCACCTTTCCCGTCTCCCCCGTCCGGCGCAAATAGAAAAAGGGCGCGATTTGCGTCGCGCCCTTCAGAGTTCTTATCTTTTCTGACTCTTAAGTTTAGGATATCAAATCAGATGGGGGTGTACCGAAGTCTTTTCATAAATTATTTTCACCATCGTTTGAATCACTTGCGGAGAAAACACCGTTTCTACCCCCTTGACAAGTTTTCGGACGCGTCTCCGCTTGCGCCATCTGCTTCATCAATCCGCACTCCAGCAGGATGCGTGTCATCTCGTCGATCGCCTCTGGGACTTGGAATTCGATCCAACGTCTGGTGCAACCCAGCAACCTCGCGATTTCCGCTTGCGTATATTCTTCCAGCACATTCATCGCGAGCAGCTTTTTCTCCAACGGCCCCAGCTTGTTAATTGCTCGCTCCATGTCGTATACAAAGATCACCACGTCTTCAAAGTTCCTCATCGTGTACGCCGTCACCCGTGACCGGAAGAACTCTCGCCCCAGCAGCGAGGGCAGCCTGCCCACCTCGACCGAGGCCCGTGCATACCGGCGTAGCAGCGCCACCGTGCGCCTGCGGTAGGGTCCCAGGTCCATCTCGGTTTCGCCAAACACCACCGATGGCGGCAGTCCCGCGGCCTGCCCCATCAGACTCCATGCTTGTGGGCTCGTTGTCCATGCGCTTGTCATGCCCATACCTCCATCGCCGCCACACCCTCCAAATATTCAATGCGGGCTTGGCCCTGAATTGCTTCTCTCCCAGCTTTCGTTCCCGGCAAGCGGGCCTTACGCCCTCGCCGCGCTTCCGGGGCCGCCTCTTCCGGTTTGGGCATTGCCGCCAACCGCACACGGCAACTGGCGCAATAGACTCCGTCTGCTCCCTGCCGGCGCAGCCACAATCCACCACAACGTTCGCAATACTTAAGTTCAACTTGGACTTCCCCGCCTTCTATCCCGCTTATAAAATTCATAATTGCCTCCTCTCTAGGAAATGTAAACACTCACAAAATGAAAAGCCCCGGCACCGATCTATCGGCCCAGGGCTCGTTTCTCTTACGATGACCTGTGTTGCTATTTAGTTAAAACCGCAGCCGTTACTGTAGCCTGGTGGCTACCCCAGACTCTCGCTGCTTGAAGTAACCCTCCTCATACCCAGACTTAAGCACCTGTCCGTTCTGCACAATTACGCTCAAACGCCCGTTGAAGTGAAGGGTCTGCAACAACCGCTGCAAGGTTGCCGACAGCACTTCCGCCGAGCGTATCTTCCGCCGAAACTCCACGAAGCTTCTTCCTTCGTCTTCGGGAGATTGTACTTCTATCATGGCCAACAACCTTTCTTCTCAAAATAAACGTAGTATGAGACATATTATCAGGCCATATTATGGCTGAGAATCTGCTAAGTCAAGAACTTTATTGTCTTGCAGATGTTGTACTTCTATTAACAATAGCTATGAGCTATTGTAACGCCTTATACTCCGGCCATGAAATTCCGCATGCTTCAAGAAAATCTCCGCAATACCCTTTGGGAGCGCATTGACGGAGGAAAACTCACCGGCCTTCGTCTGGCAGAACAGACCGGCTTCAAGCAAG
>Ga0074045_10001425_pt1 | contig 23041 bp, 15 predicted proteins | sample BogForMeECP23OM2_FD_94442 | JGI IMG/M metagenome (GOLD analysis project Ga0074045, IMG submission 94442) | Bog forest soil microbial communities from Calvert Island, British Columbia, Canada - Bog Forest MetaG ECP23OM2 | ecosystem: Environmental > Terrestrial > Soil > Wetlands ... | reverse complement strand
GATGGTGATGAGCCGGCCGAGCTGTTCGGTCATCGGCTCGACTTCCTCGCGAAGCCAAGGGAAAAGCGAGGCCTGTATGTGATTCCAGCGCGCCCACATGGCGTCGAGAGGATCGTCAGTCATCTGGTCCGTCGCCACGGCGCGTAGTTCGATTCGCAATCATAATCCAACAACTTTTAAATGAAAGTGCAATATTCTGCACAATAATACTTGTATTCCACATGAGGCAGCCTATCTATATCGCCTCATCGCCCGCGCCAATCTCTAACAATTTTGCAAGAGGCTCAAATTCTTGGAACAGGCAATTCGGATCTCCCGGCTGGGGCCTGTGGGCCGTGGTCGAGTAGCAGAGCGAAGGGAAGCGTCGGCTGCGCGCGAAATGCTCCGCTGAAGGAAGGATCGCTGTTGCCGAATAGCCACAGATCAATTGAAAACTGTGGTCGAAATGCAACACAAATGCGAGCATTGTGGCCAAATTGAAACGAATAAATGAAGATCTGTTGCCGAATTGCAACAGGGTAAATGAATTTAAATAGACATCCTTACATGTGAGCTTGGCGTGACCTTGGCCTGTTTAGACTGCCGACTGCCGTCCAACATTGAGTCGCGAGCAGACAAAACTCTCTCCGCCGCGATTCTTGGGACGGTGACGAGGAACGGCTCCTGCGGCGTGGTCCGCGGACGAATGAAGGCTTGGCGAAGATGCGACGGATCTCACTCATTCTCAGTGGTGTCAGCGCGGCGGCGATCGCGGCGGCGACGGCGACGGCGGCCCATGCGCAGACGAGCCTTCCTTCAATCGACATCGGCAAGCCGAAGCAGGTCGCGAGAACCGCGCCGAAAGCCAAGCCCGCGCCGCCGACTGGCGCGAGCCGGAGTGCAGGGGGCGGCCACGGCAACGCCCGCCCGGTGGCCGGACGCGGAGGCGGAGGCGGTGGCGGAGGGCAGGCCTCCGCTGCGCCGGCGGCGGGAACAGGCGAATCGGATGCGGCCGCAGCCTCGGCCGCGGCCCAGAATTATGGCGGCGCCGGCCCGCAGCAGAGCCCCTTCAACAAGAGCTACACCTACGAGAACGCCACCACCGCCACCAAGACCAACACGCCGGTCATGGAGACGCCGGCCAATGTGCAGACAGTCACGCAGCAGGTTCTGAAGGATCAGCAGGTCACGAACCTGGCGCAGGCGCTGCAATTCGTCAGCGGCGTGACGACCACCACCGGCGCGACCTCCAACGCCAATCCGTACGCCCAGGTCGTGATTCGCGGATTTGCGGCGAACTACATCTACCGCGACGGATTCCGGCTCGACCTCGGAAATGCGACGTCGGCGGGAGCGGGCTTCATCCTCGGCGCTTCGGGGGCCACGCAGTTCGCCAACGTGCAGAGCATCGAGGTGCTCAAGGGCGCCGCGGCCGTTCTCTATGGCTTGAGCGAGCCGGGCGGCCTCGTCAACGTCGTCACCAAGCAGCCGCTGGACCAGCCTTTTTACGAGGTCAACCAGCAGGTCGGCTCGCTCGCGGACTATCGCACGACGCTCGACGCCACGGGCCCGCTGACCTCGGACAAAGCGTGGCTCTATCGAATCAACATGTCCTATGAGAACAACGCCGCGCCTTTCGGATCCTTGATCGACAACACGCATGCGGAGAACATTTTTCTCGCGCCCGTCCTCAAATGGAACATCGACAACGACACTTGGGTGAAGGTCGAAGGACAGTATCTGAAGAATACCCAATCGGGCACATTTGCGAGCAATCCAGAGTTCAATGGGAACTACATTACTATTCCTAGATACTTGAATTATTCTTCAGCATACTCTCCAGGTACAAATGATAACATATTCGCCGCCTTGACATGGGCACATAATTTCGACAAGGATTGGTCCGTTAAGCAACTCATCGCCTTTAATCGCTATGAAAACGATGGGACGCTGCGTTTGGGAACGGCTATGGACAATTTCGCCTTCCCTTATCCACCCTATCAGATTTTTGGGCCATTCACATCGCCGGTCTACGATCGCGGTCTCGGGTCCAACCAATACTCGACGCAAACGCTCGCGACTGAGGTCGACGTCACCGGCCATATCAACACTTGGGGCGCGGAGCACACGCTTCTCTTCGGCGGCGATTTCTATAATACCTTGAATTGGAATCACTATTTGGGAAGCCCCATAAACTCGCCCCAAAGCGTTCTATATCCGGTCAACCCGGGCCTACCTTTTCTAGGGCCGTTGATCCCGACTCAGGAGTTTACGACTCCTCAAGACAGCGGGGGCCTCTATGCGCAGGACCAAATCAAGCTCCCCTATGATCTCCTTTTCATGGCGGCCGTGCGGTATCAATACTTCCGCGAGGGTGGAGGCTTCGCTGGCGCTCCCTCCTTCGCCACCAATCTCAATGGCATATCTGGCTTCAGCGCCTCGCCTCAGCACGCCAGCGTGGAACAATATGTGACCCCCCGTTACGCGCTGTTGTGGCGCCCGTTTCCCTGGGTGAGCGGCTATGTGAGCTACGCCGAAGGTTTCTCGCAAAATACGGGCTTCATTTTTCCAAACAACCCAGCGCCGCCGACGGGCGCGCGCGATGCGGAAGCAGGCCTGAAATTTGAGTTCTTCGACGGCAAGGTGCACGCCACTGTCGACTACTACAATCTGACGAAGACGAATATAACCTACCCTGATTTCAACCCTACTCATGTATGTCCAGGGAACTTCGGAGTCTTCCCAACCTGCGTCATCGACATTGGCGAAGCTCGCAGCAAGGGGCCGGAGCTCGATGTCCAGGGCGAGATTTACCCGGGCCTCCGCCTGATCCTGAACTACACAAATCAGTCGGTCGAGGTCACCAAGACCTATCTCGGCGACGAGTCGCGCCTGCTTGGTCAACCATTACCGGCGATTCCACGCAATATCGCCACCCTCTCCGGCGTTTATGAATTCCAGGATGGCGTCTTGAAGGGGCTGAAGCTCGGCGCCACCTACCGTTACAATGGCGCCGCCCGCGTCACCGACGGCACGTATGTCCCGGACTACTCCTTCACGCCGCTGAACCTCGGCTGGCTCACCCCGAGCCTCGCCGGTTATGGGATCGTCGACCTGCTTGCGGCTTATCCCTTCTACTATGAAGGCTGGAAGTTCGACGCCGGCGTCAACATCCACAATCTCTTCGACCGCACCTATTATACGGGCGCCTATTATGTTTCTCCTCTCATCGGGCTCGGGGGGGCCTACGGCGGGCGCAGCTATGGCGACAATTTCAGCGTCCTCGGCCATCTGACCGCGCAGTGGCCTGGCCTGCCGGCCGCCCCATCGAAGACTCCCGCGCCGGCCATGACCTGGGTTCATGACTGGACTGGGCCCTATGCCGGCGTGCAGGTCGGCATGGACGTCGGCGACAACGGCGGAACCTTTTCCTACGTGACGCCCGACGGTTTCTTTGGCACGCCATCCTTCGTCACCAACGCCTATGGCGTGCTGGCCGGGGCCCATCTCGGCTATAATCAGCAGCTCGACCATTTCGTCCTCGGTCTCGAGGCCTCGGCCGACATCACGGACATCAACAAGGCCGAGCAGTTGGGATGGAGCAGCGCCAACGCCCCCAACTATCTCTGCCAGAACACGAGCTACTGCGGCGGCTCTATCGACGCCAATATTTCCTCCTACTTCCAGGGCTCGCTGCGCGCGCGCGCCGGCTACGCCTGGAACCGCTTGCTGGTCTACGGAACCGGCGGCCTGGCTTTTGGGGCCTTCGAAGTGCTGTCCAATGCCGGCGGGGTGGACCAGTTCAACAATTACTACTATGCGGCGGCGCCGGGTCGTTCGCTCTGGCTTACCGGCTGGACCGCTGGATTGGGCGCCGAATATGCGATCACGCCGCGCTGGTCGGCGCGCGCGGAATGGCGCTACAGCGATTTCGGCCACATCGCCGAGACGTCGACGAGCTTCTCCACTACTGTCGGCGGTCCCCTCTTTTATCAGGGCGATCGCCATGTGACGCAGAACCAGGTTCAGCTCGGCGCGAGCTACAAATTCGGCGGCGTCGATCCGGAGATGTTCCCGATTGTTCCGCCGATCGTCAAAGGCCCGGCGGCTGGCGATCTGCCGTCGATCAAGGGCGGCCCTGTCCCGGCGGTGTACGCGGCCAACTGGACCGGCTTTTACATCGGCGGCCAGGCCGGCTACGCCTATGGCGATAATCACGGCGCCTATAATTTCTCGACGCCCGACGGCATCGTCAGCTCGGGCGCGCTGGCGCAGGACGCGCAAGGCGTGATCTTCGGCGCGCACGCCGGATACAACCAGCAGTTCGAAAGCGACCTGGTGCTGGGCCTCGAGGCCTCCGTCGACGGAACGAGCCTGATTAGACGCGAGAGCCTCGGCGCTTCCGATCTCGCCGGCGACCAGGCCGCGCTGACCTCGATGGTGCAGTCCGACATTCAGGGCTCGCTGCGCGCCCGCGCCGGCTACGCCTTCGGGAGGCTCCTGCCTTACGTGACCGGCGGCCTCGCCATCGGCCATTTCGGCACGCAATCGGACTTCGCTGCCGCGAACAACGCAAATTACGCTTTCGACGGCTTCGCGACGCATGGCCTGCAATGGACGACGCGACTGGGCTGGACGGTGGGCGGCGGCGCCGAATGGGCCGTCAGCGATCACTGGTCGATCCGCGGCGAATATCGCTATTCGGAGTTCGGAACCGTCGCCGACACGCCGACCATCCTCACCCCGGGAACCTTCTACGGCGGCGGACGCCGTCTCGATCAGAACCAGGTGCAATTCGGCGCCAGCTATAAATTCGGCGACCCGCTGCTCGTGCCGGTCGCGGCGCCCGTCCTCGCCGCCAAGGCACCGCCCATCGACTGGACCGGATACACCTGGGCCGGAGTTTACGCCGGCGGTCAGGTCGGCATGATCTGGGGCTCAAATCACGGCTACTACTATGTCGCGACGCCCGGCGGCTTGAGCGCCTATGATCCGCTCGACGACGACGCGCAGGTCGCGAGCGTCGAAGGCCACATCGGCTATAACTGGCAATTCGACCATGCCGTCGTCGGTCTCGAAGGCTCGGTCAACGGCACGAACCTCGTCCGCAATTCGCTGCTGCCGGTCTATGATCCCGCGAGCCTCTCGTCCGGCGGCACGCTGACGACGGCGGTGAAGTCCAACCTCCAGGGCTCGGTGCGCGCGCGCGCCGGCTACGCCTGGGGCCGGTTGCTGCCCTTCGTCACCGGCGGCGTCGCGCTCGCCGGCTTCACGCAGCAATCCTATCTTTGGGGCGGGGACGCGCTCGGCCTCTTCAACGCCGCCAACAAGGGCCAGTCGATGCTGCGCGCCGGCTGGACGCTCGGCACCGGCGCAGAATGGGCGATGACGCGCAGCTGGGCCATTCGCGGCGAATATCGCTACACCGACTTCGGCAGCGTCAGCGACGCCTCGACCTATGCCGCTCCCGCCGGCGCGGTGTTCACCGGAACGCGCCGGCTCGACCAAAATCTGCTCGAATTCGGCGTGAGCTACAAATTCGGCGAGGAGGGTCCGGCGGCGGTCGTCGTCGCCGCGGATCTCCCCCATCTCAAGGACGCGCCGGTCGTTGTTCTCGCGCCGCCCCCATCGTCGCCGTGGCGCGGTTTCTATGCCGGCGCGAACCTCGGCGGCGTCTTCGACGCGAAGAGCGGACAGGCCGCGACCACGGCCTTCTGGGATCCGAGCCTGCCCTTCGGCTCGGGCGTCACCCCGAACCTCGCTTATCTTCCGGCGGGCGTTACGACCGGCGGCGGAAGCGGCGCCATCGGCGGCGGCCAAGTGGGCTACAATTATCAGCTCGGCTCGTCTGTCGTGATCGGCGCCGAAGCCGACATTCAGGTCACGAGCCTCTCGGGCGGCGGGAAGCAAACGGCCGCCGTCTACGCCTCGCCCTTCTCGGCGGGCGGCGCACTTACGCCGGCGGCGCCGCTCAGCACGGCGCAGGCGAGCCTGCCCTATGTCGGGACGCTGCGCGGTCGCGCCGGCTATCTTGTTACGCCGACGCTGCTGCTCCATGGCACGGCGGGCTTCGCCTATGACGGGGTGGACGCCTGGGGCTGGGCCAACACGCGCACCGGCTGGGCAGTCGGCGGCGGCGCCGAATGGATGTTCGCGCCGAGCTGGTCGGCGAAGCTCGAATATCTCTACGCCGACATCAGCGGCGGCGGGGTCGCAGGCGGCTGGAGCTGGAACTACGACGCCAACTTCCATCCGCAGATCAACATCCTGCGCGGCGGCCTGAACTATCACTTCAACTGGATGGCGCCACCGGCGATCGTCGCGAAATACTGACGTCGCGTGATCGCCGCGCATGACGGGGCTCGCGGCTCGTCGAAGGGAGCGTAACGATGCGGCGCGTCTTCGTTTGGATCCATCGTTACGTCGGCCTCGCCATGGCTCTCTTCCTCATCGTCGAGGGATTGACCGGCAGCTTGCTCGCCTTTCGCGGCGATCTCTCGACGCTCTTGGACCCGAGCCTTACCTCCACGAAACCTTCGCCCGACGCGCAGAGGCTCGACCTCGCCGCGCTCGCGGAGCGCGCCGAGGCGCTCATGCCGAACGCGACGGCCGCCTATTTCTTTCGCCTGCGCGACGACCAGGCGATCGTGCGCATGGAGGCGCGCACCGATCCCGTGACCGGCAATCCTTATCCAGAGGATCCGGGAGTGATCGTCCTCGATCCCTGGACGGGCAAGGAACTCGGGCGCACGCCTTACAGCGGCTACACGCATGGATTCCTGGCCAATGTCATGCCCTTCGTCAACGACCTGCACACCGCCTTGGCGATGGGCGGAGCGGGCGTTTGGATCCTCGCCATCCTCGCGCTGCTATGGACGATCGATAGCTTCGTCGGCTTCTACCTGACCCTGCCTCTGACGCTCGAGAAATTCTGGACGCGCTGGAAGTCCGCCTGGCTCGTCAAGTGGCGCGGCGGGCTCTACCGCGTGAACTTCGACCTGCATCGCGCCGGCGGCCTGTGGTTCTGGGCGATGCTCTTCGTCTTCGCCTGGTCGAGCGTCTGTCTCGTCGACAACCTCGGCGTTTATGAGAAGGTGACCGCCGCGCTCTTCGACACGCGTCCGCTGGAAGAGCAGCTCGCGCAATTTGCATCGCCGCGCCAAAGCACGGGACCCATGAAGCTCGACTTGCGGGCGGCGCAAGAGCGAGGGAAAGAGCTCGCAGCCGAGCAGGCGGCGGCGGGCGGCTTTCGGCTTCTCCAGCCGAAGGGGCTGACGTCCTTGGGCTATGCGCGCAGCTACAACTACATTGTCGAGACGGATCGGTCCTTCCCGGCCGACAAGGAGCTCGTCGTCTTCTTCGACGGAGACGACGGCTCTTTTCGGACCGTCATGACGACCTCGACAGGTACCTTTGGCGAGACGCTGACCAACTGGCTTCGCGGGTTGCACATGGCGCGCGAGCCCGTCGACTATCTTCCCTACCGCATTTTCGTCTGTGTCCTAGGCCTCGTCGTCGCGATGCTCTCCGTCACCGGCGTCTACGTCTGGTGGAAGAAGCGCGCCGCGCGCTTGCAGAGCCGCAAACGGCACGGCGTCGCTGCGAAGGGATCACTCGAAACGGTCGTTTATGAATCTTCAATCCGCGATCCGGCGCAGGGCTCGGCTTGACAAAAAATGAAGGCGTTGGACGAGCGATGGCTTGGTTCAAAGTTCTGGCCTCCAAGCCCCGAGCTGCTATCGCCGCTCTATGCGCGGCGATCGTCGCCGCCTCTGTCTTCTCGGCCTGGACAGGGCGTGCGCCGCCGCCCAATTATTCGATCGCGAAGATCGGCAAGCTCGACATTGAAGACACGGTGCTCGCCGCCGGCGTTCTTCAACCCATCCAGCAAGTCGACGTCGGCACGCGCGCGACGGGGCAGCTCAAGTCCCTTAGAGTGAAGCTCGGCGAGCATGTGCGGCCCGGCGACCTCCTCGGGGAGATCGACTCGCTCCTCCAAGAAAACGAGCTTCGTGCGCAGCAGGCCAATCTCGCCAATCTCGAAGCCAAGGAGCGCGCGGCGCTCGCGCGGCTGCGCAAGGCCAGGCTCGAATTGGAGCGCCAGCAGGGGCTAATCCATGGCGCGGCGACCTCGCGGCGCGATCTCGAGAGCGCGGAAGCCGAGGCGCAAGCCGATGAAGCCGACCTCGCTTCGCTGAGCGCGCAGATCGCGCAGGCCAAAAGTCTGGTGAAGACTGCGGAGGTCAATCTCTCCTTCACGAAGATCATCGCGCCGATCGATGGGGAAATCGTGGCGATCCTGACCAAGGAGGGCCAGACGGTCATCGCAGCGCAGATCGTGCCGGTGATTTTGAAGCTCGCGAAGCTCGATGCGATGACGGTCAAGACGCAAATTTCGGAGGCCGACGTGGTGAACGTCAAAGTCGGCCAGCCGGTCTCCTTCACGATCATGGGCGAGCCGGACAAGCGCTATTCAACGCGTCTGCGCGTCGTGGAGTCGGCGCCCCTGAGCTATTCCGAGCCCTCTGCGAATCAAGCCGGGGCGCAATCCTCGAGCTCCGGAACGACGGTGGGCGCACCCGTCTTCTACAATGCGCTTTTCGACGTTCCCAATCCCGATGGCGTGCTGCGCATCGGCATGTCCGCGCAAGTCTCGATCGTGCAGGGAGTCATCAAGAATGCGCTGGCGATCCCCGCCAGCGCTCTGCGCGAGCAAGGCCCTGACGGTCGCTTTCTGGTACGGGTCGTCGGCGTCAAGGGGGGAGAGCCCGAGGAGCGGCGCATTCGCATCGGCGTCAACAATCACAACTTCGCCCAGGTCATCGACGGCCTGAAGGAGGGCGATGAGGTGATCCTGGGCGACTTGCCCGGCGCGAACGGTCCTGGCTCATGAGCGCTCGCGACGATACGCCGAAGGACCCGCCGCTCATCGAGCTGCGCGGCGCGGTGCGCAGCTATGGCGCGGGCGATCAGCGCGTTGTGGCGCTCAACGGCGTGGATCTCGTCATCCGCGCCGCCGAAATGGTCGCGCTGATGGGCGCTTCCGGCTCGGGCAAGTCGACGCTGCTCAACATTCTGGGCTGCCTCGACCGTTTGAGCTCCGGAACGTACCGGGTGGCGGGACGCGACACGGCAGGGCTCGACGCCGACGCGCTCGCGGAGCTGCGGCGCGAGCATTTCGGATTCGTCTTTCAACGCTACAATCTGCTCGGCCAGCTCACCGCTCTCGCCAATGTCGAGACGCCTGCCATTTACGCCCGAATCGCGCCAAATTTGCGCGAGGCTCGCGCCAAGGCGCTGCTCGAGCGGCTGGGACTTGGCGATCGCTTGACGCATTATCCCAATCAACTTTCGGGAGGCCAGCAGCAAAGGGTTTCAATCGCCAGGGCGCTGATGAATGAAGGCGCGGCGATCCTCGCCGATGAGCCGACCGGCGCGCTCGACAGCGCCAACGGCCGCGAGGTCATGAATCTTCTGGTCGATCTCAATCGCCAAGGCCATACGATCATCATTGCGACGCATGACCACCACATTGCGGCGCAGACGAAGCGGATCGTCGAGTTCGCCGACGGCGTCATCGTATCCGATCGCCCCACGGACGTCGCAGCCGATCAGGGCGTGACGCAGGCGGAGAAACCCGGGCCGTCCGTCGTGGACGCCGGCTGGCGGGCCCCATGGGCGGACTTTTTCGAAACCGCGAGGACAGCCTGGCAGGCGCTTTTGGCGCATCGTCTGCGCACGGGGCTGACTCTGCTCGGAGTCGTCATCGGGATCGTTTCGGTGTCGATGATGGTCGCCGTCGGCGAGGCCGGCAGTCGCGTGCTCGGCGAGCAAATCGGCGACTTTCTCAATCTGCGGGAGATCGTGATTTATCCCGGCAAGCAAGCCGGCGACGCTTTCGCCGCGCATCTGCACACGCTGAAGATGTCCGACGTGGAAGCGCTCCGCCAGCAGGACTACGTGGAGGTTGCGACGCCCCAGACCTACACCACTGCCACATTCCGTTATCGGGACCATTCCACTACGGGGAGCATCTCGGGAGCGGCGGAGGATTACTTCGAGTTTCACAACCTTCAGTTCGATCTTGGCCAAGGCTTTACGCGCGATGACGTGAGACGCGCGGCGCCTGTCGTCGTGATCGACGACAGGTTGCGTGAACAGTTCTTCTACGGCGCCAACCCGCTCGGCAAGATTATCTACATCGGGAACTTGCCCTCCATCGTCATCGGCGTGCTGAGGCCCAAGCGCGGATGGGCCGAGCCTGGGAATCGGCCGGGCGTGATCGTGCCCTATACGACCAGCAATGCGCGCGTGACGGGCCGCGACTATCTCGACATGGTGCTGATGCGTTTGCGCAAGGGCGAAACGGGCAAGGACGTGGAGCCGAAGATCATCGACCTCATCACCAAGCGCCACCACTCGAAGGACATCACCCTTCAAAATAGCGATGCCGAAATCCGCAGCTTGCTTATCCTCATGGACACGGTGCGGATGCTGCTCGCCGCGATCGGGCTGATCTCGCTGCTCGTCGGCGGTATCGGGGTCATGAACATCATGCTGGTCTCGGTGACCGAGCGCGCGCGCGAGATCGGGCTGCGCCTCGCCGTCGGCGCGCGCCAGGCCGACATTCGCCGTCAATTCCTGCTCGAGGCGATCGTCCTTTGCCTGATCGGCGCGACGCTCGGCGTGGTCGTTTGCTTGATCATTATATTGATTGCCAATCCGTTCCTTCCTCCGGGCTGGATGCTCGAGCTTTCGCCACAGTCTGTGATGACCGCGGCGCTTTGCGCCTCCCTGACGGGAACGATCTTCGGCTATTTTCCGGCGCGCAACGCCGCAAGGCTCGATCCGGTGGAGGCTCTGGCCCGTGAATAGCGCGCGCAGGGCTCTCTTTGGTTTGGTCGGCTTGGGAATGGCCGTCGCGCTCTCGTCTTGCGCCGTCGGGCCGGATTTCGAGACGCCGGCACCGCCGCCCGCCGAGCTCTTCACGAGAAAGCCGACCGCCTCGCCCGGCAATGGCCAGCGCTTTCATGAAGGCGTCGAGGTTTCGGACCTCTGGTGGATGGAATTCCGCTCGCCGCGTCTCAACGACCTGATCGACGATGCGTTGCAGCGCAACACGACGATCGAGGCGGCCGTGGCGGCGATGGCTGTCGCTCATTACAACGCCGAAGCAGGTGTGGGCGCGCTGTTCCCGTTGGTCGGCCTCGCCTCCAATTCGAGCTACAACCTTTACTCGGGCAATGCGGCCAACTCCACCGTCACGCAAACGCCTTTCTCTTACTACAACAAGCAGGTGCAGATCAGCTACACGCTCGACGAATGCAAAAATTACTTCGCCGCATGCGCCTATGATACGCTTTGATCGGATAATGTTCTAGTATTCAGCAGATTCGGGGATCCTGAATTGACTCGGAGCGTTGGGAGCCCGCACTAGATGTAAGTGCTGACTTGCTCGCGGCGGGCGCTGTGCTCACGGCCCTTAAGGCGAAGGACTTTGTTCCCGATTGATCTTTGCCGACTCGCGAAGCTTGGCGATGAGATCGCTCTGGGCCTTTTGCTCCACGTACCGCTGAACTTGAACGCGAATCTGCTCCAGCGGCGGAAGTATTTTCTGCCGCTTCTCTTCGAGCTTGACGATGGCCCAGCTCGTTTGCGCTTTCACTGGATCCGACAGGCGTCCGGGCCTCAGGTTGAGGGCCGCTTCGCCGAATTGCGCGACAACGAACTCCTTGGAAACCCAACCCAAGTCTCCTCCGTTGAGCGCATTCTCCTTGGAGGCTTTGCCGAGCACCTCGTTGAAGTCCGCGCCTTCGACAAGACGCTTGTGCGCCGCCTTGGCGTCGTCCTCGCTCGCGTAAAGAATTTGTTGGACGTGATACTCCGTTTCGCGCTGTTGCTTCTCGGAGAGCTCGTCATAGGCCGCCTTGATCGCGACTTCCGTGGGCGCGTCCCTGCCGACCTGACCGATCATCGCTTCGAATAGGGCCTTGTCCCGCAGATAAGCAAGGCGTTCCGCGAATTCGGGGCTGTCACTCACCTTGCTGGCCTCTGCCGCCTGAGCGACGAGGCGCCGGTCGATGAGATAATTCAGCAGGAAGGACTCCCGCGCTTTGCCCTGCAGCTGGCGAGGAAGTTTCGGTCCCAGGTCTTCGGCCGCAAGCTTGAGATCATTTTCCGTGATTTCGGCGCCGTTCACGCGCGCAAGCGTCTTGGCCAGCGCGGTTTCGTGAACGCTGGCAGAGATAATCAGAGCGAGGCCGAGCGCGCAGGATTTCAAGTTGCGCGCGGCGCGGGCGAGACGAGTCGGTTGCGGCATGGCCCCTCCATAGGAATTGAATGTCGGGGCCGAGACGACCCCTGCGGCTTTGGATTTGACGCCGTTCAACGCCGGCGCCTCAATGGCTGCTCGCGGGATTCACGACGTAGAGCAGGCTCGTCCCGTGCGGGTTGAGGTCGCCCTGGTCGAGCACGTAAACGCTGCCCGTCGCCGGATTGACCGACACGCTTTTCAAATCGGTCTGACCGTAGCAGGGCGTCCCGGCGGCGTTGCAGAAGTTCGACGTGAAATTCACGACGCTGAGGATCTGGCCCGTCTGACCATCCAAATCCCACAGTGCGGGAGTGAGGAAGCTGTCGGCGAAGACGGCGTGCCGGCCGGGGTCCACCGCGAGGCCGTAGTTGCCGGGATTGATGAACTGCTCGCCGATCACCTGGTTCGCCTGGCCGTCGATGGTGACGACGCTTCCATCGTATTGGCCGAGCACATAGACGCGGTTCAATGCTTCATCCACGGCGATGCTCGTCAGTCCGGACGGCATGACGAGGCAGGCGTAGGGGCCTTGCGACTGCAAGAAACAGCCTGCCGGCTGAGCCGCCAGTCCGACGCCGCCGATGACGCCGATCTTTCTGTCGCTGTAGCCGTCGATCACCCATACCGCGCCGTCGGAATATTGAGTGACGTAGACCGTGTTGGTCGATTGGTTGATCGCCACCTTGCTGGCGTCGGGATCGCTGATCGTGGCGATGACAATCTGAGCGACCGGATCGACCACGTCGATTTGGTTAAAGCCGTTGATCGCATAAAGCTTCCCCGTCCTGCGGCTATAGGCGATCGCCTGCGGGTTGAGGCCCAGCAGGCCGGAGGCGTTCGTATCGACCGGAAAATTCGCGATGAGCTTGTTCCCCGCGCTGTCCAGCACCGACACGGAGCCGTCGGCGTTGAAGGTGTAGAGCCTCCACGCGGACTCGTTGATCGTGATGGCGCGCGGCGCGGCGCCGACGGGAATGGTCGCCGTCGTCGACAGGCTCGCGAGATTGAGCGCCGTGACCGTGCTCGCGCCGGAATTCGCGATATAGAGCGTGTTGGCGAGCGTGCTGATGGCGGCGTCGACCGCGCCGGCGCCGGCCGCGAGAGTCACCGTGCCGGCGAGAACATCGTTCTGCATCCGCGTTACGGCCGACGGGGGTGCGGCAGGGGAGACGAGCGCCGGCTGGAGCACCAGAAGATAGGCGTAATTTGCGGGAATGCCCGCGACGAAGCCGAAGTAGTTTCCGCCGTATCCCGCGTAGATCTTGCCGTTCACCGGGTTGGCGGCGATCCCCTGCACGTATCCTAATATGCCGTAGCCCTGCGGTGGGGCGCAGGCCACATTGACGTTGACGACATAGTTCGGCGGGTTGTTGTTGCCGGCGCAGCCCAAGGGAAAGGGTCCCGAGCCGACGCTGAGATTTCCGAGGCGTTTCCCACTGGCGCCGTCGACGATGATCATCTCGTCGGTATTGCCGTCGACCGCGTAGATTCGCTGCCTGACCGGATCAATTGCTATCGAATAGAGGAAATAGTCGTAGAACTCAGTCGCGATCACCCGGTTTGTGTTGCCGTCAATCGTCGTCAGGATTCCATCGGCGTCGCCCACGACATAGATCAGGTTCCTCGCCTCGTCGACCGCGAGCTGCTTGAGATCCGAGACTTGCGTTCCGCAGCCCGGTTGATCGCAGCCCGCCGGCACATAGGGCTGTCCGGCACCGATCAGAGCGATGATCGTGTCGGTGGCGCCATCGATGACCGCGACCTGCGATCCGCCTTGATAGCTGTAATAAATCCTGTTCGTCTTGCGATTGACCGCGAACCATTCGCGGGCGCCTGGCAGGACTGCGACCCGCTTCTGCTTCCTCGTGTCCCAGACGACCACATAGGCTCCTGCCGCGTTCCATAGGGACATGTAGAGCTTGCCGGTCTCCGGATTGCAGACCATCCCGTCGACGTTGTAAATCGTCTCGGAACCCCACGGGGCAAAGCTGCCCTTCACTGTGTTGTTGACGCCGTTGATTGCGGTGACGATGCCGACCTCCGAAAGCGTGTAGACGGTGTTGGTGAGATCGTCGACGCAGGATTGGTAGTTGCCGCCATAGCCGTTGGGATTGTTGATGTTGGATGCGGGAATCGGGATATTCGCGATAATGGCGTCGCTGGCGCTGTCGAGCACAGTGACCGTAAATTCATTCGTGAAGTAGACGCGATTTGTTTTGGCGTTGATTTGCACATCGCCTGTGTTGGCGGCGCCGCCCGGGGGGATGGTCTGGATCGGAAGAGTGCGGGTGAGAGTGGCGCCGGGTCCGCTGACCCAGGCTGTCGGCGCGGCCCCCGCGAGCGCGACACTGTCGAAGCAAGCCGCCGCGGAGACGCCCAGCGCCGCCATGACGACAAGAAGTCGATTATCGATGTTTGGCATTGTCCAACCCCCAGCTGGTCGTTTTTCGGATGCGAGCGCAGCTCACGTTTCGGCGGCGCCAATGCGCGCGGTCCGCTTCTTACTGTGTTTGGAGTCCGGGCGCGCCTTGCGCGGCCCACGCGAAGGTTAGGATTGTCCGCGGAAGCCTATCTTCCCCGGTGCGACGGCTTGCGAGCCGGCTTCGGCCTTCCCCAGAGCGCGCTCAAAGGGAGACGGTTGGTGAACCGCGAGGGGCGAAGGCCGAGAACCTCGACGCTCTGCGCGACGCCTGAACGATGAAGATCGGACTTGTGGCCGACCTCAGGTCCGCCAAACAAAAATTAAAGGACGAAACAGGGCAAGCACCAAAGTCGATCCCCGCGCCGTGATGCAAAGCGCAGCAGGAGCCCTCTGGATGTTTTGTGGGATCCGGCGCGCTCTTGCCGGCGGCCTCAAGCATCTCCGCCTGAGCGCAGCTCCCCCCGCCGGAGGCGAGGCGTCCCGGCGTTGCTGTCCCAACTTCGAGGAGCAGCAAACAAAAAACACACGCAGCTATTGCAGCGAACGGTGCGAGGCGCTTGTCGGTTGCTTGGTTCGACGATGCAAACACCACGCATAGTTCTCCGCAGAAAGGCCACGATATGCAATATTTCGGCGCCGTCAATGGCGCCCCGGCCGGATTTCAGATGCGTTGCTTGAGACCGATAGGCTAGATGTTTAGTCCCGGCATTTGATGGAGCGGATCGAGTGTGAATCTCTGCGGCTCTTTCGTCCAGAGCTTGCAGATGAATTCGTATGGCGTGAGGCCTTTGAGGGTCTTCAGCCTTCGAGCGAAATTGTAGGCGGTGACGAAGTCGGCGAGATGCGTCCGTAGCTGATCGTGGGTTTCGTAGAAGTAGCGTTTGACAGTCGCGTCTTTGATTGTTCGGTTCATGCGCTCGACCTGCCCATTGGTCCAAGGACGCTTGGGTTTCGTCAGCCGATGGTCGATGTCATTGCGGGCGCAAGCGAACTCGAAGGCATCAAGGCGGTGAGAAAATCCGCAGCGGTTTGTGTCGTGGCCCGTTCATGCAGCTCGACGAAAGCGAACTTCGACGTCCTGTCGATCGCCACGAACATGTAGAGCTTGCCTTCTGGTGTGCGCACTTCGGCGATGTCGATATGGAAATAGCCGATCGGATAGGCTTTGAACTTTCGCCTGGCGGAGATCTCTCCTTCGACCTTCGGCAATTGCGAGATGCCGTGGCGTTGAAGACAGCGATGCAGCGACGAGCGCGTCAGATGCGGGATCGTTGCCTGCAAGGCGTAGAGGCAATCGTCGAGCGGCAGCAGTGTATGGCGTCGAAAGGCGATGACGATGGCCTCTTCCTCGATCGACAGAACCGTCGACCTCGGCTCCTTCGGCCCTGTGCGTTGATCGCAAACTGAAGAGCGATTTCGCCATTTAGCGATCGTTTTTTCATTGACGCCGTGTCGCTTGGCGAGCGCCCTCAGGCTCTCTTGACTATGCTGTATCGCTCGACGCACCGCCTCTGTCGTGCGGGCGCTCCCGTGCAGAACTTGGCCCATAGCGCATCCTTCCAATCCCTGGACAAGATTGCACCATCAAACCCTGGGATGAAACAGCTAGAGCGGATTCGTCTTAAACCGGCTCGTATCCAGCGGCGGCGAAGAAGTTTGCGCGTTCTTGCGGGGCGAACTCGTTGAGCAACGCGCTGACGCTCACCACCGAACCGCAGGCCACCCAAGCTTGCCGGAGGGCCACGCTTTGCGGAGACACGTTCTCTACCGCCTGAGCAGCGCCCAGTGGCGTCGCTCACGCAAGCGCGGCGGGGTCGAGCTTTGAGAAATCGACGGCGCTTCGCCTTGGCGTCCTGACTCACATCTCGAATAGGTATGCAATGCAGACTGCTTTGAAAATCCGCAAGATGAAGCGTTCGGACGCGGAAAGCGTCGCGAAGATGATGAAGGCGCTCGCCGCCTACCATGGAGATGAATCGAAGGCTGGCGCGCGGGACTTCCTGAGTTACGGTCTAGGCTCCGCGAAGCTGGCCACGATTTGGATGGCGGCGTCGGGCGCGCCTCCAGCCGGTTTCGCCGTTACCTATGATTGGATGAATTTTGTCCGTGTCTACCCTATTCGTCACGTCGACCTGCTCTTCGTGCAGGAGTCAATTCGACGAATGGGAGTGGGTTCGGCGCTAATCAAGAGGATCGTCAGCGACGCCAAGTCGTCTGGCGTCCAACGTGTGACTGTTGGCGCGGACAAGGAGAACGAGGCTGCGAGTAGTTTTTATCAAAGAATGGGATTCGAACTTCGCGACGATCCGTCAATTCAATACCAGTTGGTATGCGCCAACTTCGATCGTTTGGCGAGTGGGGCGTAAGTCAGGAACTTTGTGATGCGCGCATCTGCCCGCTGCGAGCCCTTCCGGGCCTCTCAAGACGATCCCCCTTGACCCGGACCTTGGGGTGGGCCCGATACTGGCGGGGCTCGACATTCGAAGAGGTGATTCTCATGAGCTCGACGCGGGGAGGCCTAAGCCACTCTGAAGCCGCCGCCCGGCTTGGCGTCTCGGCCAAGGCTTTGAAACTTTACGAACAACGCGGCCTGATCACGCCGGATCGAACCACGAAAGGGTGGAGGGTCTATGGGGCCGCGGAGTTGGCCCGCGCCGCCGAGATTGTTTCGTTGCGCGCGCTTGGGCTGAGTATGGCGCGGGTCGCGCGGGTTATTGGGGGCGACGCGGGCGCCCTCGCGACCGCGTTGGCGGCGCAGGAGGCCCGACTCAAGGCGGAGGCGCAGAAGATCGCCGACACCATCAAGCGCGTGCAAGCCCTTCGATCCGACATGGCGCGGGGACGAGCGCCATCGCACGGCGAATTTGGCCCCTTGGTCGACACGCGCGGGCGCTATGCGATCGCCTTCGATCTCCCATGGCCGTGGGGAGGCGAACGTTTCGAACTTCGCGACATCAAACAATTGAACTACATCACCGGTCCGCTTGGGAGCGGCAAGACCCGACTCGCCAAGCGATTGGCTGAGACGCTACCCGATGCGACTTACCTAGGCTTAGACAGGTCAGCGAATGCTTCAGCGACCGAGGCGCTGCTCGACGAAGATCCGGCTTTTAGGGCGCGCGTCGATGAGACGCTGACATGGCTGATCGAACATGGAGCTCGAAGAACCAAGGCATTGGTGACGCTGGTCGCAACCTTGAAAGCGCAAGAGCGGAAGATCCACGTAATCGAGATGGTGGAGCAGGACCTTGACCAGGGCGCCCAAGAAGCCTTGATCGCTTGCTTGCGCCTGACCAAGGCCGAGCGGCGGCCCTTGTTCTTGATGACGAGGTCTTCGTCCATCTTGGATCTAGATGCGATGGAGGACGATGAGAACATCATCTTCTGCCCGGCCAATCACAGCCAGCCGATATGCGTCGCGCCTTCCTCCACCCCGGCAGATCGCGCAGTGGTGACGACGTGCCTCGCTCCCCCAAACGTAAGAGCGAGGACTGCAGGGATGATCGCAGCGCGAGGGGTTTGACTGCGGAAAGCTCGACGCGAAGCAGCTCGCTTTTCGTCGAATCGAAGGACCGGCGTAATTTGCAAGAGGACTGCATGACGAAAACATCCTCCAACGCCGAGCTTATAGGCGCCCGGAAAAGCGCGCGATCACGATCGTCGGCTATAATCCCGAGTGGCCGAGAAAATTCGAGAGTCATCGAGACATGATCGCTCGGGCGCTCAGCGAGGTCGCTCGGCGAGTCGAGCACATCGGCTCGACATCGGTGGTCGGGCTGGCGGCGAAACCCATCATCGACATCCTTCTCGTGGTCGATGACGCCGGGAACGAAAGCCGTTATCTGCCGCAGCTTACGACGGCGGGCTATGTCCTTCGCGTGCGGGAGCCGGATTGGCATGAGCACCGCATGCTGCGAACTCCCGAAAGGGACGTCCATCTCCATGTTTTTTCGGTAGGATGCGAGCAAATTGAGCGTCATCTCTTGTTTCGGGATCGCTTGCGCGCAAGCGACGGGGATCGGCGACGTTATGAGGCGTTGAAGCAGGCTTTGGCGAAGCAGGATTGGCCCGATATGAACGCCTACGGCGCCGCCAAGTCGGAGTTGATCGAAGAGATCGTGGGAGCTGCGCGAGGCAAAAGAGGATGCAGCAACGCCTGCCAAAGTATGTTGTGAGTTAGAGAATAAGATGGCTTCGGAGTGTTCAATGCTAGAGGTTCGCCTCGCTCGCCGAGACGATGCGGCGACTCTCATGCGCGCACACAGAGAGGCCGTATTTGCAAAGGCGGCCGCTTATTATGATCAGCAGGCTACCTCAGGCTAGATTAGAGGCGTGGTCACCTGGCGCTACTCCAGAGCGGGTCAGGCGTGTCGAACAAGAGATCGTCGATCCTGATTACAAACCTTGGTGGCGGAGCTCGATGGTGAGGTTCTCGGCTTCGCTATGGCTATTCCGTCGAGGAACGAGCTAAGAGCCCTCTACGCCAAGCCAAATACGGCCGGGTGTGTTGGACGTATATTACTAAATTATATCGAATCTCGCGCCTTGGATGCAGGCGCGGAGTACTTGGAGCTCGATGCTTCACTGAACGCCGAAGCTTTCTATAAAGCCAATGGATATATCGAAATCGGACGCACCGATCATATATCAGATAGTGGCGACGCAAGCGCTGCGATCCAGTTGAGAAAGATCCGACCGGAACCGTAAAGGACGGCTTGAGCTCACTGGGTGGATCAGCAGCACACCGGGGAATCCCAAGCCGCTTCGTGCATAAGTCAAGCAGATCGGGTAAAAACGATACATGACGCATAGTCTAACGGCTTCTGCGGAGCGCGCACATCGCGAACGCTCCGTCACAGCAGAAGGTGGTCCATACTAATGATTTTCGATGAACCGGGCTTCGGTCGGCACAATACTCCTTAGCTCCGTCAGACAGTCCTCGACGGCGCGGTTGGCGGTGTCGATCACCACATGTTCGCGACGCCAGGGTTCGAATCGCCGATTGCAAATCGTCTCCCATGACGGGAGCGTCAAGCCGGGAACATCCGAGACTCGCGTCTCGACGCGGCGACGGTGTTCCACAACGTCGGAGCAAATGATTTCTATCTCCACCACAGGCACCTCGACGCCGAGCGCCACGTCGCGCCAAGCGTCGCGCGTGATGTTCACATCATTGACGCAGTCGACGACGACCACGTGTCCCAGCCTCAGATTGTCGCGTGCGACGCCATAGGCCACGCGGTAGCTCACATCGACAATATCGTCGCCGTAGGCTGCCATGATCGGCGGAGCCATAGTGTCGTCGCGAAGATAGACCGCCCGAAGCTCCTGCGCGAGCCGACGCGACAGCGCCGTTTTGCCTGTTCCGGGAACGCCGCTGAAGATGACGAGCATTAAGCTGCTCCTCATGGTTTTTTGGAGTCTCTATGATAACCGACGATCGACGGCACGAGAACAAGGCCACGGACCGCCGCATTGCTTGGTTTGCGAAGCGAGCTTTCGATGTAACGCCAGCGCGATCTGAAAGCCGCGCCCGGCGCGTCTTGGCACCTATTGTCCTAACCGCCGCGCCACAACCCGCACCCAGGTAAGAGTCCGTCCCTGATCCAAGCGCAACATCTCGGCCTCTCTCGTTATCGCGGAGCCTCGGCCCGACGCAAGCTCGACCTCCCAACAGCATTCATACCATTCCAGCCCAGCCTCTCCAGGAGGGCGTCTACTCCTTCCCGCATTGCCGCCGCGAGGCACGCCTTCTCGCGCTTCGGGTTCGGGCCAACAACGGACACTGCACCAGAAGCGGCGCCATGAATCAAGGGCCGGGCTTGCCAACTCATGTGAGCTTCAGCTCGAATGCGATGCGGGCGAGATCCATCGGCGTGCGGGCGTTGAGCTTTCGCTTCATCAGCGCGCACGCATTGGCGATCGTCTTATAGGACAGCCCGGTCTCATGCGCGATCTCGGCGAGCGAAAGCCCTCTGCCGAGGAGACGCAGGATTTCCATCTCCCGCACTGATAACCGCGAGAGCGGGTTGTCGACCGGGCGCTCCGCTTCATCCGCGAGCCGGCCGGCCATCGGCGGCGTCAGGAAAACGCGGCCGGCGACGACCTCCTGCAATGCGCGCAGCAGCAGATAAGGATCGCCGTTTTTCGTGACATAGCCTTTCGCTCCGGCCTCGATCGCACGCGCTGCGAATATCGGATCGTCATTCATGCTGAAGATGACGATCCTCGCCTCGCGGTGGTGCCGAAGGATGCGTCGCGTCAGCTCGAAACCCGAGGCGCCAGGGAGCCCGATGTCGACCACGGCCACGTCGGGCTTCGCTTCGAGATATGCCGAAAAGCCCGTCTCTGCGTCGCGCGCGTCGAAGACTTCAATTCCGCCTTCGCCCGCAAGCATCGCGGAGCAGCCCGCCACGATGATCGGATGGTCGTCGACGATCAGCACTCGCATCGCAAAACGTCTCCAGGGCGCCCCAAAATTTCTCCTCGGCAACGGATTTGGCCGCGCGCCTCCCTTGGGCGGCACATTGACCCTCCGGGCCGCTCTCGTAAAGTGAGCCTGCCGCGAAGGATGACTGATGATCGAAACCCTGTCCCTGCGTTCGCGCATCGTGTTGTTGCTCGCCGCGATCCTCGCGGTAGGCCTCGCGATCGGGATCGCGACGCTCATCCTCCACGCGGGCGCGCGCATCCGCACCGAGGCCGGAGCCGCGACGCATCTCGCCGAGGATTTCGTCGAGAACGCGCTCGCGCGCGCTGCGGCAGCGCCGGACCCGGACGCGGAGCTGAAGCGCCTTCTGGCGCAAGCGCAGAAATTGCGGCACGTGCGCATCTTCCTCGAAGGCGAGCCGGCGCCCTCGAAAGGCCCCGCCGGGATTCGCCGGGCGCCGGCTTGGTTTGCGGCGCTTGCCACGCCGCGCGAGAACATCACGCGGATCACGGCGCCACAGCCTAGGGCCGGAGCGGTGCTCATCGCAGCCGACCCCAGCGACGAGATCGCCGAAATCTGGGAAGAGATTTTAGGTCTTGCGCTCGGGGGGACGCTTGTCGCGCTTGCGGCTTTCGCTCTGATCTTCATGGTTGTGTCGCGCGCGCTCGCGCCCGTCTCGGCGCTTGCGCAAGGGTTGGAGGCCTTGGAGAAAGGCGAACGGGGGTTGCGCGTTCCGCGCGCCGGCTCGTCGGAGCTCGTCGTTATCACCGATCGGATCAACGCGCTCGCCGACGCGCTGGCGCGTCTCGACGCTGAGAACCGCGACCTGCTGCGTCGCATGATCGACGTGCAGGAAACCGAGCGCCGCGACATCGCCAGGGACTTGCACGACGAGATGGGACCGTTTCTCTTCACGATTCGCGCTGGCATCGGCGCTTTGTGGCGAAAGGCTCAAGGCGCGGGCGTCGCCCATGATTGCGAAAAGCTCGACGAGCAGATCGCCGCATTGCAGGGCGTCAACCGACGCATTCTCGCGCGGCTGCGGCCGGTAGCGCTCGAGGAGATGGGGCTGGCCGGAGCGCTCGACGTGCTCGTGCGCGGCTGGCGCGAGACGCATCCGCAGGCGACGATCACGCTCACCGTCGCGGATTGCGTGCTCGACGAAAAGACGGCGCTCGTCGCTTACAGAATCGCACAAGAAGGACTGACCAACGCGCTCCGCCATGCGCAGGCGCAGCGCGTCACGATCGACGTCCGTCCTGCTGGGGCGCGCGAGCTTCGCGTTCGAGTGGACGACGACGGAACGGGGCTCAAGACCGGGTGGCGGCAAGGGCTGGGGCTCCGCGGGATGAGCGAGCGGATCGCGGCGCTCGGAGGGCGACTGACGTTCCGGAGCGGCGCGCCGAAGGGCGCGGTTCTGGAGGCCTTGCTTCCCCTTTCCGGACCGGGCGGCTCCCCTTAAGCCTTTTGGGAAAAAATCCCGAACAAAAAGAGACTCTTCGAAGTTATACGGGGTTCTGCAATCCCTTGCCGGCGCAATCTGGCTCCGGACGGGGGTCGACTATGCCGGGTAGGCTTCGAGAGGCTACGGAAAGCAGCATGCGCAGGATGAGCGGCTTGAGAATTTTCCTGGCGGCGCTGGCCTGCGCGCTGGCGCAGGCGGCTCAGGCTCAGACGGCCCTGCCCGACATCAACATCTCCTCGCCGCTGCGCGCGCACCCGAGGCCGGCGCCGGCGGCGCAGCCGGTCGTCTCTAGTCCGCATCCGGTGGCGGCCAATCCGCATCCGACAGGTCCTGCGACCCGACGCACCGCCGCGAGCGCGCCGGCCCCGGCGTCGGCGGCTCAGCCGTCCCCCGCGCCGCAGCCTGCGTCGGCCCAGACCCCGGCCCCGCTTG